>SAMEA3663260__coassemble_461_pt1 | contig 12242 bp, 12 predicted proteins | sample SAMEA3663260__metabat2_low_PE_022 | metagenome-assembled genome bin SAMEA3663260 (sample SAMEA3663260) | pig gut metagenome | biome: pig gut; feature: pig-associated habitat; material: faeces | place: China | collected 2013
CACCTCGAAATATGCTTTGAAAACTGCCCGCACGCAGTTGAGATCATATGCTGAAAAACCGACGGAGCTATCCGTCGGTTTTTAATTCTGTCAGGTGTAATTTTATTCTTCCTCGACCCAACCGGTCCTTTCCAGCTCTCCCTCCTTGTCCCAGAGAAAATCGATCTTGAGCTCCTTGCCCTCGGCGATGCGCCTGAGGTTTTCTATGTGCTTTAAAAACACCGGCACGGCAACCGAACCGAGAATGGCAGAGCCCTTCCAGTTGCCGGTCTCGAAGCCGTGGTAGAGAGGATATGCTACCGACAGCGTGATGGGCACAAGGCAGATATAGCGCGTTGCCATTAAAAGCACGCTTTCAAAAAACAGCATGGTTGCAAAATCGTGTACGCTGAAGGCAAGTATTTCTCCGCCGAGACAGGCAAGTCCCTTGCCGCCGCGGAAATTGAGCAGCGCGGGGAACATATGCCCGAAAACGCAGGCAGTACCGGCAGTCTCACCGGCGCAATCGCATTTCGGGAACAGCCTGCGGCTTGCTATGACGGACACGGCCGCCTTGCTGATATCAAACGCCATGACGAACGCTCCGGCTTTTTTCCCCTCGAGCAGGATGGTGTTTGACGCGCCGGGATTACCCGAGCCCTTTTTGCGAATGTCGTAGCCCTTGCGCAGTCCGATGACATAGGCGGGATTGAGCATTCCGATAGCGTAGCCTATACCTGCGCAGGCAAGCGCCTGCAAAATTTTCTTTTTTATTTTCATTTCATAAGCTCCTTTAGCAATTCCTCCGGCGTATCGACAACTGCGGCAAACGAAAAGCTCTCCAAAAGCCGCCGCTCACGAAAGCCCCACGACACCAGTATGCACCGACAGCCGGCATTTTTTGCGGTCCGGGCATCGACATCCGAGTCGCCGACATAGCAAAGCTCGTCTACCGTGCAGCCAAGCGCCTTTGCCGTTTCAAAAACGGTGTCCGGTGCGGGCTTTTTGCGTACTCCCGCTCTTTCCCCGACCACATAGTCGAACACTCCGGGGAAATAGTGCCCGATTATCGCCTTTACCGGCTCATCTGCCTTGTTTGACACCACGCCGAGCAGACAGCCCTGCGCCTTAAGCTGCACCAGCACCCCTTCAATGCCTGCATACGGCGCGGTTTTGACCGTGCAGTGTTCGGAATAATACGCCTTGAAGGTGTCGAAAACGCGGTCGGTCACGGGCTTATCCGTGCCCTGCGGAACGGCTCGTTCAACAAGCAGTCTTATGCCGTTGCCGACAAAATTGCGCACCTCGTCAAGGCTGCGTTCGGGAAAGCCCGCTGTGCGCAGAGCATAGTTCACGGCAGCGTGCAGATCCTCGAGCGTTTCCAGCAGCGTGCCGTCCAAATCAAAAATTATCAGTCTTTTCATGCTGAGTCACTTCCTTCCCGAATTGTAATATATCTGCTTCAAAAATTCAATAATGTTTAAGAATAATTGATTGACCTGCATTCGATTAGATGGTACAATATGAAAAAATTCGACGGAGCGGAGGTGTCTGAATTGGAGGATAAAACCATTTTTGAGGAACTGCTTGAGCGCTCACCGCAGCAAAAGGCGGAGGCTCGCAAGACCGATAGGGCATATCATTTGCTCTCTCAGGGTTATTGGTCCGAGGCGGACGCTCTGTTTGACGAGATTCTTGCCGATGAACCGAACAACAGCGAAGCCCTCATGGGCAAGCGGCTCATTTCAAGACAGGCGCACATCAACCGCCGTATGGACAGTCTCGACGCCAGAGTTTATAAGGCAAACGCAAGGGTCAGGGGCAAGAGCAAAAATCCCCTGCGCAACAAGGCAGTGCTGTGGGTGGTAGTTGTCATTTTCCTGCTGTGCTGCGGTTTTGCGGCGGCATCGGTTGCGGGCGTTCTGCCCGAGGCTCTCGACTTTTTTGACGAGCCCAAGCCCGTTGTGACCGAGGCTCAGCCCACGCCGACTCCGACCCCTACTCCAACACCGACGAAGAATGTCAAAACCGCAGACGAAATCTACAACGAATATATGAACGGACTGAATAAGAACTAAGAACAGCTGCAGGTTTTCTCGGGTGCATCTACTGTGTGCGCCGCCTTGGAGATGGTGAGATTTTATAGTTATAAGACCTCAAGTGGATGGAGTAGTTACGCCTCAAGCAGCTATGCTCAAACCGCTATTAGTGCTGCAAAAAACCTCAAATCACCAATGTTTCGTTCTATCATAACGCTAACGGCACAAGAAAAACGATTGATGTCATAGGCATGACCTGCCCCACTACCACTGCAGATATACATTGATCTCTTAATTGGAGGTGTTTGCACATGAAAGATCCCGTTAAGCTGCGCAATCGAGCGGCTTTGATAGCTTTTTGCATCGTTTTAGTGCTCAGCATCACTTACGAGTTCGTCAATAGTATGGTTCTCCTTTATATCAGCGCCGCCGTAGTGGCCGCACTTGTCGTCTACTGGTTTATTATTTGGTACTGCCCGTACTGCAAACGGGCGCTGCCCTTCTTCGTGGCTGATTATTGCCCGTTCTGCGGAAAGCGCATCCACTACTCGGATAACGACGACGCAGACAGCAATCAGCAGTAAAACAGCATAAGCAAAACCGAGGTGAAAATTCACCTCGGTTTTTTCATCATAGCGGTTCGGTTTTCGTAGACTCAGACTAAAAGCTCGGCGCTCAGTTCGGGATTTACGGTCTGGGCGCACTCAATGGTGAGGGCGGCTGCTTTCATGGCGGCGGCCGCTGCCGACACATGATCAAGCCCCTGAACACCCGCCCAGACGATGGCCGCCGTTGCGGCGTCACCGCAGCCGGTGGTGTTTATCGCGTTCACCTTTTCGCAGGGCAGCTTCACGACCTCCGAGCCCTCGGCGGCAACAATGCCGTCAGGCCCTAAGCTCACGAATACCCGCTTTACTCCGGTATTAAGCAGCTTTTCGGCGGCAAAAAGCGAGGTCTGCTCACCCGTCATGCTCTTTGCCTCAAGCTCGTTCGGCTTAAACGCGCAGAGCTTGCCGAGAGCAGGCTTGAGCCTCTGCGCCTTTGCGCAGGACACGGGATCTGCGTACAGGGGCGCGGTGACATTTTTCGCTATCCACGCTATCGTTTCCTCGGTGAGGTTGCCGTCAATGACCACGGCATCGGCTGCGTTTATCTCCTCAAGGTGATGCTTGAGATATTCGGGGGTTATGCTGCCGGAAATGTCGGTATCGGCAACGCCGACGAGCATTTCGCCTTCAGCATCGGTCACATAAAGATAGCTTGAGGTGCGCCCGCCGCTTATGCGGCGCGTCATGTGCATATCGAGCCCTAAGTCGCAGCAGCTTTTATACAGACTCTCGCCGTAAAAATCGCTGCCGATGGCGGCGATGAACTTGACCTTTAGCCCCAGCAGGCACAGATTGTGCGCAATGTTCCTGCCCACACCGCCCGGAGTGAGGCTGATAACTCCGGGGTTTGAATCCTTGAGCCTCGGCTCATCGTTCGGTCTGCCGCAGATATCCATATTTACTGCGCCTATTACGATTACAGTTTTATTTTCCATATTCCCTCTGCGTATTCCCTGACCGCTCTGTCGGCGGCGAAAATGCCTGCCTGGGCGGTGTTTATTATCGAAAGCCCTGCCCTTTCACCGTCGTCCGCTATCGTTTTGTACATTCTGTCGTGGGTGGCGACATAGTCGCGGTAGTCGGCGATGAGCATATACGGATCGCCGCCGTACAAAAGCCCCGACACAAGATCTGAATAGCTCTTGCCGTCTTTAAATCCGCGGCTGAAGCGGTCGAGCACCGCCATAAGCTCGCCGTCACGGGCGGCATACGCCTTCGGGTCGTAGCCGGCTGCTTTGAGTGCGGTGACCTCGTCGGCGTGCAGACCGAACAGGAACATATTTTTATCGCCCAACCTCTCATTCATCTCGACATTTGCACCGTCAAGCGTGCCAATGGTGACTGCGCCGTTGAGCATAAGCTTCATGTTGCCCGTTCCGGAGGCCTCCTTGCCGGCGGTGGATATCTGCTCGGAAACCTGAGCTGCCGGCATGAGAGCTTCCGCTGCGGAAACGCGGTAGTTTTCCATGAAATAGACCTGCAGCCTGCCCTTGCACAGAGGGTCGCTGTTGACATCGTCTGCAAGCGACAGGATGAGCTCGATTATGCGCTTTGCGGTGCGGTACCCCGCCGCCGCCTTTGCGCCGAACACAAAGGTTCGCGGCGTAAATTCCGTATTGGGGTTTGCGTGCAGCATATTCTGCAGGCGCGTAATGAGCATGGCGCACAGAAGCTGACGCTTATACTCGTGCAGACGCTTGACCTGAACATCGAGTATTGCGTCGGTGTTGAGCTTAAAGCCGTCCTGCCTGCGGGCAAAGGCGGCAAAATCCTGCTTGTTTAAAAGCTTTATCTCGTTTACCCTATCCCTCACGGCAGGCTCATCGGCAAAATCGGCAAGACGGATCAGTGTTTCGGGTTTCAGCAAATAGCTTTCCCCGCCCAACAAATCGCAGACAAGCGAGTTTAAGCGCGGATTTATCTGTGCCAGCCAGCGGCGGTGATCGATGCCGTTGGTGACATAGGTGAAGCGTTCGGGTCTGAGCTCGCAGATATCGCGGAACAGGTCTGTTTTGAGTATCTCGCCGTGCAGGGCGGAAACGCCGTTGACCTTGAAGCAGGCGGCAAGGCAGAGATTTGCCATATGCACGCCGTCATCCTGAATGATGAGGTTTCTGCCGACCTTTTCGCTCTCGCCGAAGGCGGCGCGCAGATACTCGCACCAGCGGCGGTTGATTTCGCACAAAATCTCCCACACACGGGGCAGCAGCGTCTGGATAAGCTCCTGCGGCCACTTTTCGAGTGCCTCGCTCATGACAGTGTGGTTCGTGTAGGCAACGGAGGCGGTTACTATCTCCCACGCCTCATCCCAGCCGAGGCCGTACTCATCCATAAAGATGCGCATAAGCTCGGGGATAACGAGGGTCGGGTGGGTGTCGTTTATCTGAATGACATGGTGCTTTGCAAAGGTGCGAATATCGCCGTAACGCTCCATGTGCTTTCTTACTATGCTCTGGGCAGTGGCGGACACGAAGAAATACTGCTGCTTTAATCTGAGCTGCTTGCCCTGAAGGTGGTCGTCGGCAGGGTACAGCACCTTGGTGATGACCTCGCTCATGGTGCGCTGCTCAAGGCTCTTTACATACTCGCCCTCGGAAAACAGGTACATATCCAAAGCCGTGGTGCTTCTTGCATCCCAAAGGCGCAGGGTGTTGACCGTATCGCCCTTGTAGCCGGCGATGAGCATATCCCTCGGCACTGCGGTGACGGTGGTGTAGCCGATATGCTCTGCGTGGTAGTGCCCGAAGTTATCCCAGTGCGGCACGATATGTCCGCCGAAGCGCACCTCGACGGCTTCGTCCGAGCGCGTCACCAGCCAGCTCTCTGCCGCCGAACGCCAGTCGTCGGCGATCTCGGTCTGCCTGCCGTCCTGAATTTTCTGGCGGAAGATGCCCAGCTCGTAGCATATCGAATAGCCCGTTGCCGGAATGCCCAGCGACGCCATGGAATCCATGTAGCAGGCGGCAAGCCTGCCCAAGCCGCCGTTACCGAGACCCGCGTCGTTTTCCTCCTCGAAGATATCGCTTGCGTTTCTGCCGAGGTCGGATATCGCGCCGATGAGCGCCCCGGAAATGCCGAGGTTGAAGGCGTTTTTCATCAGGCTTCTGCCCATGAGAAACTCCATTGACAGATAATGCACCTCACGGTCTGCTTTTTTGTCCTCGCCGAAAGCGAGCAGGCGGCTCATTATCTCGCGAATTACTATCGCCGAGGCACGAAACACCTGATTGTCGGTGGCATTTTTGCTTGTAACACCGAAGTGCGCGCAGAGCTTATCCTCTATTGCCGAGCGCACCTCGTCACGGGAAATTTGACTTTTATACATCGGTACTCCTTAGATTTTGCTGTTTTTCGGAATTACTATCGGGAGCTTTTCGCTGCCCATAAGCGTCTGATACGGTGACACGCACGAATATTTATCCGCAATAACGGAGTTTAGGATAACGCCCTCGCCTATCGTGCAGCCGCGCATAAGGATGCAGTTTTCTATCTTCGCGCCCTTTGCTATGCGCACATCGGAGGACAAAACGCAGTTTTTGACCTCACCCTCGATAATGCTGCCGTCGGAAATGAGGCTGTTCGTGACAAAGGCATTTTCGCCGTAATAGGTGCTGACATCCTCGTGGCTTTTTGTGCGCACGGGTCTTTCCTTCGGGAAAAGCTCGGCGCGGCACTCGGGCTTTAACATATCCATGCTCGCGTCAAAATAAGTCTCCAGGCTCATGATGCGCCTTGCGTAGCCCGGGTGGAGGTACACGCCCACCTTGCCGCCGCTTGCCAGATACGCCGCTATCGCGTCACGGTGGAAGTGATAGTGATTTGCCGCGGCGCAGGCGTCCATCATGGAAACGAGCAGCTCCTTTGAGATTATATACGCCTCGAGCGAGGCAAGCCCCTCGCCGCCAACGGTCTGATTAAATATCATATGCCGCGCAAAGCCGTCGGCATCGACGACATAGCGGTGGTGGCGGTATTCGGGTGTGCGCTCGGTGCATATGGCGGTTATCTCCGCACCGCTTTCTATATGTCGGAGCATGGCGGCTTTAAGGTCTAAGTTCGCCGCAACATTGCCCTGCACCATAACGATATACCTGGCTCTCAGCTCGCGGATATAGGTCGAAACGGCGTTTAATGCCTCGATAGTTCCCGTGTAGTCGCCCTTGTGATACTCGGGCAGTCCGAACGGAGGAAGCATACGCAGACCGCCTATCCTGCGGCCCATGTCCCAGTCCTTGCCGCTGCCGATGTGGTCCAGCAGTGACTGATAATCGCGCTGCATGATGACGCCGACATCCAAAACGCCGGCATTCATCATCGATGAAAGGGCAAAGTCTATAAGCCTGTACCTGCCGCAAAAGGGCAAAGACGCCGCCGTTCTCGTTTTCACAAGCCCGCCCAGCTCGCTCACCGTGCCGTAGGCAAAGATTATTCCGTGAAAATCAGACATTTTCAGACCTCCTCCGACTTGTAGATCATTGCGCCGGCAGGCACCTGTGCCCCCTTGCGTATCTCGATATCAGGGCCGCAGGTCGCAACGCCCCAGCCCTCGCTTCCGTCGGGAGCGGCACCCACATGAGCGCCGGCCTTAACGACGGTATTCTCGCCGATGATGGCGTATTCGACCGTTGCGCCGTCCTCGATCACCGCGCCGGGCATCAGCACGCTGTAGAGCACCTTGGCGTTTTTGCCGACATACGCAGAATTGGACAGCACGGAATTTTCGACCTTGCCCTCGATGACGCAGCCCTCGGTGACGATGGAGTGGACAATGCGCGCATCCTTGCCTGCGTAATGCGGCGGCATGCCGACCGGTCTTGAGCGAATGGGCCACTCGGGGTCGTAGAGATTTATGAGCGTGGTCGAGAGCATATCCATGTTCGCGTCCCACAGGCTCGTTATCGTGCCGACATCGCGCCAGTAGCCGTCAAAGCGGTACGGCCACAGCTTTTCTCCGGAGCGGAGCATATTCGGGATTATATTTTTGCCGAAGTCCTTGCTCGAGGCGGGGTCGTTTTCGTCCTCGATGAGGTACTTGCGGAGCTTTTTCCAGTTAAATATATAAATGCCCATAGACGCAAGGTCGCTTTTGGGCTGCTTGGGCTTTTCCTCAAACTCGCTGACATAGCCGTCCTCGCCGAGGTTCATAATGCCGAAGCGGGTCGCCTCCTCCATGGACACCTGCAAAACCGCAATCGTGCAGGCGGCGTCATGCTCGATATGCTCGCGCAGCATCTTTGCGTAATCCATTTTGTAGATGTGGTCGCCGGAGAGGATGAGGACATTGTCCGGATCGTACATCTCGATAAAGCCCATGTTCTGATAAATCGCATTCGCCGTGCCGGAAAACCATGAGCCGTTTTCCCCTGCGGTCTGGTACGGCGGCAGGATGAACACTCCGCCGTCTGCCGAGTCAAGGTCCCACGGCTGACCGCCGCCTATATAGCTGTTGAGCCGCAGAGGTCTGTACTGCGTCAAAACGCCCACGGTGTCAATACCGGAGTTTGCGCAGTTTGACAGCGGAAAGTCGATTATCCTGTACTTGCCGCCAAAGGGCATATTCGGTTTTGCAACATTCTGCGTCAAGGCATAAAGGCGCGAGCCCTGTCCGCCTGCAAGCAGCATTGCGATGCAGCTTTTCTTCATGGTCATTACCTCAATTAAATTTGTTCATCGCCCTGTCGGGTCCTTCGGTGATATAGCACTGCACCGCCTTGGACACGCGCTCGGCAAGATCCTGCATATCCTCGGCGTCCTTATTTTTGAAGGTACTCAGCACCCAATCGGCCATATCGTAATCCGGATGCGGAGCTGCGCCGACACCCATGCGGATTCGCGGAAAATCCTGCGTGCCGAGGTGCCGGATTATATCCTTCAGCCCGTTGTGGCCGCCGGCAGAGCCGCTTTTGCGGATGCGCAGCTTGCCGATGGGCATCGCGACCTCGTCGGACACCACGATGATTCTCTCGGGGCTTATTTTATAAAACTTCGCCGCCTGCCCGACCGCCTCGCCGGACAAATTCATATAGGTCTGCGGCTTCATAAGAAGCACCTTTTCGCCGCCTATCGTGACCGTGGCGGTCAGCGCCTTGAAGCGCAGCTTGTTTATGGCAACATTCAGCTCCTTTGCCATTGCGTCGGCCGCCATAAAACCGGCATTGTGCCTTGTTCCGTTATATTTGGCGCCGGGGTTGCCGAGGAATACGACAAGCCATGTTACACCCTGTGAAGTGCGAAATCTATCAAACACGAGCACACCTCAAAACAATTTTTCATATACACAGTGCAAGGGCAAAAGCCCTTGCACTTGATATTATTTTATTCAAACAGATTGGAGATGGATATTTCCTCGTAAACACGCTGGATAGCCTCGGCAAACACCGGTGCTACGGACATATACTTGATCTTGTCGGAAGCGGGCTTGTCGGCAGGATAAGGAATGGTATCGAGAAGCAGCAGCTCCTTGATGACGCTGTCGTTAATGCGGTCTACCGCAGGGCCGGACAGAACGCCGTGGCTTGCGCAGGCATAAACCTCCTTTGCGCCGCCTATCTCAACTATGGCCTTTGCAGCGCCGCACAGAGAGCCGGCGGTATCGACCATATCGTCGAGCAGAATGCAGGTCTTGCCCTCAACATTGCCGATGATGTTCATGACCTCGGACTGATTTGCCTTCTCACGGCGCTTGTCAACGATAGCCATGTTGCAGCCGAGCTTCATGGAGAAGTTGCGCGCTCTTGCGGTGCTGCCTACATCGGGGGATACGACCATGATATCGTCGTTGCCCTTGCCGTATATGTCAAGATAGTGCTTTGCGAAAAGCGGTGCCCCGAAAAGATTGTCAACGGGGATATCGAAGAAGCCCTGGATCTGGGCTGCGTGCAGGTCCATCGTGAGGACGCGGTCTGCTCCTGCTGCGGTAATGAGATTTGCAACCAGCTTTGCGGAGATGGGGTCACGGCTCTTTGCCTTGCGGTCCTGACGGGCATAGCCGAAGTACGGAATAACTGCGGTGATGCGGCCTGCGGATGCACGGCGCATTGCGTCGATCATGACAAGCAGCTCCATGAGATTGTCGTTCACCGGCTTGCAGGTGGACTGAACAATGAATACATCGGTGCCTCTTACGGGTTCATGCAGTGAAATTGAACACTCGCCGTCAGCGAAGTGGGAGCAGGTGCTGTCGCCCAGCTCCTTGAAAAGATGTGCGCAGATAGCCTTTGCCAGCTCGGGGTTGGAATTGCCGCAAAATACCTTGATCTCTTTACCGTGGGAAATCATTTTTATTCGTCCTCTCTGATTATATCTGTTTTTATCGTCCGAAACGATATCATCTCTACGGTATTATAACAAACACTGCCCCAAAAGGAAAGAGGGCGCGGCATATTTTTTAGCATTTACAAGCAGGATAATATCGTGTATAATGTTTTAGCTAAAAACAGTAAGGAATGATTAAAAAATGCTTGAATTTGAAGAATATAAGCAGAAGCTCAACGCGCTCAGGCCCACGCTTGACGGTCTGCGCGACGCTCTGCGCCTCGAGGCCGCCGAAAAGGAGATCGAGGAGCTTGAGGGTCAGAGTGCGCAGGACGGATTTTGGAACGATGTCGAAAATTCGCAGCGCGTGCAGAAGCGTCTGAAGCAGACTAAAAACAAGGTTGAAAATTATAACCGGCTGTGCACGGCTTGGGACGATCTCATGACCCTGTGCGAAATGGCTCTCGAGGAGGATGACGACTCCATGCTCCCCGAGCTTGAGTCGGAGTATGCCTCTTTTCAGAAGCGTCTTGAGGAGACCCGGCTGGGTACTTTGCTCACCGGCGAATATGACGCGAACAACGCCATTTTGACCTTCCACGCCGGTGCAGGCGGCACCGAGGCGCAGGACTGGACGCAGATGCTCTACCGTATGTACAATATGTGGGCGGAGCGTCACGGCTACACCGTCAAGCTCATGGATTATCTCGACGGCGACGAGGCGGGCATCAAGAGTGCCACCATCATGATTGAGGGTGAAAACGCCTACGGCTTCCTCAAGAGCGAACACGGCATCCATCGCCTTGTGCGCATTTCCCCCTTTGACGCCTCCGGACGGCGCCACACCTCCTTTGCCGCAGTTGAGGTCATGCCCGAGATAAGCGACGATAACGAGATAGAGCTGCGCGAGGAGGACATCAAGATGGATGTCTACCGTTCTTCGGGTGCAGGCGGTCAGAAGGTCAACAAGACCTCCTCTGCCGTCAGACTTACGCATATCCCCACCGGCATTGTCGTTGCCTCGCAGGTCGAGCGCAGCCACTTCCAGAACCTTGAAAACTGCAAGAATATGCTCCGTGCCCGTCTTGCCGAAATCAAAGAACGCGAGCATCTTGAAAAGATATCCGATATCAAGGGTGTGCAGATGAAAATCGAGTGGGGCAGCCAGATACGCTCCTATGTTTTCATGCCCTACACCCTCGCCAAGGATCACCGCACCGGCTTTGAAAACGGCAATATTCAAAATGTCATGGACGGCGATATCGACGGCTTCATCAATGCTTTCCTCGCCATGAAAGCAGCAGACTGAAATATAAAAGCCCGGTAATGAAAATTACCGGGCTATTTCCTTTTATTGCCGACTTTCCACCGACTTTTTTACAGCAGCTTCTCTAAGCAGACGAGCTTTACATCGGGGATGCCGTTAAACACGCAGGGTACGACGCCGACCTCGGTATAGCCGAGTTTTTTATACAGCGTTCTGGCGGCGGTGTTCACGGCGTTTGTGTCCATGCGCAAGGCCTTGCAGCCGTCTGCGCGCGCCATCTCCTCGTAAAACGCGACAAACCGCCTGCCTATTCCCCGACCTGCGCAGGACGGCTCAACGGTGAGCGTATGCAGCACCATGACCTCGCTTGCCTCGCAATCGCGCGACCACTTGCAGTCGGCATAGACATCGACCTGAGTTTTGTTGATTATCGCCGAGGCAACAATCTGTCCGTTTTCCTCGCAGACGAACAATTCGCCGCGTTCCAAAGCCGCCTGCGCCGTACTTTCCACGGGATACACGCCCCGAATCCAGCCGATCTTCGGATGATTTGTGTCCTCGCCGTCGAGGATATGCTCATAAATCGCAGCCACCGCCGCTATATCGCTGTCATTTGCTTTTCTAATCATTTGGATATACTCCTATTTTGTATTGCACCGATAGGTTAAGGGCATTTTTAACTCTGGTATGCAGTTAAGAATCGGGACACCGCAGTGCAGATTAAGCCATGACTTGGTTCGCTATTGAAAATAAACTTTTCTTTGTTTCGCCAAAGAAAAGTTACAAAAGAAACGCGACCAAAGAGCTTAACCGCCCTTTGGAAACCGGTACAGGCTTTCGGTGCGCTCTTCTAACGGACTGCGTAGCTTTAATCGGTGCGCAGACTTAGAGTTTAGTATCTGCTTCTTGGTGTAGACATACATAATTTGCAGTGCGGTAAATTAGAAGGGTGTTTGTGTTTTGCCTTGCATCGATAGGTTGATGGACGGTTTTTACTCTGGCACGCAGTTCAGAACCGGGCTACCGCAGTGCAGACTATGCCAAATGTTCGTTCGCTATTGAATAAAAGAACCGCAGCGAAAACTGCGGTTCTTT
>SAMEA3663260__coassemble_467_pt1 | contig 12179 bp, 13 predicted proteins | sample SAMEA3663260__metabat2_low_PE_022 | metagenome-assembled genome bin SAMEA3663260 (sample SAMEA3663260) | pig gut metagenome | biome: pig gut; feature: pig-associated habitat; material: faeces | place: China | collected 2013
GCCGGGGGTTATAACGCCTATCGTCGCCGCAACTGAGCCCGGTATTCCTGCCGTGACATAGCCGGTGTAGGTCGCCATATTGATACCGATAGGCCCCGGGGTGGATTCGGAAACGGCAAGCATATCGGCTATCATATCGTAGGTAAACCAGCCCGTTCTGTCGGAAATATCGTACAGGAAAGGGAGCGTCGCCATGCCGCCGCCTACCGAGAACAGACCGATTTTGAAAAACTCCCACCAAAGGCGAAGTATTGTCATTTACGCTTCACCCCCAGGCAGCTTATAGCTATTCCGACTACTGCGGAGACCACGACAAACACCACGGGAGTTATATCCGTAACCAGTGAACCGACGGCAACGGTGAAGAATATTGCAAAGCACTTCCAATCTATGACCGAGCTTTTCCAAAGCTTTACCACGGCATTGAAAATCAGCACGCAGACGCACACTCTTATTCCCGCAAAGGCGCTTTTAACAATCGGCGCTTCTGCAAATCCGCTCAAGACCGCGGCTATCACCGTAATGATGAGGAGTGCGGGAAAAACCGTGCCGAGTGCGGCAACGATACCGCCGAAAGTCCCTCTTCGCTTCTGTCCGATGAATATCATCGTATTGACCATTATTATGCCGGGCAGGCATTGGCCTATTGCGTAATAGTCCAGCACCTCCTCCTCGGTCACCCATTTGCGAGTTTCGACTACCTCGCGCTGGAGTATGGGCAGCATTGCATATCCGCCGCCGAAGGTCATAATTCCGACCTTGAACGAGGCCATGAAAATGTCAAGAAGCTCTTTCATCTTCTGAGTGTTTCGGCATATTCGGTATATTTTGCTATCTTTTCGTCACACTCTGCCTTATTCCCGCCCTTTGTAAGGATATATACCTTGACCTTGGGCTCAGTGCCGGAGGGTCTTACTATGAAAGCGGTCTCGTCGGCGAGTTCAAAATACAGAACATTTGAACCCTTGATTTTGGTTTGACCCATAACACCGAGCTTGGGAACAATAAGATCGCCGCAGGAGTAGTCGCGGATGCAGAATACTTCCGTTCCGGAAATGAACTTCGGCGGATCACTGCGAAGCTCTGCCATAAGATTCTTCATTTTCTCAATGCCGTCAAGACCGGGCATAACAAGATTGAGAGTACGCTCTGCGTAATATCCGTACTTTTCGTACAAGCTCTCCATCGCTTGCTTTAGATTCATGCCTTTGGCTAAGTAATATGCCGCCATCTCCGCGACCATCATCGACGCCGTAACAGCGTCCTTATCGCGGACATAGTCGCCCATCATGTATCCATAGCTTTCCTCGTAGGCAAAGATATACTCATAGCTGCCGGCTTTTTCCCACTCGGCTATGCGCTCGGCCATGAACTTGAAGCCGGTAAAGGTGTCCTCGAAATGAATGCCGTTCGTTTCGGCAATGACCTTTGCCATCTCGGTGGTAACGATGCTCTTTACCGCACCTGCATTTTCGGGCAGAGTCCCTGCCTCACGCCGGGCATTTATGATATAGTCGAGCAACAGAACGCCGAGCTGATTGCCGGTAACAGAGACATATTCGTCACCGTCACGCACCATAACACCGATGCGGTCCGAGTCCGGGTCTGTGCCGATTATCAAATCGCTGCCGACTTCCTTTGCCAGTGCAACAGCGAGGTAAAAGCCCTCGGGGTTTTCGGGGTTCGGGCTTTCGACCGTGGGGAAATTGCCGTCAAGCACCATCTGCTCCTTGACGGGATAAAGCTTTGTAATTCCAAGGCGTTTGAGTGCCTCGGGAACAAGTCTGTAGCCCGCGCCGTGGAACGGAGTGTAGACTATCTTGAGTTTATCGCCAACACTTGCAACGACTTTCTTATTAATAGCCTGTCCCAAAACGCAGTTTAAATATGCCTCGTCAGTTTCCGCTCCTATCATCTCTATTCTGCCGTCGGCAACCGCATCGTCAAAGTCGCAGGTGACGAAATCACGAAAGATATCGATTCTATTCATCTGCTCGGCAATTGCGGCAGCGTGCTGCGGGGGAAGCTGCGCACCGTCAGACCAATAGACCTTGTAGCCGTTATACTCCTTGGGATTGTGGCTCGCAGTGATATTAAGTCCCGCGGTCGTACCGTAATGACGCACGGCAAAGCTCAGCTCCGGCGTGGGGCGCAGAGCGTCGAAAATGCGTACATGAATGCCGTTTGCCGCCATGATGCAGGCTGCCTCATGAGCAAACAGCTCACTGTTATTGCGGCAGTCAAAGCAAATGGCAATACCCTTTTCCATTGCCTCGGTACCTTCGGCTTTTATTACATTTGCAAAGGCCTGAGTTGCGTGGCGAATGACATGGACATTCATCTGGTGAAGTCCGAGCTTCATAGTGCCTCTGAGTCCTGCCGTACCGAACTCGAGCGGTGCGAAAAAGCGGCTTTCAATTTCCTTCTCATCGTCGGCTATCGACTTGAGCTCCTCCCACTCCTTTTCGCTGAGATTGGGGCTGTCAAGCCAAAGCTGGTATTCTTCCTTATAATTCCTCATATTCTGCGCTCCCTTCCGTTAAATTGACAGCGTCTTCATATTTTGTCATAGGAACATATATATCAACACCCGGACCGCTCATTCCGAGGATCAGTCTGCCGAAATCGCCGTCGTTCGGGTATTGTCTTACACAGGGGATATCATAGGCTTCGAGAAGATTTACGATCATCTCGTCGTTCATGTCAAAACTTGTACAGTGCGTGAGAAATACAGGCTCGACAAGCTCGCCGTTTTCATCCTTAGGCCAAGCATCAAGCAGCTTTCCGGTTATTCTTCTGCCCCATTCAAGCATAATATTATCTTCCATATAATAACCCCTTCATTTACTTATGATAACGCGAGCCCTCGATTATTTTGAAGCTGCGGTAGATCTGCTCGGCAAGCATAACTCTCGCCAGATGATGCGGAAAGGTCATTTCACTCATGCCGAGCCGCATATCCGCTCGCCGCTTTATGCTCTCGGACATTCCGAAAGAGCCTCCTATAAGGAAGCATATCTTGCCCCTGCCGGACAAGGCGAGGGCATTTATCTCCTCGGCAAGCTGCTCACTTTTGAGCTGCTTTGCACCCACACACATAGCTATGACATACGCATCCTTGGGTATTGCTTTTTCAATGTCGGCACTTTCCCTCGAAAGTGCATTCTGTATTTCCTTATCCGAGGGCTTGTCGCCGAGTTTAGTCTCACTTAGCTCGACACAATCGAATTTGCAGTAAGCTCCGAGTCTGCGTGAGTATTCATTAAAAGCTTCGATATAAAACTTTTCACGAAGTTTTCCGACGCATATGAGCTTTATATTAAGCATTCTACGCTATCCTCCACGCTTATGGCAAGCTTTTTATCCATCGGCGCGACATGAAGCGCAACGCTTTCGCCGCATATTGCCGCGTTTACGGCATCAAAAGCCGTCTGAGCTGTGTTATTCTCACGGCTCAAATGCCCTAATATTATATCCTTTGTACCGGATTTTGCAAGATACAAGGCAAGTTTTGCACAGTCATCATTTGAAAGATGACCTCTGTCGGATAAAATCCTCCGCTTCAGAAAATAGGGATACGGGCCATTTTTGAGCATCTCTATGTCATGATTTGCTTCGATAAGCGCAAGCTCAGCGCCCTCTAAGCCCAGAACAAGCTCGTCGGTCAAGCTGCCGGTATCGGTTGCAAATGCGATGGATGAGCTGCCCTCAAAGCGGTAGCCGACGCTGTATTTTGAGTCGTGAGGTGTGCGAAAAGCTCTGACCTCGATGTCGCCCACGACGAAAGTTTCATTCACGGGTACTCTGTATAAACGGCTTTTAAGCTCCGGCTTCACGGTGCAAAGCACCTCGCAGAGCGCAGATGGGGCAAATATACTTATATTGTGATGCTTTGCAAGCATGGAAAGGCCGGATATGTGATCGGAGTGCTCATGTGTGATGAGCACTCCGCATAAATCCTGCGGAGATAGTCCAAGCTCATTCAGGGCAGCAACCGTTCTGCGCATGGAGATCCCCGCATCTATAAGTATATTCGCTCCGCCGTCGGATATAAGGCTGCAGTTTCCTGTCGAGCCGCTGGCAAAAGTTACTATACGCATATTTTAACCTATTGCAATTACCTTTTCGTGAATATCGGGTTCGTCAGGGAAATCAACAATGGAGATATCCGCGCCCAATGCACGAAGCTTTCCCACAAAGTTTTCGTATCCCCTCTCGATAAAGTGAATGTCCTCTATCTCGGTAGTGCCGCTTGCGCACAGGCCCGCAATGACAATTGCCGCGCCTGCTCTGAGGTCGCAAGCCATGACGGGTGCCCCGGTAAGCTTTGCTCCGCCTTCAAAAATCGCTATTCTGCCGTCCACCTGTATATCTGCGCCCATTTTACGAAGCTCATTGACATACTTAAAGCGGTTATCGTAAATCCCTTCGGTGATGACAGAGGTTCCGTTTGCCATACACAAAAGCGCGCCCATCTGCGGCTGCATATCGGTCGGGAAGCCGGGATATGGCAGGGTCTTGATATTTGCCTTGCGCAGATTTCCGTTGCCCTTTACAAGCACGGAATCCTCATACTCGAGAACTATCGTGCCGGTCTCGCGCAGCTTTGCGGAGATGCAGTCAAGGTGCTTGGGAATGACATTTTTTATAAGCACTTCTCCGCCTGTTGCTGCCGCGGCTACCATATAGGTGCCTGCCTCGATCTGGTCAGGAATTATGGAATAGCTGCCGCCGTGGAGCTTATCAACGCCGTTTACCTTGATGGTATCCGTGCCTGCGCCGCGGATATCCGCTCCCATGGAGTTTAAGAAGTTTGCAAGGTCAACTATATGCGGCTCACGGGCTGCATTCTCTATAATGGTCCTGCCGGTCGCCAGGGTTGCCGCAAGAATAATATTCATGGTTGCGCCGACGGAGACCTTATCAAGATAGATCTTTGCACCGTGAAGTCTGCCGTCGGGTGCCTCGGCATAAACAAAGCCGTTTCTGACTTCAATATCCGCGCCGAGTGCGTTCATACCCTTGATATGCTGATCGATCGGCCTAACGCCAAAGTTGCAGCCGCCGGGCATAGTGGTCTTTGCGCTTCCGAAGCGGCTGAGCATTGCGCCGATGAGATAATACGACGCGCGGATCTTACGCATAAGATCAAAGGGCGCATCGGAAAATTTTACATTACGACTGTCAATTTCTATCGTGGAACCGTTGATGAGCTTGACCTCCGCACCGAGATGAGTGAGGATGGTCAGGAGCATATCGGTATCGCTAATCTGCGGCATATTCTCAATGCGGCAGACGCCGTCAACCATAAGTGCGGCGGGAATTATTGCAACCGCTGCATTTTTTGCTCCGCTTATATCAACTTCGCCCTGAAGAGGCTTTCCGCCCTTAATCACATACTTTTCCATTTGGTACACCTTTCGTGTGATGCGCCATCCGCATCGGCTTGTTATTATAGCATAGGGTATCGATGATAGCAATTAGAAATTGTAAACAAATCGTAACTATTTCTCCGAGTCCAGAATGCGTTTGGCTTTGAGCACTGCAATGATGGTCTTGCCATCGTCTATCTCGCCGCTCATTACCATATCTACAAGCTCGTCGATATGACGCTTCTCAACGCTCAGAAATTCACCTTCGTCGGGATGGCTCTTTCCGGCATGAAGCCCTTGCGCAAGATAGATGTGCAAAACCTCTGTGGAAATGCCCGGAGATGTGCAGCTCGGACCGAGATAAGTGAGCTTATCGGCAGTGAAGCCAGTTTCCTCAGACAACTCTCTGACTGCACAAGTACGGTGATCCTCGCCCTTTTCAAGCTTACCTGCCGGTGCTTCAAGCATGACCTTCTGAAAAGGATAGCGAAACTGACCTACACAGTAGCAAAAGCCGTCATCATCTACAGGCAAAACTGTTACTCCGCCCGGATGCTCCACGACTTCACGCATAACAATGCTCCCGTCACACAGCTCGGCGTGATCCATCGTGACATTAACTATTACGCCGCTGTATTTCAGCTCACTATCTATTTTCTTCTCAGACAAGTCCATAATACCCTCGGAAAAAATAATTATCTGCTTTACATAATGTGTGTTTAGTATAGCATTAATGTTTCAGCATTTCCATAATTTTTGTATGGAAATGAGAAAAAAATTTCGCTAAAATCGAAATTGTAAACGATTTTTTTCGGGCTGTTTTTTATTTTGATTGTTTTTCGTTACTTTTATGTAAATTATAAAAAAATTGGAGTACTGCGTTATGTTATCCGAAACAGTATCAGATGAAGCGCTCGCGCTGATATTAGATGGCGAGAGCTTTTCCGCCGACGAGATATGCTCACAGCTAAAAGCTCTGTTTTCAAGCGAAGGGCTAAGTCCGTGGCAATGCTTTGATGCAGATGTCTATACATACGGCGGCAGGACGCTCGTGCTTGCATATCCCACTCCCCCGATGCGCGAGAGAGTGGGAAACGCTGTTATTCGGCTTTCAAGAGGGTAAATCCCCTGCCGCCGGATTATCTATGAGTTTTCCGCTTTCTTCAAAGCGCGAGCCGTGACAAGGACAGTCCCAGCTTCGTTCCTGCTTGTTCCATTTGAGCGCGCAGCCGAGATGCGGACAGCGTTTTTTCGATGGGGTCAGCAGGTTGAGCGTTGCCTCCGCCGCATTCACGGCAAGCTGTGGTCTTAAAATCGTTCGTGAGGGCGAAAAAACCTCGGCATATGGGTTATCCTTGCCTGTTATCATATCTGCCAGCAGCATAGCCGATACCATTGAGGAGGTCATACCCCATTTGTTAAAGCCGGTGGCAACATACATGGTCGGTGTGCGCTTTGAGTACCTACCGATATAGGGAACGCCGTCGAGTGTCATACAGTCCTGCGTTGCCCAGCGGTATTTTTCCTGCGCCCCGGGGTAATTACGCTTTGCAAAGCTCTCAAGCTCCGTCCAGCCGCCGCCGGCTTTTCCCGTCCTGTGGCCTCCGCCGCCGAGAAGCAGCAAGTCCTTGTAGTTTCTGAACGACATTCCCTTATCCGCTTCGTCAACATACATACCGTCAACGCTTTGTGCGTTCCCAAGTGCTATGACATACGAACGGCTCTGATACATCTTAAGAAAATAGCTGCCGTGCTTATTGATAAACGGAAAATGAGTTGCGACTATGATCTTTTCGGCTTTTATTCTGCCGTTTTCGCTCACGGCATCAGTACCAATAAGCTCGCGAATTTTCGTATGCTCGTAAATATTTAAGCCTTTTACTATCGACGAGACAAATAGCAAGGGGTCAAACTGTGCCTGATCCGGAAATCTGACAGCACCCACAGTTTTAAGCGGCAGCGGCACACTGTTGCAAAGCTCCGCGGGAAAGCCTATTTTCGACAGCGTATCAAGCTCCTTTTCCAGCTTCCTGCGGTTATCAAGCGAGTAGACGAATGACGCCTGCTTTTCAAAATTGCAGTCAATGTTGACGCACAGCTGCCTGTACCTTGAAAGTGCAGCCTCATTTGCCTGCAAATACAGCTTTGCTCTTTCAAATCCGAACTGTTTGACAAGCTTGTTGTAAATCAGCCCATGCTGGGAGGTGAGCTTTGCCGTCGTATTTTTTGTGATGCCGCAGGTGATCTCCCCTGCCTCACAAAGCGCATAGTCGACTCCTCTGTTTTTAAGCTCATATGCGCACAGGATGCCGGCAAGTCCGCCGCCTATAATGAGAACATCGGTCTTTAAATCGCCCTTTAGCTGTTCAAATCGGGGCAAATCGGCATTATCGCTCCAAACGGAATACAAAAAATCACCGCCTTTTTGCTTATTGTTAGCAGGCGGTGATTTATTATTCGGTTTTTATCTTTTTTGCCGCAGACTGCCGTCAAGAAGTCCCAGCGTCATCCAGAAAAACGGCGCGGAAAGGAACATACTGATGCCGAAAAACGCTTGTATGCAATAGCACAGCACCGCCGCTCCGCAGGCGGCGGAGGCAGGAGATACATTGCCGTGTTTTATCCACTTTGCAGCGGCTGAAGCGAGTGCGGCAAGATATGCCAAAAGTGCAAAAATTCCTTGATGGTAAAGAATGTTCAGATACTCGTTATGCGCCGTATCTATCTCCGCTACAAGCTCGACGCCCTTGTCTGCGTCATAACGCGTAAATGCCTCAAGCTTTGCATGGCTCATCGTATCGGGTCCGGTTCCGAACCACAGGTTATCGGGGATCTTCTCAAGTACATTTCTCCAAATGTGTATCCTGCCCGAACCGAAGGTATCGCTGACTCTGCCATGCAAAAGCTCGTGCGCTTCGTGAAGCATACCGCTGCCGATATCAGCAAAACAGAGGAGCAAAAGTGCAATTATATAGAGAAAAACTATTGTAATCGCAACGATTTTTCTTGTCTTTGAGGACAAGGGCAAAACGATCGGCAGTGCGATTACCGTTCCGCCGAAGAAGCCGACAAGTCCGGCCATTACAGACATTTTCAGCAAGACAAACAGTGCGGCAAATGTCGGTATAAGCAACAAAAAGCGAAGCTTGCCCTTCATTCTTACGACCGACACCCATAAAAGCGTTATCGCAACGCATAAAAAGCCTGCAACAAGGTCGGTGTTGCCGATTGTTCCGAGATATGCGCCGGAATAGTCAATGCCCGCCCCGAAGTAGTTAAGCTCACCGGGGTAGAGCCCGAAGGGGTTTGCCCCGAAAAGCTGGGCGATGCAAATTGCGCTGAAGCACAAAACCGATCCGCCGAGCAGATACGCCATCCACGGCTTTACTCTGCCGAAGCTCGACAGAAAAACTGTACACAGAACATATATGCAAATGGTCCGCACTCCCTCATAGCGTGAAACACCTACCCAGGTTTCGCCTCTGTACGGTGAAAGCAGTGCAGATATGACGGTAATTAGCGCAAATATGAGCAAAGCACGCTGCACCCATGTGCTTTCCCTGACAAGTGTCTTAAGCTCCTGCTTATTCATATTCTCCGTGGCAAGGCAGGCAGGTATCAATAATAGCGTCAAAATCACATATCCGCCGCATATAGCATTGAACACCGTCAGCTTTGCCTCAGTAATTCCGCCGTAGCCGCTCGAATCGAACCAAAACAGGAACACCGTCAGCATGAGGACTATGAACACATAGCTTAGTTTTGTAAAAACGCTCTCCGGGCGATTTTTTTGTTTCATTTTGCACCTCTGAAAGATTCTGCTGAAAACAGTTTAGATAATAAACCCCGAAAAGTCAATGATAACAAAGCCTTTTTGTTTCCGATGCGGATTTTCTGTATAATTTGCGAAGATTGTATATCCTGCCTTTTGGTGTTATAATCGCGTCAGAGTTTTAATATTTGAGGCAAAAATGAGTCTTTTACTTGTTTTTATTATATTTATACTGTCTATCGCGGCATCGCTGATGCTTAATATATCTATGCTTGCTCCTCTGTTCGTCGGCTTTGTGCTGTTCACACTGCTTGCGCTGCATAAGGGTTTTCAGCTTAAATCGGTGCTCAAAATGGCACTCGGCAGTTTGAGGGAATCGTTTATCGTTGTAGGCGTTTTGCTGCTCATCGGATGTTTGACCGGACTTTGGCGTTTAAGCGGTACGGTCGCATATTTCGTTTCCCTCGGTGTCAGCATGATGCCTCCCTCGCTTTTCTTGCTTGCGGCCTTTCTGCTGTCGGCTGCCATGTCCTTTGCAATAGGTACGAGCTTCGGCGTGACGGCTACTGCCGGGGTTATTATCATGAGCATTGCCCACGCCGGCGGCATTTCCCCTGTTCCCGTCGCGGGTGCCGTTCTTTCCGGCGTATATGTTGGTGACAGAGGTTCCCCTGCGTCCTCGGCCGCAAATCTGGTTGCCGCCGTTACCGGAACGGAAATGAGCAGAAATATCCGGCTCATGCTAAAAAGCGGTGCAATACCGTTTCTGCTGTGCTGCATAGTTTACGGCGTGTTTTCGGTGCTTTATCCAATGCACACTGCCGATTCCGATGTCTTGACGGAGCTTGGCAGAGAGTTTTCGCTCTCGTGGCTTTGTCTTATCCCTGCCGTTTTAATGGTAGTTCTGCCATTTTGCCGGATTTCGGTCAAAAGGGCGATGGCAATAGATATTGCCGTGTCCTTCGCACTTGCAATGCTTACCCAGGGCGAGAGTTTTTCGGACTGTCTCAGAGCAATGCTTCTCGGCTTCGAGCCGCAAAACAAGGGTCTTTCCGCTATGCTCTCCGGAGGCGGAATAAGCTCTATGCTTGAGGTTTGCGGTATACTCGTTCTGTCCGGCACGTTCGGCGGAATTTTTAGCGGCACGGGAATGCTCCATCGTCTTTCGGAAAAGCTGATCATGCTCAAGAGCAGGATCGGCAGATTTCCTGTCATGATAATTCTCTCCTTTGCCATTTGCGTGGTGTTCTGCAATCAGACAATAGGAATTATTATGCTCAATCACCTTTCCGACGGTCTGTACGGTAATGACGACGCAGAAAAGTATTTGAAAATGCTCGATATCGAGGACACCGTGGTCGTCATAGCAGGTCTTGTACCGTGGTGCATCGCCTGTTCAGTGCCGCTTGCGATGCTGAATGTCGGCATTGCCGCAGTACCCTTGGCATTTTATCTTTGGATTTTACCGATATGCTCGCTTTTATTGCGTAAAAAGAGAAAAACGAACTAACGGAGGTATAAAAAATGAAGGTTCTTATTATTAACGGAAGCCCCAGAGCAAACGGCAACACCGCTGCCGCCCTTGATGAAATGAAAAAGATTTTTTCCGTTGAGGGTATAGAATCTGTGGATGTTCATGTCGGACGGCTCGAGCTGCACAGCTGCGTTGCCTGCATGAGCTGCATGAAAACGGGAAAATGCGTGTTTGATGATGCCGTTAACAAGACCGCTCCAATACTTGCCGAATGTGACGGCGTTGTTATCGGCAGTCCCGTCCACTACGGGCAGGCTCCCGGTGCGCTCACCTCCTTCCTGTCACGACTGTTTTACAGCACATGGTCAATGGATAAATCCATGAAGGTCGGCGCAGTCATGGTCAGCGCAAGGCGCTCAGGTGCAACATCCACCTTTGACGAGCTCAACAAGTTCTTTACCATTTCCCAGATGCCGGTGGCTTCGGGAAGATACTGGAACAATGTTCACGGCAGAGGCCCCGGCGAGGCAGTCCAAGACGCAGAGGGTATGCAGAACGCCAGATTCCTCGCCAGAAACATGGCATTTTTAATGAAGAGCATTGCTCTCGGCAAGGAGCAATACGGCTTGCCCGAGCAGGAGGAAGTTGTATTTACAAACTTCATACGATAAGGATTAAAGAAAATCAAGGAGAATTAAACATGAACAAAGAGAATGTTGAGTTTTTTAAAGCTACTCTTTCTTCAGTTGTAAGAGACGGCATTGACGATTTGCTTCGTTTCATAGAAAAGAGCGATTTTTATACTGCTCCGGCTTCTACTCGTTTCCACGGCGCTTTTGAGGGTGGACTTCTTGAGCACAGCATTCAAGTTTACAATTGCCTGATGAAGAAAAAGCACATTGAAGGCACGGTATGGCACGATGTGCTCTCCGATGTCTCGGATGAGAGTATTGCTGTTTCCGCTTTGCTTCACGATTTATGCAAGACCTATTTTTATTCCGTGGAAATGCGCAACAAGAAAGTTGACGGCAGCTGGATACAGGTGCCCAGCTACAGAGTTGAGGACAAAATTCCTTACGGTCACGGGGAAAAGTCTGTCATGATGATAGAAGAATACATAAAGCTCAAGCCGGTAGAGCGTTACGCTATCCGCTGGCACATGGGGCCGTACTCCGGTGAGCGTGACTGGTCAACTTTGGCGAGCGCAATGGATAAATACCCCTTGGTCATGGCATTGTTTGAGGCTGACATGGAGGCTTCTCATTTGATTGAAAAATAGCACAAGAATAATTCAAATAAACTATTTGTTTTTTGAGACTGACAAAAAACCTGCTTTAAGCTAAGGCATTAAGTAAAAAACCAATGCATCAGCAGGGGCGCTCAAGGGGTAACGAAGTGTCGGTGCGGAAGTGAATGACATGCCGGGGGCATGTCAGAGCCGCACCGTGACCGAGCCGCAGCGAGAAAGATCCCGCTCGAATCGGATATACAGCCATCAAAAACGACTGAATTATCAGCCTTTTTGACGAGCAAAGCGAGATTTTCCGTGAAAACAGATTTT
>SAMEA3663260__coassemble_485_pt1 | contig 11881 bp, 10 predicted proteins | sample SAMEA3663260__metabat2_low_PE_022 | metagenome-assembled genome bin SAMEA3663260 (sample SAMEA3663260) | pig gut metagenome | biome: pig gut; feature: pig-associated habitat; material: faeces | place: China | collected 2013
AGCCAGCAGTCGTTCCAGCCCTTTATTGCGTCGGTCATGCCGAACAGCTCAGCGGGAGTTGCAATTGTTGCACCGCCTGCGATACCGCTGCCGAGACCGTCAAGTGCGTTGGGCAGAGCGAAGATTGCAACGAGAACGCAGAAGACGATAACGGTTGCCTTGCGATTGGGAGCCTTGCCCTTCTCAACATTTGCGTCGATACGGGAGGAGGTGAGAGCTTCGAGCAGGGACATGGAGGAGGACAGTGCTGCGATGAATACGAGGAAGTAGAACAGGAAGCCCATGAGGTTTCCGATGAAGCCGCCCATGTTGGCAAATACCATCTGCATGGAAGCGAAGAGGAGGCCGGGGCCGCCGGTGGTGTTGCCGTCGAGGAATGCGTAGCATGCGGGCATAACGACCATACCTGCCATGATAGCGACCATGGTATCCATGACAACGATGATAACGGCGTTCTTCTGAATCTTTTCCTTCTTGCTCAGGTAAGAGCCGTAGGTGATGATTGCGCCCATGCCGAGTGACAGGGAGAAGAACATCTGACCTGCAGCGGTCTTAAGAACTGTGAGGAAGTCAGCCTTGAGAGGCTCAAGGTTGAAACCGAACATGAACTGGTAGCCGCCGACAGCACCGGGCTGAACAGCAACATAAACAATGATGATGATGAGCATTACGAACAGGCAGGGCATACCGATGTTGCAGAACTTCTCGATACCGCCGCCGACGCCTGCTGCAACGACAACTGCGTTAATTGCAATAAAGATGAGGGTCCAGAGAACCATGGATGTTCCGTTGCAGATGAAGCTGCCGAAGAAAGTGGATATATCGGCAACACCCCAGGTGTCAACACCGAACATAGCCAGCAGGTAGCCGCCTGCATAGCGCATAACCATGCCGCCGAGAAGCATATAGAAGCAGAGGATCAGGAACGGGCAGGCAATTGCCATGTAGCCGAGGAAGGCAAACTTCTTGCTCAGCTTGCGATAAGCTGCGATGGGGCTCAAGCCGGTCTTACGGCCGATTGCGAGCTCACCGACCATAACTGCAATGCCGATGAAGATTGCGAGAACGAGATAGATGAGAAGGAATGCGAAGCCGCCATTCATACCCATTTTGTACGGGAAGCCCCAAATATTGCCCAAACCGACTGCGGAACCGACAGCAGCCATGATGAAGCCGAAATTGGAAGCAAATCCCTCACGATTTGTTTTTTCCATTACTTTCTCTCCTTTTTAATAATACCTTTACCCGTGTTTGTCACGGAATAACCCGGTGAGTGTTAATTTTAAATTAACAACCCACCAAATTTATAAACAAACTTTACACTATATTCACAGTTTTTTCAATACTTTTAAGATGTTTAATTTTTAACTATAGCTTTAATGCTCTAAAGTTTTGTGCTGTTTTACTAATATTGGTTCTTTGCATATGGACATTATGACCAAGCATGGCACTTTATTGATTTAGTTTGATTTATCATTGCCAATTAATTGTCGTTTTTTGAAATGAATTCTATTAATGAAACCTAACACGAGTGTTAATCTGCTTTGCACATCCGGGGCACTTTGACTGTATTATTTTTGTGAATTATCCTCTCTTGGACTTGATTTTCTGATTATATAATGTAAAATAGTACTGTTTTGATTACGGTTGCTGTGTCCGTTATCACGGCAAGCTGCCATGCAGCAGAATGGAGATATAAAATGACTTACGAAATGGACATCGCCGGCTTAAAGCGTGAGCTTCCCCTGTGCAAGGTCACTGACGACTTGTACATAGGCGCTTTCGTCATGTTCGGTGATGTTGAACTGACTGTTCACTGTGCCGCTGAGCTTTTAAAGCGCGCACCCGAGTATGACTACATTATCGCCCCCGAAGCCAAGGCCATTCCTCTCCTTTATGAAATGGCCCGTCAGAGCGGTGCAGACAAGTACTTTCTTGCAAGAAAAGGTCCTAAGGCCTACATGAGCGGAGTATTTGAAGTTTCCGTCAAGTCCATAACCACGATGAGTGTGCAGAAGCTCGTTATTGACACTGCCGACGCCGAGCTTATCAAAGGCAAGCGTATGCTTATCATCGACGATGTTATTTCCACCGGTGAGAGCCTTCGTGCAATGGAAGAGCTCGTCACTGAGGCAGGCGGCATCATCGTAGGCAAGATGGCTGTCCTCGCCGAGGGCGACGCTGCCGACAGGGACGATATTATCACCCTTGCTCCTCTGCCCCTGTTTAATCCCGACGGCACAATAAAGTAAAAAAGCAAAAAACGGACTTCTCAATTGAACTGCACCCCATTTGTCAGACAGTATGATATACTATCTAACGAATGGGGTGTTTACTATGTGTTTGGAAAGAAATATGAATATAATTAACTGCAACCTGTTATAAAGCATCGCTCTAACTCTGCCAAATCTGCCGCACGACGGCAAAAAGAAAAAGCCCGCAAACCATTGAGTTTGCAAGCTTTTTCACATGGTGGAGATAAGCGGGATCGAACCGCTGACCTCTTGAATGCCATTCAAGCGCTCTCCCAGCTGAGCTATACCCCCGAGTGCAAAAAGTATTTTAGCAGAATCGGGCGGTGTTGTCAACCGTAAAAATTCCGTTTTAGATGCTTATTCGTCGAACATATAGCTCAAGTCCTTTTTATAGCGGAACTTTTTCTCCTTGCCCTTGAGCAGCCGGACTATGCTGTGGCGATTTTCGATGAAAATGAGCAGTGCGGTTAGCAAAACAAGGTATTTGACCCAAGGCGTATCGACAGTCATAAAAGTCGTCAGGCACATCATGAGCGTTGCTGTGAGCTTCCCGAGAGACACATATCGGGTGAGAAAGTATACCGCGGCAAACACGAGCAGGGTAGCAACGCCTACACCCGAACCGATAAAAAAGGTGCTGACAGCGACGGCGAGAATGCTCGACGAGCCTTTGAAACGGTACATAATAGGGAAGTTTATGCCGAGCACCATGCAGAACATGGCAAAGGCATATCCGACATCGCTGTGGTCGACTATGCCCAGCAGAATACCGCCGAGAATCAGGGGAACAAGGGCTTTGGCGAACTCAATACCCAGAAACTTTGCAAGACCTTTTATGCCAAAGTTCTTTAAGAAGCGGGTGATTCCCAAATTATCAAGCGGGTATTCTTTTTTTATATCGCAGTGGAAAATCAGATTCGATGTGAGGTTGACTGTGCTGATGCTGCCACAGAAATAGGCGATAATGGCGGTGACGGAAAGCAGAAAAGCAATCATTCCTTTTCTCCCTTCTGCCGTATTACCATCCTGATGGGGGTGCCCTCAAGACCGAACACGGCGCGGATCTGATTTTCGAGATATCGTTGGTAAGAGAAGTGAAAAAGCTCCTTGGTGTTGCAGAAAACGACGAAGTTAGGCGGCTTGATGCCGGTCTGCGTCATGTAGTAAATCTTGAGCCTGCGGCCCTTATCCGTGGGCGGCTGCACACGGGCCTGAGCGTCGGCAAGAACACTGTTGAGCATACCGGTGGTGATGCGCATATTGCTCTGGTCATTGACAAAATTGACAAGCTCAAAAATGCGGTCGGTGCGCTGCCCGGTTACGGCGGAGATAAACAGCACCGGAGCGTAGCTCATGAAGCTTAGGTCACGCATAACATCCTTGCGCATTTTTTCAAGCGTACCGGTCTCTTTTTCTATAAGATCCCACTTGTTGACGACAATGATGCTCGCCTTGCCTGCTTCATGGGCAAGACCGGCGATCTTTGTGTCCTGCTCGGTGACGCCCTCACGGGCATCGATCATGATAAGGCAGACATCGGCGCGCTCTATTGCCATCTGCGCACGCATTACCGAGAACTTCTCGACCCGCTCATCGACCTTGGATTTGCGGCGTATACCGGCGGTATCGATAAACACATACTTTCCGAATTTGTTGTCTATCTCCGAGTCAACCGCATCTCGGGTCGTGCCGGCAACGTTGCTGACGATAACGCGCTTCTCGCCGAGAATATGGTTAATTAGCGAGGATTTGCCTACATTGGGCTTGCCGATGACGGCAACCTTAATACGGTCGTCCTCCCCGTCCTCATCGCTGTCTTCGGGGAAGTATTTTACGCACTCGTCAAGAAGATCGCCCGTGCCGTGGCCGTGGACGGCGGAAACGGCGATGGGATCGCCCATGCCCAGCTCGTAAAACTCATATATCGCAGGGTCAACACGACCCGTGGAGTCCATCTTGTTTACGGCAAGCACGGTGGGCTTTTTCGAGCGAAGCAGCATATTGGCAACATCCTTGTCCGCAGCGGTGACACCCGTGCGCACATCGGTCACGAGGATTATTACATCCGCGGAGTTTATCGCGATATTGGCCTGCTCACGCATGAACAGCAGTATTTCGTTATCCGTTGTGGGTTCGATACCGCCGGTATCGACGATATCAAACTTGCGGCCGCACCACTCGCACTCGGCATACAGCCTGTCGCGGGTGACACCGGGCGTGTCCTCAACGATTGAGAGGCGCTTGCCCACAAGTTTATTAAAAAGCATTGATTTGCCGACATTAGGTCTGCCGACTATTGCAACGAGAGGTTTTGACAAATAATTTAACCTCCATTCTGATTATATTTGTAAAACTGCTCTTTTTCGCCGTTTCGTACAGGGATTTTCAGCTCGGGCAGAGCGTCGCCGGAGATGGCATCCCAAAGGTCAAAGCCATCCTGCCCGATGGGGTAGATGGGCACACCGAGGGCGGCAGACGCCTCCTCGAGCAGCACATCGTCCAGAAAGTCCATTTCCTCGCGGCGGAGCATATTCTGTGAGATAAAAAGCCTTTCACCGAGGTCCTTACCCTTGAGCTGGTTTATGAGGTCACCGCCGGTGATAAGACCCGTCACATTTATGCTGTGACCGAAAAAGTCGTTTTCAATAGCATAGACTCTACCGTCTATATTATCATACTTTTCATGCGCTGTACAAACAAGTTTTTCAAAAAAAGGTGCAACGGAGGTGCCGCAGGCGATGGAGAAGGGAACTCCGTCGGGCCTTTCCGACAAACTCAGTGCAGACTTAAACTCCGTTTCCAAAAGCCTTATCATACCCACACCGTTTTCAAGCTGGGTGTGCTCCTCATAAAACTCGTCCTCCGGCAACTCGCGATTTGCGCAGATATACATCTCGTCTGAGCAGAAAAACAGCCTTGTGCCGAATTTTTTAAGACACTCATCGCCGAATGCGGTGACCATATCTATCGTCTCGGAGGAATGCTCCGGAGTAAAGGGACGAAGTTCGAAAAGCCCCTCGCGGAACTTCGTAAGCCCCACCGGTACTATCGAAACGCTGTGCACGGCAGGGTACATTTCCGCAAGCTCGCGCATTGTGCGCATAAGCTCATCGCCGTCGTTGAGACCCGGACAGCAGACGATCTGGCAATTCATTCTGATGCCACCGTCAGCAAAGCGGCGCATGATATCGATACATTTACCGGCGTTGCGATTGCGCAGCATTTTAATGCGCAGCTCGGGATTTGTCGTATGCACCGAGATATTTATGGGGCTGATATGCAGGTCGCATATCCGCTGTATCTCGCGGTCGGAGAGGTTGGTCATGGTTATGTAGTTTCCCAGGAGAAAGCTCAGACGCGCATCGTCGTCTTTGAAGTACATTGTCCGCCGCATACCCTTAGGCAGCTGGTCGATAAAGCAAAAAACGCAGTTGTTTGCGCAGCTTCTCGGCTTGTCCATGAGGTAAGTTTCAAACTCAAGCCCGAGATCCTGACCCTCGGCTTTTGCGACATGAACGGTGTGTTCAATGCCCTCGGGAGTGCGCACGGTGACGCTGACCTCGGGGTCGTAGCCGAAGAATTTATAGTCAAGCACATCGTGCACCCTGTTGCCGTTTATGGCAAGCAGAGTGTCACCGATGTGAACGCGGTGCTTTAACGGGCTGCCGTTTTCAATTTTGGAAATCACATTATCCATATAAAACCCTTTAAGCAAAAAGAGGAAAGGGATTCCCTTTCCTCTTTAAGCATTTCAATTACTCTTCTACCTTCAGAACCTGACGGCCGTTGTACATACCGCAAGCCTTGCAGGCACGATGAGGCATTTTGAAAGCACCACAGTTGGGGCACTTTACGATACCGGGAGCCTCAAGCTTCCAATGAGAGGAACGTCTCTTGTCTCGTCTCTGTCTTGATACTTTTCCCTTAGGGACTGCCATGGTGACACCTCCTGTAAATAGCTGTTATGAGCAGCCTGTTTCTTATTTATCCAAAAGCTGCTCAAGCACAGCAAGTCTTGGATCGATTTCTTTCCTGCAACCGCAGGGACCGAGATTCAAATCAGCTCCGCAAACGGAGCAAAGACCCTTGCAGTCCTCGGAGCACAAAAACTTTGTTTCCATGTCGAGAACGAAAAGGGTGGAGAGCGTTTCGCTGAGATCGAGCTTGTCCCCGTCGAGAACAAAAGCCTCGGGATCGTCGGACTCTCCGTCGGAAATATAGGCATTAAGGTCCATTAACTTGACGCTGTCAAACTCTTTACCACATCGGTCGCAGACGCAAGTCATATCAGCTTCCAAAGTACCCTCGAGTGTCAGAATACCGGCTGCATTGAACACACGGCCTTCGGCTACGGGATTTGAGCGATACGCCTTGATCGATTCATTCAAAAGCCCCTCGCCATCCAGCTCACACTTGAACGGAACGCTCTTTCCGGGGACTTCAATTATTTCTCTCAAATCAAGAAGCATAGTACACCTCTCCATAGTCGCTTGAATATTATAGTCGAATAAATCTGCGTTGTCAACTTAATTTTTTAGGTTTTTCAGTAGAAAATCGCAAAAAATGTGCCTTGCGGCATAATGCCTGCATATGGTATAATTTCGCAAGAAAGGGTGAGTAGGAATGAAGAAAAAAGCTGAAATAGTATTGATCGCTCTGGTGCTTGTCATGCTGATTGTCGGCGGCATTGCGTTTCTCATCCTCCAGACCCGCCATGACGAGCTGCTCATAGGAGAGAGCAGAGCCGAGACCGTTGCGCTCAACAACGCAGACCTCGATAAATCGCAGGTCAAGGAGCTTGAATCGAAGCTTGCCTACGGCAGCGACGGCTGGTACTATAAGGTTGAGTTCAAGACCCTCGCTCTTGAGTATGACTACAGGATAGAGGCATACAGCGGAGCAATTCTTGAAAAGAACACTAAAGACTGAAAAACAGCGTGCGGATTTTCCACACGCTGTTTTCTCAGTTCATTTAGCTCATCTTAAGCCAACAGGAGGTGTCCGGAGTCCCTTCGTAGACGATGGGAACATAGCGGTATCTCGCCTCACCGAGCTCTATCATGCTTTTGACCGCCGTCTGTTCGCTTCCCGCGGTTTCTGTGCCGGAGGTACGGTAAACACGGTCAAACACCTTGAAAAACAGCTTCGCACTCTGACCGGTGGTCTCGTCAACGGATTTCATCGCCCTGTCGCTGCCGACCTGAACGGAAATGTTCGCCTTGCAGGTTTGCAGACCTCTTGTGACGGCAATCGCAAAGCCGGATATCGCCGTCTGCGGCGTGGGTGTTGCCGAGGTGGTGCTCGAATAATTATAGGTCACGCCCTCGGCTTCGGGCATTCTCATGCCGTTGAGGACAATTTCGTCAACACCCATGCCGTCAAGCTCCTTGCACAGCGAGATGATATAATCGCGCACAATGGAATTTGTCGGGTCAAGCCACGCACCGTTGTCGTCGGAAAAAGCCTCTCCGGTGCTTTTTCGCAGGGCAAGCTGCTCGTATCTCGAAGCCAAAGTGTTGTCAACAAAGCAGCACAGCCTTACCGCGACCTTGATCTTTTTCTCGTGCAGCGAGCTGATGATGGGCTTTAAGTCCACCGTGCCCGAGGTGCCGTAACCCTTGGCAATCTCGGTATCGGACTTCCAAACGAGCATACCGGTTACGGTTTTAAGGTCAAGAAGCAAGGTGTTGCCCTTGCCGAGACTTTCGGCGTAAGCGTTGATGCTGTCGGCGTTGATTTGATCGGCAGGCACAAGCACCGCCTTAAGCTCACCCAACCCCTCACCGGCGGTTGCACGGACATTGGTGTAGTCCGGCTCGCCGATAACAAGCTCGGCATTTACCTGCTCAAACTCACGCATCGCACTGCCGTCATCATCCGACTGCACATTCTGCTTGTCGGATAGAATCGGCAGATCGAGATACAGGCCGCTGTTGGTGACCACTATATACTTTTGCAGACCGTAGAAAAGCAGTATCACAAAGGCAATCAGCGACAGAACGACGATAGACACTATCAGCGCAGGACCTGTCTTTTTTCGCTTTCCGCGGTAAAATTCGGATTTGTTGCCAGACACTAAAATCAGTCCTCTATCATATTGATGCGGCGGACATGACGCTCGTCGCCGGAGAAGGGGGTGTCAAGGAAGGTGTCAACTATCTTGAGGGCAAGTCCCGGACCTACGACCCTTGCACCCATGGCAAGAATATTCGCATCATTGTGCAACCTTGTCATCTCTGCCGAAAAGCAGTCGCCGCAAAGAGCTGCGCGAATGCCGGGGATTTTGTTAGCGGTGATGGAAATGCCTATGCCCGTGCCGCAGATGATAATGCCCTTTTCGCATTCGCCGTCTGCAACCGCGTGAGCGACCGCCTTGCCGTAAACGGGATAGTCGCAGCTTGCTTCGGAATAGGTGCCGTAATCCTTATATTCAAGGCCTCGTGCCTCGAGGTGCTTGATGACCTCCTGCTTGAGAGCAAAGCCGCCGTGGTCGGAACCGAGTGCAATCATTGAATTTACCTCCGAAAATCTGTTTCGAACCATTATACATTATTGAGCATCAAATTACAATACAGGGATTATTCTCAGAACGGCCAGGAGGGCAGCCATTTTAAAAGCCTCGTTGCAAGTTCGGAGTTGACGGGCTGACCGGACAGAACGGGGTAAAACACCGCAAAGAGGATGAGCGACAGCACCGTCAGGCCGTAAACATTTGTGCGCCAGTATTTTGTGCCGGTGCGCATAAGTGCAAACACCCGGCACAAGGCAAGCGTCAGAAATACCGCCGAGGGAAAGTAGTGGTATTCAAAGGTGGTGCGGGTGATGAACACCCAAGGCAGCAATTGAGCAAGGTAGCCGATGACGATGAATGCCGACGGCTTGTCGCGGCGCACAATTGCGAGGTATGCGCATAGAAACACGGCGACGAGACCTGCCCAGCATAGCACGGGATTTAAAAATGCGCCGAAGGAGGAGCGGCTGCCGTCGTTAAAGTACAACAGATAATACAAAATCGGTCTTATATCCAGCACCCACTGATACCAGCGTGAGGAGTAGGGATGCTCCGAGTGTACGCCGGAGTGGTAGGTAAACATGAACTTTTGGTTTTCTATGACTATATCGGCGTATTCTTTTGTGAAAAACATACCGCCGCCGTGCATTCCGCTTGCCGTTGCGTAGGCAAAGTAGCTCACATAGTAGATAAGGCAGGGGAGTATAACGAAGAAAACGAGGCAGAACAGACAGTTTTTGAAAAACTCCCAAACACCGCAATTATCCTTGAGCCTGCCTATCCGGTATATCAGCCATATCACCGCGAGGCCTGCACCGGCATATAAGCAGGTCCATTTGCAGGCAACGCCTATGCCGAAAAATACACCCGACAGCGCAAGATGTCGCAGTCTTCCGCTATTTACATACAAGTACATAAACAGGTACATCAGCAGGATGAAAAACACTGCATAGGTGTCAATCGTTGCGATGCGTGTCTGCGTATAGTGCATAAAATCAAAGGCGAATATCGCGGTCCCGCAGGCAGGTACGGCAATGCCGCCGAACATTTTCTTTAGAAGCGTGTACAAAACGGGCAGCATACCTATGCCGAACACAACTCCGGAAAACCGCCAGCCGAAGGGGGTCATGCCGAAAAGCTTTATGCCGATGGCAATGATGAGCTTTCCGAGCGGCGGATGGGATATCTCATAGGGGTAAACACCCTGAATGTGCTCGTATGCCGTTCTTGCGTGGTAAATCTCATCAAAATATGTGCTGTTGAGGTAATACTGGTAATCCGGAACTACGCTCTGCTCATCGCACAGCTCGATTGCATCGGTGCGGTATTTCAGAAGCTCGCTGTTTTCGCCCTCTACGGCGACCTCGCCGAGATACAGTCCGTCATTTGCGCAAATACGGATATATCTTGTCTGCGCGTCAATGCCGTCAACAAACTCGGCACTTATCCACTTAAACAGCGACGCATAGTCCTGACTAAGCTCCGCCGCTTTGTACCAATATTCGCCGTCGTGGGAGTATTCGAGCGTATATGAGCCGGTGCCAAGACCGTCGTAGAACATAACAGACGACACCGTCTGCTCGCTTTCAAGATCAAGCACGACATTTTCTCCGGACTCAAAACGGTGGAAGCTCTGAGGAGCAGTTGTATCGCCGAGATTATAAAACGCGACTGCCGAGTATATGATTACAATAAGACCGAGGGTGAGCGCGTCACGCTTATTAAAGCTGCGGCGGCCGCAGGAATTCAGCTCGGCTCTGCCCGGGGTGGGACAGCCTAAATAAAAAAGCAGGATAAACAGTGCGATTATAATGGGAAAAACAATAGTCAGACCGTTCAAAGCCGCCACCTCCCCGAATAATTTAATCATCACATGGAAAGTTTAACCCAACAAATAAAAATTTTCAATAGTAAAAGGCGAGAATACTTGACATAACACCATATTCGGGATAAAATAAATCGGATAATATTTAAGGTGCCGGGGAGGCATCTTCAAGATATTAGTGTTCAATTCTACGGACGGATACGCTTGATGGTCCGTCTTCCCTTAGATTTTACCTCAGCATAACAAACCACCGCAAAATTCTAAAAGAATGGAGGTGTGTTTACTTTCTATGGATTTATGGATAGCAATCGTTTTAATTGTTTTAGCTTTTGCAGCAGCATTTATTTTAGGTATAACTTACCGCAAAAAAGTTGCGGAACGCGAAATAATGAGTGCGGAGGATGAAGCAAAGCGAATTATAAATGATGCCATAAAAAGCGCCGAGAGCAAAAAGCGTGAAGCTCTCGTCGAGGCAAAGGAAGAAATACACAAAAATCGCTCGGAGTATGAGCGCGAGGAAAAGGCACGCCGTGCCGACCTGCAGAAGCAGGAAAGAAGACTTCAGCAAAAGGAAGAAAATCTTGACAGAAAGACCGATTCTCTTGAACGCAAGAATGAATCCTTAGCGCAGAAGATATCAGCGGTCGAGGCTCAGCAGGCCGAGATCGCACTCATCAAGAAAAGCCAGCTCGAAATGCTCGAAAAGGTTTCGGGCTACACTGTTGAGGAGGCCAAGGCTTACCTCATCAACGCCCTGAAGGACGAAGTTACGCATGAAATGGCCGTCAAGGTCAAGGAGATCGAGGCACAGTACAAGGAAGAAGCCGAGGAACGTGCAAGAGAGATCATCGTCACCGCTATTCAGCGCTGCGCCGCAGATCATGCAAGCGAAGTCACCGTCTCCGTCGTACCTCTCCCCAACGACGAGATGAAGGGCCGCATCATCGGCCGTGAGGGCCGCAACATCCGCAGTATCGAAACTCTTACCGGATGTGACCTTATTATCGATGACACCCCCGAGGCGATAACCGTCTCCAGCTTTGACCCCGTTCGCCGTGAGGTTGCACGCCTTGCCCTTGAAAAGCTCATTGCCGACGGAAGGATCCATCCGGCACGCATCGAGGAAATGGTCGCCAAGGCCCAGAAGGAAGTCAACGCGACCATTAAGGCAGAGGGCGAAAGAGCCGTGTTTGAAACTAATATCCACGGCTTGAATCAGGAGATTATAAAGCTCCTTGGTCGCATGAAGTATCGTACCAGCTACGGTCAGAATGTGCTTAACCACTCCAT
>SAMEA3663260__coassemble_489_pt1 | contig 11848 bp, 13 predicted proteins | sample SAMEA3663260__metabat2_low_PE_022 | metagenome-assembled genome bin SAMEA3663260 (sample SAMEA3663260) | pig gut metagenome | biome: pig gut; feature: pig-associated habitat; material: faeces | place: China | collected 2013
CGAAAAGCACCGCTTAATGCTGCTCGGTTCCCCACCTGACATGGTTCACGGGTTTCCATTGCGCGAGACCGGCTCGTCAACGCTGCTTACCGGAGTCAGACGACACATGACAAATCCTAAATTGGGAATTCATTCCTGCTGTAGCGGATTGCAGGTTACAGGGCACCGCTGGCTCCCCAACTAGTGCAGCCTTGTCAAAAGCCGCTAAAGTATTATACCGCAAATACGGCATATAATCAACAAATATTTTCTTTACAAAAATGAAAAATGTGTTATAATACAAAAGTGCCTGAAACAAGGCACTAAATAAATGGGGTATTAGCTCAGTTGGTAGAGCGCCAGGTTCGCAATCTGGAGGTCAGGGGTTCGACCCCCCTATGCTCCACCAAACAGTCACCGTCTCAGTAAAAATCCTGAGACGGTGATTTTTCATATCTCACATCACAGCTTTGCAAGCTCCGCGTCACTCATGCGGCATTCGGGCGCTATATTGTATACCGCCTCCGCGCGGCGGCGGACAAGCTGCCGCAGGTTAAATGCTCCCTTGCGCTTGCACCACTCGTAAGTCGTATAGTATGAAATATCAACGCCCAAGGGCGCAATTACCTCGGCAGGCTCGGGGCTCAGTATTACTCCTGCCTTTTTACAGTTAGCCGTCAGCATGATCATCCATTCGTCAACATTGTGCGTGGTATCGAGAATATCCAATTCGTGTGTGAGTTCAAGACGAAAGAGCGCACCGGTAAGCTCCGGACCGAATTCGATTGCGACCGATAGATAACGGTTGCATATTATCCACATACGTTCAAAATCGTTTGCTGCCGCAATAAACTCTTCAAAGCAGCCATTTCTGCCCTGACGGGCATCTAAGAGAATATGGCTTATTATTTCTTTTTTTCCGGCAAAATTCAAATAAAAAGTGGAGCGGGCGATACCGGCTTCCTTACAGATGTCATTGACGGAGGTTTTCTCATATCCCAACTCGCGGAACAGCTTCACAGCAGCTTCAATTATCTGCTTTTGGTGCTTTGTTGTTTCTTCAGCCATGATAATTCTCCTTCGGACAGTATGTCCATTTCTATCGGACATTATAATCCGCCGTGAGCAAGTTGTCAAACTTTTTCGGGGTTTTAGCAGTCAAAAAAACTACGCTGTTTTTGTGAGTTTTTTAGAAACTCCACAGCGTGGATTGAACGGCAAAAATCAATTTGGTATCATATTTCCATCAAATTATTTGTTATTATGGGGTGCTGTTGCCGCATTTAACGCTTTAATCGGGAGGATTATAAATGAAAGACCTCAAGCATCTGTTATATTTTGAAAATCTGCTGGAGGACAGCGGAAACGAGCTTATTGACAAGGCAAGAGCCGAGGGCAAACTTTGCATAGGCACGGCATGCTATCAGATGCCTGAGGTGTTGCTGAACCTGCCGGGCTGCTTTGCCGTCAGGATGCGCGCTCCCAGAACCGGCTCAATGGAAATGGGTACATATTATATGACCAGCCTTAACTGCGAGTTTGTCCGCGCTCTGCTTGAACGCTGTCTTGAGGGCGGATTTAACTTCCTCGACTGCATCATTGAGCCATATGCCTGCTCACAGATGACCAGCATGATGGAGAACATCGAAAACCTGCATCTGTGCGATAAGGACAAGCCAACTTTCTTTGTGCAGCATGTTGACACTCCCATGAAAGCAGATGAAAACGCAGTGCGTCATATGACGAGAATGTGCCGCGCGAGGGTTCTCGAAAAGCTGCACGAAGCCTTCGGCACGGACATCTCAGATAACGCCCTGCGCGATGCGGTCAAGCGCTACAACGAGATTTGCGGTGTTATAAACGAAATAGGCCGGTACCGTAAGCTCGATAATCCGACCGTTACAGGCTATGAGTTTGCCGTGCTGTGCCTGGCGACCTTCTGCGCTCCGTGGGAGCTGATTATTGACAAGCTGCGTGAAACTGCGCAGGAGCTTAAGACCCGTAAGCCGGACAAGGAAAAGCAGTACCGCATCAAGGCGGTGCTGGCAGGCAGCGAGATCGACGCCCCTGATTTTGTGAAGCTGATTGAAGACGCCGGCGTAAGAGTGGTTGCCGACCGTCACTGCTTCGGCGCATTCCCGTGCCGCACTCCCATTGAGCTTAATGACACCGACGATGTGCTCGAGCAAATATGCCGTCACTATGTAATGCAGTGCCAGTGCCCCCGATATATGGACAAAGAGCGCATAGCAAGCCGAAAGGAATATCTCGATGAGCTTGCGCACGAGTATAATGCAGAGGGCATAATCATTCAGCAGATGAACTTCTGCAATTTCTGGCCTTATGAGCGGGCAGGTGCAAGCCTTATTCTGTCAAAAGAATACGGATGGCCGGTTCTCAGCATCGACAGACCTTATGTGGTAGGTGCCTCCGGACAGATCCGCACCCGTGTTCAGGCGTTTGTCGAAAGCGTTGAAATAAAGAAAATTCAGGGAGGAAAAGCCTGATGGGAAAGAAAATGAACAGCGAGCCGCTGGGCAAATTCTATAACGGCGGCAGAACCAGGGTGCGCCGTGAATGGCGCGGACTTGCCGACACATGGTTTGACTACAAGTGCTGGGTCAAAACATGGGGGCTGCTCTTTAAGTTTTTGATGAAGCCGCAGAACCTGAAGGGTTTTTTGAGATACCGTTGGATGCTCAATTATATAGCAACACCCGATTTTATAGACCGCTGCAACGAGGGGCTGAGAGGAAAGCAGCTTCGCCTTTCCCACATGGAATTCGGCTTCATAGTCAAAGAGCTTATGAACTCGTTGACGCTCATGTTCAAGGCTGACCAAAACATAGGCGGCAGCAAGGAGCTCAGCGACAAAATGGTTATCATGGACGAAAACATGATGGAGGAGCTCATGTTCGGCTTCCCCAATCTGCATTTCATGTGTCCGCAATTGGCCGGAGTTTTTGCGCTGTGTGCAGTTTCAAAGGATTCGCAGATACACTACATAGACAAAGCCGAGGAGTTCGGCATCACCGGCGATGTGTGCGCAATGCCGAAATCCGAGCTCGGTCTGTGCATTGAGGACGACACGCTGGACATCGGCAAATGTATGCTGCACTGCAACACAACCTGCGACACCTCACTCATGGGCAACGGAATTGAGGACTGGCGTTACAAAAAACCGAGCTTTGCCATAGCCGCCTCTGAGCATGTTGAGGACGAGCTTGTTCTTGAGTATGCGGTTGACGAGATAAAAGCGGCAATCAAATTCGTCGAGGAACAGACCGGAGAAAAGTGGGATTGGGCGGAATACTTCCGCAACATGAAGGCTTTCAACGAGCAGACCCGCATCTTCCTTGAGATTCTGGAGATAAATAAGACTCCGTATCCGCAGGTGCCCGAAAATGTAATAAACCTCTACCGCGACATTTACTACACCCGTATGCTCAACGCTGATGGCGAGGATTATCTGAAAATCGACAGAAAAATCCGTGAGATTATGTACGAGGGCTACAAGAACAAGGAGCTTGTATGCAGTGAAATTCGCCACCGTGCATTGATTTGGGGCGTTCAGGGCGAGTTCTATACCGCGTTCCCCAACTGGCTGCTAAATTGCTGGGGCATTGTCGGTATTACCCATATGCTTAGCCTCACCTCGACCAAAATCTATGCCGATACCGACACCCCCGAAAACCGCGAACAGGCAATGTACGACCTTGCAGATCTGTATATCAACATGATAATGCGCAATCGCTCGGAGGGTGGCTTCGGACTCGGCGTCGATGATGTATGGCGTTTCTGCGAAGAGTTCAATATGGATATGATCGTCATGTGCGAGCAGATTGCCTGCAAGGCGCTTACCGGCTGGCACGGTATATACGAGGAGGAAGCAGCCAAACGCGGTATTCATGTAATATGGGTACCCCATGCTCTGCTTGACCCGCGCAAGGCAAACCGTCAGAATATGCGCGACCAGGTCAATCGCTATATGCGCACCGTTCTCGGCGAGGAGCCGCTCGACCCATCGCTTGAGTACATCGAAGACGATAATGCTTGGTAAGGAGCTGGATTATGAATAAACTGATTAAAATACCTCTGACATCGGCTGCAGTCGGAGCGGGACTTTTTGCGGCAAGCATAGTTGTTTATTTTTTCAATCTAGATATGAAGCTGATGGCGTTTGCCGAACCCATTGTCGCAAAATGGTACGACCATATTGCGCGTCGCCCGATGTACATACCGGGCTCATCCGATTGACACTCAACTATAAAGAAAAGGGACAAAGTTTTGGGCTGCCTCGGATAGGCAGAAACCGGCTTAAGCGGCTCTTTTCCGTCCATACCGCACAAAAATCTCCGGTAATACACAAGGTATTGCCGGAGATTTGTTGTTTTATCCGGAGCTGACGGCAGCGGGACACCCGCTGACTTTGACGGGCATATTTCCGCCCTTTGAGCTTTGTCCTTCCCTAAATAATCACAAATTATTTGAGGCGTTTGTCGCTGCGTTTTGCCAGATATGTGCCGAGACTTTGGAAAAGCTGCACAAGCAGTATCAGGACGATTACCGCGACTATCATAACGAGGTATTTATAGCGGTAGTAGCCGTAATCGATGGCAATTTTGCCGAGACCGCCGCCGCCGATGATGCCGCTCATTGCGGAATAACCTAAAATCGTGGTCAATGCGATGGTAACATTCTGAATGAGCGAGGGAACGCTTTCGGGGATCATGACCTTCCATATTATCTGCGAGGGTGTTGCACCCATGCTCTGAGCGGCCTCAATGATATTGCCGTCAAGCTCACGCAGACTGCTCTCCACAAGTCGCGCCACAAAGGGAAACGCCGCTGCAACAAGAGGGACGATGGTCGCCGTAGTTCCTACGGCAGTACCGATGATTGCGCGGGAAAGCGGCAGAACCATTATCATGAGTATTAGAAACGGTATTGAGCGCAGCAGATTGATGACAACATTGAGCGTGTGCATAAGCCAAGCCGGCAGCGGCAGCACGCCGTCTTTTTCACCCGTTACGAGCAGTATACCGAGCGGCAAACCGATGACGAGTGCAAGCGCTGTGCTGAGTACAGTGACATAAAAGGTCTCCCACAGTGCGGTGGGCAGTCCGGGCAGAGCGGAGAGCAGGTCCTGTATGGATTGTTCGGAAAACAAATTATTGTACATTGCCGCTAACCTCCTGCGCCGTTACATTGGCTACCGTTGAAATAAACTTGATTGCGCGGTCATACTGCGCGCTTGGGACACCGATGAGCATACTGCCGTACACTTCCTCGGAGAGCTTTTGTGTTGAAGCGGAAATAACATTACAGAATATGTTTTCCTCGGCTGCAAGACGGGCTATAAGAGGAATAGCCGTTGTGCGGCTGTCGCGGAAGATGAGCCTTACGCGGCGCTCGGATGCAGGGTCGGATACCATAGTATCCACGCCGCCGGGGAACACAAGCCTGCGCCCTGCCGGAGATTTCGGAGCGGCAAAGACGGCGGCAACAAGTCCTTCCTCGGCCACACAGCCTTCGTCGAGAATGGCAACATGGTGGCACACCTCTTTGACAACGCTCATCTGGTGGGTAATTATAACAACTGTGATACCGAGCTTAGCGTTAATATCCTTTATGAGCTCAAGTATCTGACGGGTGGTCTTGGGATCAAGCGCACTGGTTGCCTCGTCGCAAAGCAGCACCTTGGGGTTTGTTGCCAGTGCACGGGCGATTGCGATGCGCTGCTTTTGACCGCCGGATAACTGTGCAGGGTAGGCGTCTGCCTTATCGGGCAAGCCGACAAGCTCGAGAAGCTCGCGGGCTTTCTTTTCGGCATCTGCTTTTTTTACACCTGATATCTCCATCGGGAAACAGATGTTTTTCAGGCAGGTGCGCTGCATGAGCAGGTTAAAGTGCTGGAAAATCATTGTGATATCCCGGCGAGCAGCGCGAAGCCGGGCAGGGGACATAGTATCAAGGTGTTCGCCGTTAACGATGACCTCGCCGTCGGTGGGACGTTCAAGCAGGTTTATACATCTTACAAGTGTGGACTTGCCTGCGCCGGACATACCGATGATACCGTAGATATCCCCGTCTTGAATGGTGAGGGAAACGTTCCTGAGCGCGTCCACCTCTCCTGTTCCGGAGTCAAAGGTCTTGCTGACATTTTTAAGTTCTATCATGAACATTTCCCTCCCCGGTGATTGCTTACTTACCGCTTACGGCGTCAAGAGTGGTCTGCTGACCGCCGTACAGGCCCATGGGCTCGACATGGATGGAAGCGACGGAAACGATGTGAGTGCCCTGCTGAGCATTGAAGTCGTCGAGGTAGGGGGTATGCTGGAAGTAGTTTGCATCGCAGGTGCCGTCCTCAACAACGGTATTGGGAACTACATAGTCGTTGAACACCTGAATTTCAAGGGTGATATCCTTCTCGGCGAGGATATGCTTTGCAATCTCAAGGATTTCTGCGTGAGGAGTGGGGGAGGCTGCAACGGTAATGGTAGTGCCCTTCAGAGCTGCGTAGTCAACGCTGCTGTCGAAGCCGTCAGTTGTGCTGTCAACGGTGGAAACAACGCTGCCTTCATACTTCTCGTTAATGAAATCTGCGACCTTCTTGCTATCAAGAGCTGCCTTGAGAGCCTTTATCGCGTCGGTGTCTTCACTGCCGGACTTCACGGCGAGAATGTTTGCGTAAGCAGAGGAGGAGCCTTCTTTGAACAGGGAATCCTTAATGGGGTTAAGACCTGCATTGATTGCAAAGTTGCTGTTTATTACCGCGTAGGAGACATCGGGCAGCAGACTGGGAATTGCGGCGGCCTCGGCCTCAACTATCTCGACATTGTACGGGTTTTCAACGATGTCGTTCTTGGTAGAGGTGATGCCTGCACCGTCCTTGAGCTTGATAATTCCTGCCTCCTGCAAAAGCAAAAGGGCGCGGGCTTCATTGGTCGTATCGTTGGGAACGGCAATTTTTATTACATCAGCCTTGCCTTCATCACCGCTGTTTGAGCAGGCGGCGAGAGCAAAGGTGAGGACTACGGCGAGTACAAGAGCGATTATCTTAGTGAATTTTTTCATTGTTTCTTTCTCCTTTAGTTAAGATATAGATTTAATGAGCCGTTTGTTCAAATTATCATTCTCTGTGTCCGGAGGACACATTCGCTTGCTCAGCCATTTCATACGGCACATCTCCTTTCAGAAAAACAAAAAACAGCGGACGGTCAGTGACCTTCCGCTGTTTGTTAAGCTTGGTTAGCAGCTCAATCCGTCAAACAGTTTTCAGAAAGCAGTTGACCGTTTTGGACACGACGAAACATGCACATGCTGCACATGCGCATCGACATCATCATGCTGTTCACGGTAAGCTTTTTCATGAATGCCTTCTGTCCTTTCTCAGGTTTGACGGGTCAAGCCCCTATTAACGATGCCATATTAGTACCTGCTATCGATTTTGTCAAGACCCAGTTATAGATTTTCGCTATATGACTAAAACAATATATGGGCTGTTGACGACTTTTTGTGCGATTTGATAAGTTAATATCCTATCTTGCAGCGGGCATTCTTGAAAAAACAGCATGGTCATGCTAATATTAGTCGGGAAATCTCATCATTATGGTTTATCAGTGAAAGGGAAAATATGACAGAACTGATACAAATTGAACATCTGCAGAAGCATTTCGGTGATGTTCATGCCGTTAACGACCTCAGCTTTAAGGTCAAAAAAGGAGAGCTGTTTGCGTTTCTCGGCGTTAACGGCGCGGGTAAATCGACGACCATCAACATACTTTGCGGCCAACTCAAAAAGGACGGCGGCAGTGTGGAGATCTGCGGTACCGACATTGATCGCGACCCGGACACGGTCAAGCGCAGTCTCGGCGTCGTGTTCCAGAACTCGGTGCTTGATAAAGAGCTGTCGGTAAAGGACAACCTTGAAAGCCGTGCGGCACTTTACGGCATCCACGGTGCGGCATTCAAAAATCGCCTTGCAGAGCTTGCACAGCTTCTTGATTTTGAGGATCTGCTGCGTCGACCGGTCGGCAAGCTCTCCGGAGGTCAGAGAAGACGAATAGATATTGCCCGCGCGCTTTTTCATGAGCCGGAGATACTCATTCTTGACGAGCCAACTACCGGACTTGACCCTCAGACAAGAAGCCTGCTTTGGGCTGTGATTGATAGGCTGCGTCGCGAGAAGAATATGACGGTGTTTCTCACCACCCACTACATGGAGGAGGCTGCCGACGCCGACTATGTGGTAATACTCGACCACGGCAGGATAGCTGCCGAGGGCACGCCGCTTCAGTTGAAAAACAGTTACACCGGCGACTTTATAACCATTTACGGAATTGACGAGGACAGCGTCAAGAGCCTCGGTGCACCATACAAGTCTATCCGTGATGCGTACAGGGTCAGGGTTCAGGATACCGCTGCGGCAACGCAGCTTATAATAGAGCATCCGGAATTTTTCCGCGATTATGAGATAACCAAGGGCAAGATGGATGATGTATTCCTTGCCGTCACCGGAAAGGTGCTGGAGGGAGGCGAGGGAAAATGACCGGGCTCGGCACGCTTATTAAGCGAAATACGAAGCTGTATTTCAAGGACAGGGGTTTGTTCTTTTCTTCACTCATCACACCTGTAATATTACTGGTGCTGTATGCGGCATTTCTGAAAAATGTCTATGACGATTCCTTCCGCTCGGCACTCGAGGCAGCGGGGGCAAGCGTATCCGACGCCGTAATTAACGGCTGTGTCGGCGGCCAGCTCATATCCTCTATACTTGCGGTAAGCTGCGTGACCGTTGCGTTCTGCTCCAATTTGCTGATGATAAAGGACAAGACCACGGGCGCAAGGCATGACCTCACGATAACGCCGCTGCGCTACGGCACCCTCGGACTGAGCTACTATCTGTCATCGCTGGTATCGACTCTTATAATAAATATCTCGGCACTTGCAGTCTGCCTTGCTTATCTTTATGTTGTCGGCTGGTATCTGACGTTTACCGATGTTTTGTCCTTGCTTCTGGATGTATTTTTGCTTACAATGTTCGGTACGGCACTGTCGTCGTGCGTAAACTTCTTTTTGTCCACCGACGGACAGGCCTCGGCAGTCGGAACGATAGTCAGTGCAGGCTACGGTTTCCTGTGCGGAGCGTATATGCCCATATCCTCCTTCGGAGAGGGACTGCAAAAGCTGCTTTCGTTCCTGCCCGGAACATACGGAACGAGCCTCATTCGCAATCATGCGATGCAGGGTGTTTTCGCCGAGATGGATGATTTGGGCTTCCCGAGTGAAATAGTTCAGGCGATTCGCGACAGCGTTGATTGCAACCTCTATTTCTACGGCGATAAGGTCAGTCTCGGCACGATGTACGGTGTGCTGTGCGGCAGCATTGTGCTGCTTATAGGCATATATGTTGTGATAAATGTAATTGCCGGCAAGCGCTGTAAATAAGGAGAAAGACGATGTCAAAACGAACAAGGCAATATATCGGTATCCTTGCGGCACTGATTGCTTATTACCTCATACATGAGGGTGCGCATCTTTTGTATGCGCTGTTGATCGGAAGGTTCAGGCAGATAAACTTCATGGGTCTGGGTGTGCAGATCGATGTGTTTGCAGAGGGCATGACGGATGTGCAGTTAGGCATATTCTGCCTCGTCGGAGCGTTGGCTACCCTCGTCACGGGCTATATTGCAGTTTTCCTTGCAAAAAGGGTCTGCATGGCTCAAAGCAAGCTGTTTCGCGCGGCGGTTTACTATATCACCATTGCGCTGCTGCTGCTCGATCCTGTGTACCTCAGCCTGCTGTACGGATTCTTCGGCGGCGGCGATATGAACGGTATTTCGCTTTTGTGCCCCGAGCCTGTGGCAAGAGTTGCTTTTCTGATTTTGCTTGCCGTCAATGCGTTTGTGTTCTTCAAACAGGTGCTGCCGGTTTATAAAAAATCATTTGAGGAATAATAATGATAAAAAGAGTGTGGAAACTGCTTCCACACTCTTTTTATTCAAGTCCGTAGGGCCAGCCTATCAGACTTCCGACATCGTATATCTGCGTGTAGCCAAGCTCATTGAGCTTGAGAGCAGCCTCTGCGCTTCTTCTGCCCGAACGGCAGTAGAGGATATAAGGTATATCCTTGTCGGGAATAAGCATATTTGCACAAGCTGCATTAATATCATCGACCGGAAAAAGCCGCGCGCCGACGGCGTGACCGGTAATATATTCCTCCTCCTCGCGAACATCGACTATGATGCACTCGGGATGAGTGTCGAGTATTTCCTTTGCCTCGGCAAAGTCTATTTTTCTGATTGCCATATTATTATCCTTATTTGTAAATGTGAGGTTTGATCCTTTTTACGAGCCGACAGGCTATAAAAATCTTCACAAGGTCGGGAATTATAAAGGGCAGCACACAAATCGACAGGGCAGAGAGGTAGCTCATATCGCCGCCGGAGTATACCTGAACGAACCATACCGTGCCGAAAGCGTAGCAGCCGACAAGACCGGTGAGCATGGCAAAAAAGTCGGAAAACCTTGCTTTTCCGAGCAGCTTTTTGACTAAACCGTAGAGTGCTGCGGATAAGAGAAAACCCCATATATAACCGCCGGTAGGTCCGAATAAATGCCCAACGCCGCCGACGAAGCCGGAAAACACCGGCAAACCGAAGGCACCGAGCAGAATATACGCGGCAACCGCCAGTCCGCCGCAGCCCCAGCCCAAAAAGCCGAGAGCGCAAAACACTGCAAAGGTTTGCAGGGTAAAGGGAACGACCGACGGAATACTTATCCAAGAGCAGATAACGATGATGCCCGTCATCAAAGCGGCATATATCAGCTTTCTTGTGCTTTTCATAAAAATCGCCGTCCTTATCGAATGGAGCGATTATACCACAAGTCGAATTCCTCGGCAATACAATAAAAACCCGTTTGACATCATTTTTGCGATATAGTAAAATCGGCTGAGAAAACGAGATTCGAGGTTAAAATGGATTTTAAGAGAATGCTTGCGTACACCGATGCGCTGAGTAAAAACAACAATCGACAGTGGTTTCACGACAACCACGATGAATACGACGACGCAAAGGACGATTTTCTTGCTCTTTTGGATATAATGAAGCTGGTCATAGCGCAGGAAGCTCCCGAGATAGGAGACAGTCTGCTGTTTGAGAATTCAAAAAACTTCATGTACCGTATTCCTCGGGATATGCGTTACAGCAAGGCGAAGGAGCCTTATAATCCGGCGTTCAGAGCGTATTTTTCGCCGAAAAAGAAGCTGTTTTTGCCTTTGAGCTACTATCTGCACATTTCGCACGAGGGCTGCTATCTTGAAAGCGGCGCATATCCGTGGGAGCCTAAGAATTTAAACAGACTACGCAGCTTTATCGCCACAAACTATGAGGAGCTTGAAAGCATAATCGACGAAAACGGACTTGTTTTATTAGGCGAAAAGCTCAAGCGGGTTCCGAACGCCTTTGAAGCCGGGCATCCTGCCGCCGAGTGGTTAAAGTACAAATTCTATCTGGTGGAGTACGATTTTTCGCCGGAAGATTTGACGGGCTTCAATGCCTTTGCCGATGCCGCCGCAAAAGCCATCCGACGCTTTGAGCCCCTGCGCAAATTCTTTTCCGCCGCCTTTGTGTACACCGAAGAATGAAAAAGCTGTGCGATTAACAGACCCGTTACGGTGTTAATTGCACAGCTATATTTATTTCTTGATAAGCGATCTGATTTATGCCGGTGTCTGATCCTCTAAAATGCGTAACAGTTTAGTTGAATTTGCTTCTATATTCCATGAAGAAATCTTCCATGAATTAGAAATCTTTACTACGACAACATTGTAATAGAACCAAACAATACCTTCATCCTCACTATC
>SAMEA3663260__coassemble_504_pt1 | contig 11639 bp, 10 predicted proteins | sample SAMEA3663260__metabat2_low_PE_022 | metagenome-assembled genome bin SAMEA3663260 (sample SAMEA3663260) | pig gut metagenome | biome: pig gut; feature: pig-associated habitat; material: faeces | place: China | collected 2013
GGTGAAAAGGCGTACATTTCCCCGTTCAAGAACAAGGCAAACTACCAGTTTGACTCCTCCTTCCCCTACGAGGTAGCGGTCATGAACCGCACGGCGACAAAGCTCTTTTCCTCCATACCCGAGGGCATCGAGCGTTACGACGAGCTGCGCAGCGTGCTTCCCGCGATTCAGCTTTTCGGCGAGATCGACGAGAGCCTTGTCGCTCCGGACGCGCTGATAAGAGAGTTCATCGGCGGCAGCGAGGACGACTGATCTAAATAGTCATATGAATGTAAAAGGTAAAAGCCTATCCGGTGATGAACTGCCCCAGATTGTACGGGCAGCACAAAAAACCACCCTATGCAGGGATATGAAATTTTTAAGCAACATACTGGCACCGAAATTCCATCGGTGTCAGTTTTGTTTTAGTCTGGATACGCTGGTTGTTATAGAAATAGATATAATCATCAATCAGCTCTCTTGCTTCAGCTAATGTGGCAATCTTCGTTCTGTATATGCACTCAGTTTTGAGAATTGAGAAAAAATTTTCGGCTAATGCGTTGTCATAAGGATTTCCCCGTCTTTCCTGCTATCTGTCGGTATGTGTAGCCTGCCTCTACCATGTCCTTTACAACCGGCAGCAGATCTTGCACTTTTTCATTTTTTCTTGGCATAGCAATACCCCCTATGTAGTACTTTCATTTTCCTACATAGGGGGTGTTTTGTCTATTGTCCGTTTTTACTGGGGCAGTTCAGAAATACCGTGCCGTCCTTGTCGTATGCGATTATTTAAACAGGTTTACGTCTATAAGGGAGACGAAGTTTGCCTGACCATCGGCATTGTGATGGATGCCGTCGGGAGTCTGGGACGGGATAAGCTGAGTGGGGTCAGCGGGATCGGACATGCCGCTGAGGCTGATGTAGCCGTCGGAGGGGCACGCGTCGCTCGACAGCCATGCGTTTATATCGACACGCAGCTGGTCGATCTCGGCGGTCCACTGGACATCGTCGCCCTTGCCGAAAACATTGCGGGTGTAGCCCTTCCACGGGGTGACCTCGCAGAAGTATATCTCAACGCCCTGAGCGTGAGCCATATCGATGAGCTTCTGATAGCCTGCGATCATATTCTCGAGGCTTGCATAGGGAGCCTTGCCTGCCTTGGAGGCGCAGTGCGGATGCACAACGTCGTTGACACCGAGCTTGACAATGACCTTGGTCACGCCTGCCTGTCCGAGAACATCCTCAGCGAAACGGTCAACGCCCGCTCTGCCGAGCAGCTTTGCAGCGTTGCCAACACCGTCGGCAACAAGGCGGTTGCCCTTGATGGCTGCCTGGGTCACGGAAACATTGTTTATGCCGTTAGCGCGCAGCTTTGCCGCCAGCAGACGAGGAATTTCGCTCGCAACGGTGGAGTCGCCGAACACTACGCAGGTCTCGGTGCCCTTGGATGCCTTAACATCCATTTCCTTGAGAGTAGTGGTTATCTCGTAGGATCCGGAGTCTGCCTCGTACTTGAGAGGGATGGGGATAACCTTGTTCGAGTGGGTGGTGTTGCCGATGCCGATGTAGGAATCAGCACCGATAAGGCCGATGGTGCGGATGGCGGTAACATTATTGTAGTAGATGTTCACGCACAGCTTTTCACCGGCGGTGACCTTCATGGTGACGGGGTCGGTTGTAACGGTCTTGCCTGCGGGGATGGTGAAGGTGCTTCTGCCGTTGACCCTGACGGTGCGGGCGGTGAGGGTGTTCATGACGCAGTCGGTATTGCTGCTTTTAATCACTCTGCCGACGCTGCATGCCTGGATCTTCATGGGGACGAGGCTGTATTCGTTGGAAAGCACGAATCTCACCTGAGAGCCGCTTGCGGTCGACTCGATGACCATTCTGTTGGAGACAGCTCCGATGGGAACTGCCAGCTCATCGAGAATACCGAGGTCATTGAGGCTTGCATCGATGGGGCTGGTGCTCCATGCGCTGACCCATGTTTTGCCGCTTGCCGCAGAGGCAGTGGGCTTGGGCAGCAGGGCGAAGATCATAACCAATGCAAGCGCCATTGCTAAAAATCTTTTTGTCTTGTTCACGTGGAAATCCTCCCGTTTACACCTTATTAATAAATCCTTTTGAAGGATATAATTTTGAAACCAATTTGTCAATATATCTGCATAAAAACGGTACAAAAATTAGTCGCTTTGCCCCGCCGGAACGTTTGACAATCGCCGTGCAATAGCGTAAAATCAATGTAACAAATGTTGAAAGGATATCCCAAAATGAGAATTGCACTTATCACCGGCGCATCCTCCGGCATGGGCAGAGAGTTTGTCTATGCCATAGACCGTGATTTTGAGCTTGACGAGATCTGGGTCGTGGCACGCAGAAAAGAGCGGCTCGAGGAGCTTTCGGCGAAATGTCGGGCGGCTGTACGCCCCATTGCACTCGACCTCGGCAAGCGTGAGAACTTTGCCGTTATAAAGTCCCTTCTTGAGGAACACGAGCCGGATATCCGTGTGCTTGTCAACGCCGCAGGCTTCGGTCTTTTCGGCGTATTCAAGGATATGGACATGGATAGGCAGCTTGATATTATAGAGCTCAACGACAGAGCGCTTACCGCAGTCACATACATGGCTATCCCCTATATGTCCCGGGGCAGCCACATTATAAATATGGCATCCAACTCCTCGTGGCAGCCCGTGCCGTACATAAATGTATACGGTGCATCAAAGGCCTATGTTCTGAGCTTCTCCAGAGCTCTCGGCGTTGAGCTGAAGAGCCTCGGCATCCATGTCATGGCGGTTGCACCCGGTTGGATAAAGACGGAGTTCTTTGACCACGCCATTCACGATGACACCATTAAATATTTTGACCGCTACTACACCGCCGAACAGGTTGTAACCAAGGCGATGAAGGATCTCAAGCGCAAAAAGAAGGTGTCCATCCTCGGCTTCCCCGTCAGACTTCAGGTTCTGGGCGTTAAATTGCTGCCCACCTGGCTCGTCATGAAGATCTGGTGCCGTCAGCAGGGCAAGTAATTGCACAAATTGCTGTGAAAAAAATCACCCAAGCCGTCGGAATTGTGGATTTTTACTGGTTGACACGGCAAGGTCGCACTGTTATACTGCAAAGTGTGAAACGGCTTCGGCTTCAGAGGTAAGAAATTATGAAAAATTTCGCTTTTTACGCATACTATTATCGCTTTACTTATCACAATAGTAGGGCTGTTTTGTGATGCGTAAAAATACGAAGATTCATTTTTGAATTTTTTATGCGGCACGGAATAGTCTGTGCCGCATTTTTATTTTGCTTATGGAGGAAAAAGAAATGATAGTAATTCTTAAACACGGAACCAAGGAAGACAAAAAAGAGCAGCTTATCTCCTGGCTCAAGAGTCAGGGCGTGGATATTCATATCTCCGTAGGCAGCTATCAGACCGTTCTCGGTCTTGTCGGCGACACCTCTCAGGTGGACAAGGACCTCGTTGCAAGTCTCGATATCGTTGACTCCGTCAAGACCGTAAGCGACCCCTTCAAATGCTGCAACAGAAAATTCCATCCCGACGACACGATCGTCACAGTCGGTGATGTCAAGGTCGGCGGTGGGAACTTCTGCATGATTGCAGGCCCCTGCTCTGTTGAAAACGAAGAGCAGATAGTCGGCATTGCAAAGGCAGTCAAGGCAAGCGGTGCAAATATGCTGCGCGGCGGTGCGTTCAAGCCGAGAACCTCCCCCTACGATTTTCAGGGTCTTAAAGCAACCGGTATTGAGCTTCTTAAAACAGCGAGGCAGGAAACAGGCCTGCCTATCGTCACCGAGGTCATGGGCGTTAACGACCTGCCCCTGTTCGAGGATGTCGATGTCATTCAGATAGGCGCAAGAAATATGCAGAATTTTGATCTCCTGCGCGAGGTCGGCAAGCTGCGCAAGCCCATATTGCTCAAGCGAGGTCTTGCAAGCACGATAAAGGAGCTTCTCATGAGCGCGGAGTACATCATGGCGGGTGGCAACGAGCAGATTATTCTCTGCGAGCGCGGTATCCGCACCTTTGACGACTACACCAGAAACACCCTCGACCTTGCTGTCGTTCCGCTGCTTCACGAGCTTTCCCATCTGCCCGTCATCGTTGACCCCAGCCACGCGACCGGCGTTGCAAGGCTTGTACGGCCCATGGCTCTGGCAGGCGTTGCCGCAGGCAGCGACGGTCTGATTATTGAGGTGCACAACGACCCCATGCACGCTCTGTGCGACGGTGCGCAGTCACTGCGTCCCGAGGAGTACGACAGTCTGTGCAAGGCGGTAAACGGTATTCGTGAGGTCGTGACGAAATGACGGTAGGAATTGTTGGGCTCGGACTTATAGGCGGTTCTTTTGCCAAGGCATACCACGAAGCAGGTGTGACTGTGCTTGCAAGTAACCGCACCGAGGAAACGCTCAAATTTGCCATGCTCAGCGGCGCGGTTGACGGCGAGCTCACCGAGGAGAATATCGGATACTGCGACCTTGTGATAATCGCAGTGTTTCCCGAGGCTGCCGAGGCGTTTTTAAAGCGCATGGCACCGCACATCGGCAAAAAGCCGATAGTCATCGATGCCTGCGGCACAAAGCGCAAGATCTGCTCAATGTGCTTCCCAATCGCCGAGGAATACGGCTTTACCTACCTTGGCGGTCACCCCATGGCCGGCACGCATAAATCCGGCTTCAAATATGCAAGGGCAAACCTTTACCACAATGCCCCCATGGTCATTGTGCCGCCGTCCTTTGACGATATTGAGCTGCTTGACAGGGTAAAGACCCTGCTTGCCCCCGTCGGCTTCGGCAGCATATCGGTCACCACCGCCGAAAAGCACGACGAGCTTATCGCTTTCACCTCGCAGATGCCGCACATCATCTCAAACGCATACATTAAAAGCCCCACGGCTGAAAAGCACAAGGGCTTTTCCGCGGGCAGCTACAAGGACTTGACGAGGGTCGCATGGCTCAATCCCAAGCTTTGGGCGGAGCTGTTTTTGGAAAACCGCGACTGTGTTTTGAGTGAACTTGACTTTTTCATAAACGCTCTTGAGCAGTACAGAGATGCCGTTAAGAACAATGATTTTGACACGCTCGAGAGGCTTCTCGACGACGGCAGACGCCGCAAGGAGGAGGTAGACGGCAGATGACAAGCATCCCTGTTTCCGCATCAAACGATTATAATGTGCTTATTGAGCGTGGCCTGCTCGACCGCGTGGGAGATGAGACCGCAAAGCTCGTTAAACCCGCAAAGGCCGTCATAGTCAGCGGCCCCAACACCTTTTCTCTGTACGGCGAAAGGGTCACTGCCTCGTTTGAAAGCGCCGGTCTTGAGGTCTTGAGCTTTGTTCATCAAGGCGGTGAGGGCGCAAAAAGTCTCGACACCTACGGCAAGCTCTTAAACTTCCTGTGCGACAATCACATAAGCCGCTCGGATATACTTGTTGCCCTCGGCGGAGGCGTCACCGGCGACCTTACGGGATTTGCAGCGGCAACATATTTAAGGGGAGTTTCATTCGTTCAGATACCCACAACGCTGCTTGCGGCGGTTGATTCCTCGGTTGGCGGCAAGACCGCCGTCAATCTCGACTCGGGTAAAAATCAGGCAGGCTGCTTTTATCAGCCCATCGCCGTTTTCTGCGACCCGAACACACTCAAAACGCTGTCTGCGGCAGATTACCGCTGCGGCTGCGCCGAGATCGTCAAATACGGCGTTCTTGACGGCGGCAGGCTGTTTGAGCTTATCTCCCTGGGGCACATCTCCGAAAGCGAGGAAGAAGTCATCGCAAGCTGCGTGAGGATAAAAAGCAAAATCGTCAATGAGGACGAGTTTGACCGCGGCACGAGAATGCTTCTAAACCTCGGTCACAGCTTCGGTCACGCAATCGAAAAGTGCAGCGGCTATGCCGTGCATCACGGCGATGCCGTGGCGACAGGCATGGCGATAATCGCAAGAGCTGCGGCTGAAATGGGCTATTGCAGCGCCGATTGCCGCGATGCGATTATAAAAGCACTGAAAAAATACGGTCTGCCGACCGAAACGGACTTCAATGCCGATGAGCTTTTTGAAGCCTCGAAGGCAGACAAGAAAATCTGCGGCGGGAAAATGCACCTTATAGTACCGGAAAGAATCGGCTCATGCCGAATTGAGAGCATCGATATCGATACTCTGCATAATTGGCTTTGTTAAGGAGAACACATGGACATAACCCTCACTAACGGAACACGCTTCGGAGTTACCTCCGCTCCCGGCTCAAAATCGCACGCACAGCGGCTTTTGATCTGCGCCGCCTTGGGAAGCAGCCCCATAACGCTGCACTGCGGCGATATATCAAAGGATATCGCGGCGGCGGCAAGCTGCGTGCAGACCCTTTGCGCCGAGGTTAAGGAGCTTAAAGACGGTGTGTTTCATGTCGTGCCGACAAAAAAGCCGGCTGACGGCGTAAAGCTTTTGTACTGCAGCGAAAGCGGCTCGACTTTGCGTTTTCTGATCCCCGTGTGCGGTGCGTTGGGCGAAAGCGTTGTTTTCAAAATGGAGGGCAGACTTTCGGAAAGGCCGCTGAGTCCTCTCGACGAGGTGCTTTCCGCTCACGGCATGACGCTTGAGCGCAGGGGCACCGAGCTATATTGCTCCGGCAAACTCACCGGCGGCGAATATGAGATCGCGGGTAATGTGTCCTCACAGTTTATCTCGGGTCTGCTGTTCGCGCTTCCGCTTCTTGATGAGGACAGCACGCTGACTGTCACGGGTAAGCTTGAATCGACCGCGTACATCGATATGACCGAAAACGCCCTGCGGCAGTCGGGCATTGAATTTGAAAAGGACGGCAATGTTTACACCGTACCCGGCAGGCAGTGCTACCGCTTAAACGATGACTGCACGGTCGAGGGCGACCTCTCGAATGCGGCGTTTTTCCTGTGCATGGGCGCCTTTTCCGAAGAGGGCATAACGGTCAAAAATATTCCGTCAGACACCAGTCAGGGCGACAGGAAAATACTTGACATTCTGTGCAGTTTCGGTGCCGATGTCACCGTCAGCGGAAACAGCGTCACGGTCAGAAAAGGCAAGCTGAGCGCTTGCACGGTTGACGCGTCCGAAATACCCGACCTTGTACCGGTTGTGTCAGTAGTCGCATCGGTCGCCGAGGGCGACACGCATATCATAAACGCCGCGAGGGTCAGACTCAAGGAGTCGGACAGACTGATGACGACGGCAGCGCTGCTAAACGGTTTGGGTGCCTCGGTTGAGGAGCTGCCCGACGGTCTTATCATCCACGGCGGCAGCAGGCTGCTCGGCGGCACGGTCAATTCCTTTAACGACCACCGCATAGCGATGTCCGCGGCGGTCGCCTCCTGCATTTGCACCGAAGCGGTCGTTGTCACCGGCTGCGAGTGCGTGAACAAATCTTTCCCCAAGTTCTGGGATAATTTCGGACGATTGGAGTGCGAAAAATGAGCAGCAGCTTTAACGGAAACATAAAATTCACGATTTTCGGTCAATCCCACTCCTCCGCTATCGGCGTGACAATCGAGGGTCTGCCCTCCGGCTTTGAGCCGGATATGAGCGAGCTTGCACGATTTTTGCAGAGAAGAGCTCCGGGCAGAAACGAATACTCAACGCCGAGGGCAGAGGCAGACGCGCCCGAGTTCGTTTCCGGCATTTTTGACGGAAGGCTCTGCGGCACCCCCCTCACGGCGATAATCAAAAATACGAACACACGCTCGAAGGATTACTCCGAGCTTAAATATAAGCCCCGTCCGGGTCACGCCGACTTTACCGCCTATGAAAGATATCTTGGCGCGCAGGACTACACCGGCGGCGGACACTTTTCCGGCAGGCTCACCGCTCCTCTGTGCATTGTCGGCGGTCTTTGTCTTCAGCTCCTCAAAGCCGAGGGCATAAGCGTCATTTCCCACATTGCCGAGCTTGGCGGCGTCTCCGACCGCGGAGGGCTTTGCTCAACGGACAGCAAGAGCTTTCCCGTTATCGACGATGACTGCGGCGAAATGATGAAAAAGGCGATACTTGACGCAAAGGCAGACGGTGACTCCGTAGGCGGAGTTATCGAATGTGCCGTTTTAGGCTGTCCGGCAGGCATAGGAGACCCGATGTTCGGCGGAATGGAAAACCGAATCTCAGCGCTTGTATTCGGTATTCCGGCAGTCAAGGGTATAGAGTTCGGAGCGGGCTTTAATGCCGCAAGATTGCGCGGCAGTCAAAATAACGACCCCTTTGCCGTAGAAAACGGCAAAATCATCACGAAAACAAACAACTGCGGCGGCATACTCGGCGGTATAACAACCGGGATGCCCATCGTGTTCAGGGCGGCAATCAAGCCCACACCGTCAATTGCAGCCGAGCAGGACACCGTTGATTTAAGAACGATGGAAAACGCAAAGCTCACCGTCCGCGGCAGGCACGACCCCTGCATCGTTCCGAGGGCTGTACCCTGCATTGAGGCCGCCGCTGCCATCGCGGTTTACGATGCGCTGCTTGAAAAACGAAAGGAAACAAAATGAATCTTGACGAAATAAGATCTGAAATTGACTCCGTTGACAACGAGCTTACAGGCCTCTTTGCCAAACGCATGGAGCTTTCCGCGCTTGTTGCGGAGTATAAAAGGGAAAACTCTATGTGCGTTTACGACCCCACAAGGGAGCGTCAAAAACTCGCCGACATTGCGTCAAAGCTGCCGGATGAGCTGAAGGAATACGGTCTTGCGCTGTATTCTCTCATTTTCGAGCTTAGTCGCAGCAGGCAGAACCGTCTGCTCGGCACTCATTCCGGCATTTGTGATGAGATAGAAAACGCGGTCAAGAACACTCCGCCGCTTTTGCCGACCGCTCCTCTGGTCGCCTGCCAAGGTGTTGAGGGCGCATATTCCCAGCGTGCCTGCGACAAGGTGTTCACAAACCCCAATATATTCTATTTTTCGAGTTTCGAGGCGGTTTTTACAGCCATTGAAAAGGGTCTGTGCCGCTACGGTGTTATCCCCCTTGAAAACAGCACGGCAGGCTCTGTAAACAAGGTGTACGACCTCATGATGAAGCACCGCTTCAGCATTGTAAGAAGCGTTCGCATCAAAGTCGATCACAATCTGCTGGCATCACCCGGAACAAAGCTTGAGGACATAAAGGAGATCTACTCCCACGAGCAGGCAATAAGCCAGTGCGGTGCATTTTTGCAGACACTTCCCGGCGTGAAGATCATCTCCTGCGAGAATACCGCCGCGGCGGCGAAGATGGTTGCCGAGAGCGGCAGGCACGATATCGCCGCCATCTCGAGCATCTCCTGCGTCAAGCTCTACGGTCTTGAATGTCTGAAAGCGTCCATTCAGGATAAGGGCAACAACTACACACGCTTCATCTGCATTTCAAAGACTCTTGAGATCTATCCGGGTGCAAACAGGACCAGCCTCATGATGGTGCTGCCACACACCCCCGGCTCGCTTTACAAGGCGTTATCGAGATTTTATGCCCTCGGCATTAACCTCAACAAGCTCGAAAGCCGTCCCCTGCCGGACAGAGATTTTGAGTTCATGTTCTACTTTGACCTTGATGTGCCGGTCTACTCGCCCAATTTCATTCAGCTTATGGGTGAAATTCAGGACATTTGCGAGCAGTTCGGATATCTGGGAAGCTACAGTGAGGTGATTTGATGCTAAAGTGCGGACTTTTGGGCGAGAAGCTGGGTCACAGCTACTCACCGCAGATACATTCAATGCTTGCCGACTATGAGTACAAGCTATTTGAAAAATCTCCCGAGGAGCTTGAAAGTTTTCTTAAAAGCGGCGATTTTGACGGAATAAATGTCACCATACCCTACAAAAAAGCCGTGATGCCCTATTGCGCAGAGCTGTCTGACACCGCAAAGCAGATAGGCAGTGTGAACACGATAGTTCGGCGCAGCGACGGAAGTCTGTTCGGCGACAATACCGATGCCTTCGGCTTTGAAAACCTCATTTTGCACAAGGGCATCGAGGTCAAGGGCAAAAAGGCTCTTGTGCTCGGCACGGGCGGTGCCTCCGTCACGGCGCAGGCGGTTCTCAGGAAGCTGGGCGCAAGCGTTGTTGTTATCTCGCGCAAGGGTGAGAACAATTACGACAACATTGCAAAGCACTCAGACGCACAGATAATCGCAAACACCACGCCCGTGGGAATGTACCCGAACAACGGAAAAGCCGCCGTTGACCTTAGTCTGTTTCACGGGCTTTGCGGCGTACTCGATGTTGTATATAACCCTGCGAGGACTGCCCTGCTCATGCAGGCAGAAAGGCTCGGCATACCCTGCGCCGGCGGCCTTTATATGCTCGTTTCACAGGCAAAGCGCAGCAGCGAGCTGTTCATGGGAAAGACCATCGCCGACAGCGAAATTGACCGCATTGAAAAGGTGCTTAAAGCCCAAATGCAGAACATCGTCATTATCGGCATGCCCGGCAGCGGCAAATCCACCGTCTCCGCTATGCTGGCCGAAAAGCTCGGCAGGCAGGTTGAGGACGCAGATGTGCTTATAGCGCAAAAAGCCGGAATGAGCATCACCGAAATCTTCGCCACACAGGGCGAGAGCGGCTTTCGCAAGCTGGAAACCGAGGTTTTAGCTGAGGTCGGCAAAAAAAGCGGTATTGTTATCTCCACCGGCGGCGGCTGCGTTACCGTCCCGGATAACTACAGGCTGCTGCACCAAAACGGTATTATAGTTTGGATAAAGCGTGACACGAAAAAGCTTGCCCGAGACGGCAGACCCATCTCACTCAGCAGCGATATGGACAGGCTTTACAGCTCGAGAAGGTCATTTTACGAGTGCTTTGCTGATTTGACAGTCGACAATAACGGTGATATAAAAGACACCGTAAACGCCATCACGGAGATGATAAAATGAAGCTTCTTATAATTAACGGACCGAACCTGAATATGCTCGGCATCAGAGAGCCGGATATCTACGGCAGGCAGACCTACAAGGATCTTGAAAAGTTCGTTTCGGACTGCTGCACCGATGCCGGCGTGGAGTGCGAGATTTTTCAGTCAAACCACGAGGGTGACATCGTTGACAGCATCCAATCTGCCTTTGGCAGGGTTGACGGCATCGTTATTAATCCTGCCGCCTACACCCACACCAGCGTTGCAATTTTAGACGCGCTCAAAGCGGTGGCAATCCCTGCCGTCGAGGTGCATTTGTCCGATGTAAGTCAGAGAGAGGCGTTCCGGCAGGTGTCCTATGCAGGCATGGCGTGCATAAAAACCTATATGGGTCTCGGCTTTGACGGGTATAAGCAGGCTATAAACTATCTGAAAAAATATTTGGAGGGGAAAGAATGATACCGAACAAATACATCACTTGGGGCAATTCCGGCGCAATAATCAGAGAGCTTGCAGCATACGGTGCACAGCGTGCAAAGGTAGTCGGTCCTGAAAATGTATACGACTTCACCATCGGCAGCCCGAGCATTGAGCCGCCGAAAAAGTTCCTTGACACGGTAGATGAGCTTATGAAAACCGTCTCCCCCATCGAGCTGCACACCTACGCTCCCGCAGCAGGTCTTGAGTCTGTCAGAAACGCGGTCGCAGGCTATCTTGCCGACAGCTTCGGCGTGGAATACAGCCCCGACGACATTTACATGACCCACGGTGCATCGTCTGCGCTTGCAATTATACTCGCC
>SAMEA3663260__coassemble_512_pt1 | contig 11532 bp, 12 predicted proteins | sample SAMEA3663260__metabat2_low_PE_022 | metagenome-assembled genome bin SAMEA3663260 (sample SAMEA3663260) | pig gut metagenome | biome: pig gut; feature: pig-associated habitat; material: faeces | place: China | collected 2013
CCTTATGTTTATTTGAAAATTAATACTTAACATTTTGACTGCATTTGATTTCAAACGCATAAATCCCGGTCTGTTTTTTGCATTTTAAGCCGTACATAAGTATTTTAACATTAACGGATAAATTTGACAATAACAAAAACAAAAATCCCGTAACCGGAACGGTTACGGGATTGGCAGCGGATGAAGGATTCGAACCCTCACAAACGGAGTCAGAGTCCGGTGTGCTACCATTACACAAATCCGCTAAGCGCAAGAGATATTATACTCTGATTTTCGCTTTTGTCAATACTAAATTGGACTTTTTCATCAAAAAAGGCAATGGGCTTTCCCATCGCCTTTTTGATGCTTTTTTATATCAGACGCTGAAGTCAACCGAGGTTGCACCCTTGTCCTCCTGCTGGAAGACATAGTCCTTGCCGGGCAGAATTGCGTTCACGATGATACCTACGATGGAGGCTACTGCGAGGCCGGAGAGGGAGACGATGCCGATGCTGATGCTGCCGACGGAGTAGTTGATGCCGATTGCAAGTACGAGGATGAGGGCCGCTACGATGACATTGCGGCTGTTGGTGAAGTCAACCCTATTCTCAACAACATTGCGGACGCCGACTGCGGAGATCATACCGTAGAGGATGAGGGATACGCCGCCGATGGTCGCGGTGGGCATTGCGGTGATGAGGGCTGCAAACTTCGGGCAGAAGGAGAAGAATATCGCAAAAACTGCGGCTATGCGGATAACACGGGGGTCATAAACTCTGGACAAAGCCAGAACACCGGTGTTCTCACCGTAGGTGGTGTTTGCAGGTGCACCGAACAGAGATGCAAGTGTGGTTGCAAGACCGTCGCCGAGGAGGGTGCGGTGAAATCCGGGATCTGCCATGTAGTTTTTCCCGCAGGTTGAGGAAATTGCGCAGATATCGCCGATATGCTCGACCATAGTTGCCAAAGAAAGGGGGACGATGGTAAATATCGCAGACCAGAGCATTCCGGTGTCAACATCCATATTAAACAGGTGGAACACGCTGTTGTTCCAAACGATGGGAAGTCCGACCCACTTTGCCTCGGAAACCTTGGTGACTACGGTCTCTCTTGCAGCGGGGTCAACGATGACTGCCAGAAGGTAAGAGCCGATAACGCCGAGGAGGATGGGGATGATCTTTGCCATGCCCTTGCCCCAGATGTTGAAGCAGACGACGATGATTATTGCCGTAACTGCAATAAACCAGTTGACGGAGCAGTTGGTAATTGCAGAGCTGGAGAGGATAAGACCGATGGAGATGATGATGGGACCGGTAACAATCGGCGGGAAGAAGCGCATGACCTTGTTGACGCCGAAGGCCTTGAACAGTGCCGACAGGATAACATACATCAGTCCGGCGCAGGCAACGCCAAAGCAGGCATACACCAGAAGATCATTATTGTAGATGGGCTGACCGGCAGCATCGACGCCGACGGTGCGGATGGCGTTGTAGCCGCCGATAAAGGCGAAGGACGAGCCGAGGAATGCAGGGACCTTGCCGCCGGTTATGAGGTGGAACAGCAATGTGCCGAGGCCTGCGAACAGCAGTGTCGTTGCAATGTCAAGTCCGGTGAGCATGGGGACGAGAACGGTTGCACCGAACATTGCGAACATATGCTGCAGTCCCAAAACCAGCATTCTGGGCTTGCCGAGGGTGCGTGCGTCATACACGGGTCCATTAATCACGGTTTTTTCTTTCATTTGGTGATTGTACCTCTCTTTGTGTAATTTTTATATTTATTGGTCTTGTGCCATTAAATATACACCTGTATCGCCATCATACTCGGGCAGTCTGACCTCGATCAGCTCCGAGCGTGATGTAGGAACATTCTTGCCGACATAGTCGGCCCTGATGGGCAGCTCCCTATGCCCTCTGTCAACCAGCACGGCAAACTGGATGCTTCTCGGTCTGCCGACGGTGAACACAGCCTCGATAGCGGCTCTCGCCGTTCTGCCGGTGTACAGCACATCGTCAACAAGAACGACATTCTTGTCGTTTACCGATATGCCGAGGTCTGCCTTTGCCAGAACCGGAGAATCGCTTGCATGACTCAGATCGTCACGGTAAAAGCTGATATCAGCACTACCGCACGGTACTTCGGTATCCTCAATCTTTTTGATGTTGCTGCATATGCGCTCGGCGATGGGTACTCCTCTGCGGCGAATACCGACAAGCACTACATTCTCAACGCCCTTGTTCTTTTCGATTATTTCGTGAGATATCCTCATCAGCGCGCGGTTCATTGAGGCCTCGTCCATGAGCTTTGCTTTGAGTTTCATATATTCACCTAAACAACAAAAAAGCCTTGTCGAAAACCGACAAGACGCACAACATTTATGACTGCGCACAGCGCAGCTATACCATATCAGCGATTTTGCCGGTCTCTCTGTACCGATCCTTAAAAATCTTTTCCTGTGTATTATAAGGGCTTGCCTTCAATTTGGCAAGCCCTTTTTTCGAATTTATGAACTTTTATTGAATTTGACAGTATTCAACATCGTTTCAGTCTGCGACCTTGTAGATATCGTCCTTTAAATGCAGAAAGGTGGGGAGCTGCTTGCGAACGGAATCGACATTGTTAAGATCAATATCTGCGTAAAGAATCTGCTCGGCTTCGTCGCAGGTGGCAATGACCTGACCGAATGGGTCTGCAACGGTGGAATGACCCCAACATTCGTAATTAAAGCCCTCAAACCGTGCTGCGGAGGCTCCGATGTAATATATCTCATTATCCATGGCTCTGGCTCTTATCGTAAGCTCCCAGTGCTTCGGTCCGGTGGTCATGTTAAACTGCGCCGGACATACGACGATCTCTGCGCCGCGCCGTGCCATTGCGCGCACAAGCTCGGGAAAACGCATATCAAAGCACACCAAAACGCCCATTTTGCCGTACTTGGTGTCAAACACCGTTATCTTGTTTCCGGCGGCAAAATGATTTGACTCCTTAAAACGTATGCCGCCCTCGATATCGACATCAAACAGATGCATCTTGCGGTGCTTGGCAATGACATTGCCGTTTTCATCGAAAACAAAGCATGTATTATAAAGCTTATCCCCGTCCTTTTCGGGTATAGACCCGCCGATAAGGATAATGCCGTTTTCCCTTGCCCAGGCCGACATCTGCTCCATGCTCTCTCCGTTTTCGGCATCGGCAAAGCTACTAAAAAACTCCTTTGAGTAGGGGCAGTTGTACATTTCCGGCAGCACAACGACGGTTGCACCGTTCACTGCCGCCTGTTTGACCATGGCTTCCGCCTTGTCCATGGTCGCTTGCTTGTTTAGCTCTGTTCTTATCTGGCATATGGCAAGCTTAAAAGCATGATCACTCATTTTATCACCTCAAGATACTCGGCTATATCAAACGTTTCGGTAGGTACATCCTTGCGCAGGTACAGCGGATGGTGCGGATGGCCCTTAACAGACCTCTTGCCTGCCGAAAACCAGTTCGCACCGTAGCGCTGCCCTATCTCCACCATGTCAAGAACGCAGTCGCGCAGATACGGCCGCTTTTCGATTATTGTCCCCCATGCAGCCCATATTGCCGGACTGACACCCTCGCCCACATTCTTTAATATGTATTCAAATGCTCGCATATTCTCCCGATGCAGCTTTTCGTTGAGCGAAACATCCATATCATCGGGATTTGTCGCACGCTGAGCATAGACATTGAACATTATCCAACTGTCGTAGCCGTTGCCGGACGCTATCCTTGCAACGCTTTTGAGTGTATTATCAAGGTCGTCCGGTGCGGCGGTCGAGGGGTTTATGCCGATGCAGATGAGCGGATTTTCGCCGCGGGTGCCGAGAATATATCGGTAATCGGCATAATAGTCGGGCACATACAGCCACTTATCGGCATCGTAATCTCCCCTTACGCCGGAATTATTCAACGCCTCGTCAAAGCTCAGAATATCCAGCTTTGAGCTTTCACAGGTAGGAATATGCATTACTTTACAGCCTCGAGGAGAGCATCGACTCTGTCGGTATCCTCCCAGCGGACACCGAGGTCGGTTCTACCCATGTGACCGTATGCCGCGAGCTTTCTGTAAATGGGCTTTCTAAGGTCGAGGTCGCGGATGATCGCAGTGGGACGAAGGTCAAACACCTTATTGACCGCGTCGGCGAGCTTCTCATCGGAGACCTTGCCTGTGCCGTAGGTATCGACCATGACGGATACGGGTCTTGCAATTCCGATGGCGTAGGCAAGCTGAACAAGGCACTTGTCTGCAAGACCTGCGGCGACAATGTTCTTTGCGACATAGCGCGATGCGTATGCTGCGCTGCGATCGACCTTGGTGGGGTCTTTGCCGGAGAATGCACCGCCGCCGTGGGGTGCGCTGCCACCGTAGGTGTCAACGATTATCTTCCTGCCGGTAAGGCCGGAGTCGCCCTGGGGTCCGCCGATGACGAAGCGGCCGGTGGGGTTTACATAATACTTTGTATTCCCGTCAAGCAGCTCTGCCGGAATGCTGGGCTTAATGACGAGCTCAATCATATCTTTTCTGATGGTCTCAAGACTTGCCTCGGGTGCGTGTTGAGTGGACAAAACCACTGTGTCGACTCTGACGGGCTTGCCTGCATCGTCATACTCAACTGTGACCTGTGTTTTGCCGTCGGGACGGAGATAATCGATTAAGCCTTGCTTTCTTACCTCCGCAAGACGCTTTGCCATCTTATGAGAAAGGCTTATGGCAAGAGGCATAAGCTCCGGCGTTTCGTTGCAGGCATAGCCGAACATCATTCCCTGGTCACCCGCTCCGTTCTGAAGTTCGGCATCCTCGCCGTTTTTCATCTCAAGCGATTTATCAACGCCGAGTGCGATATCCGCGGACTGCTCATCAATATTGGAGATAATGCCACAGGTGTCGCAGTCAAAGCCGTACTTTGCTCTGTCGTAGCCAATCTCACGGATAACATCTCTTGCAATTTTGGGAATGTCAATATAGCACTCGGTGCTGATCTCGCCCATGATATGGACAAGGCCGGTGGAAACGGTGGTCTCGCAGGCGACGCGACCCTCAGGGTCTTTTTCCAGAATTGCGTCAAGAACAGCGTCGGAGATCTGGTCGCAGATCTTATCGGGATGTCCCTCGGTCACGGATTCGGATGTAAACAGTCTTTTGCTCATTTTCTTTTCCTCCTAATAATTTAGCCGAACACACTTCTGGATATATCAACGAAAAAATCCGTCGTTACCGACGGATTTTGTTTCTTGGTTATAAGCCTCATCTCTCGATAGTCACCGCCGGATTTAGCACCACGCTTTCGCAGGTTGCCGGGCTTCACAGGGCCGTTCCCTCCACCACTCTTGATAAGGTGTTCAGTTTTCGTATGTATTATAACAGCATTCTTAGGCTTGTCAAGTAAAAGTCGAAATTTTTTGGAAATTCAGCTTCGCTTTGCAAGGGATGAGCCGACAATATAGACTCCTGCAAGCATTGCTCCGCAGGAAATGCCCAGCATTACTCCGGAAACAAAGTCCTTGACATCGCTTCCTCCGAAAGAAAACGACAGTGCGCAAATGGCGATACCCAGAACTATCAATATGACGCCGCCAAGCGTTGTTCTCTGACTTTCCAGTGCCTGCGTGCGCTTAATAAGGTCGAGTATCTGACTGTCATCGTAGGCTCTGATGCTGTCCTGCGGCTGCTCCTCGCCGTCCATGAGCTCCGAAACGCTGATACCGAGTTCGGCGCAAAGCGGCTGTATGATGCCGTAATCGGGCATACATTTTCCGTTCTCCCATTTTGATACGGTCTTATTGGATACGCCGAGCTTTTCGGCAAGCTGTGCCTGAGTGAGGTTTAATTCTTTTCTCTTTTTCCCGATAAAGTTTCCGATTGCTATCTGATTCATGCTGTGCCTCCTGCATTTGATGGCTCAATTTTAGCCCGCTGCGCTTTGATTTTACATCCCCCGTCGGGAGAATATCGGTGGAATTGCTTATAAATCAACCGTTTCAAAACTTTTACACGAGGCTTTGAAGGCTACCAGTGTTATTAGGACATACAAAATCGCACCAATAACAAGTATGATGTAATTTGCTGCCATACCCTCGCCGCTGACGGAATTTACAAACGCAAGACCCGGCACATGGTGCAATGCCTCGGCTATGCCGATTATCACAAATGCAATTACTATAAACACTATAAAAGGCTTGCCCGTTGCGTATGCAGTCCTAAAATAGCCTCGCACAAATATCAAATTGAACATTGCAAAAATCAACAACGTAAATGCCAGAAACACGGGATTTGCACTCATAAGCACATTTTGTACATACGGTGCCGCATCGCTTAATACCGTCATGCGCACAACGGTCAGCACAGCCATAACAGCAAAGCTTACAAGCTCAATAAACGCGACAAAAATAAATCTTGCCTTTACAGCGTCGCTTTTCTTTATCGGGAGCAGAACGGTGTACAAAATGTCATTGGTCTCCCTGCCTGTCTGGAATGATTTGAAAATGCCAAGGCAGACGAAAAACGCTCCGCAAAGGATAGGATACCCCGGCAACAGGGTCATGAGTGCAAAGGCGATGAAGAAATATGTCAGCGGAGCGGCAAACAGCTTCAGCTCCTTAGTCAACAGCTTTTTCATATATGGACCTCTTTTCAAAATGCACCATTATTTCTTCGATGTTGTTTCCCCAGCCTGCATCACGGCATCTTTCGAGAAATGCCTGCTTATTTTCCGAGGCAATTATCTTGCCCTCCTTGATATAAGTTATTGTATCGGCGCATTTATCAAGGTCGGAGGTTATGTGCGTGGAGAACAAAATAGATATGCCCTTGTCTGCAAGATATTCAAATATCTCGAGCAGCTCCTCTCTGGACACGGGATCAAGTCCCGAGGTCGGCTCATCGAGGATAAGAAGCTCCGCACCGTGTGACAGTGCAAGCACTATATTGAGCTTTACCTTCATGCCCTCGGACAGCTCGCCGGGGGTTTTGCTCTCATCGAGCTGAAACAGCTTCATGTATTTTTCATAAGCCGCATCGTCCCATATATCATAAAACGATTTTGTGACGGCAACTATCGAGGATATCTTCTTCCTTTTATAATAATCCACCGCACCGCCGGCAAAGCCGATTCGCCGCTTTATCTCATCCTCGTGCGCTTTCAGGTCAAGCCCGAAAAAGCGTATCTTGCCCGCCGAGGGATGAACGAGGTTCAGGATGGATTTGAGAGTTGTGCTCTTTCCTGCACCGTTTCTGCCGATAAAGCCCATTATCGATCCTTTTTTGATAGAAAATGACACATTTTCAAGCTTGAATTTAGGATATTCCTTGCACAGATTTTCTACCTGCAAAACATAGTCCATCATTCTTCCTCCTCAAAAATCTGACCTGCAATATCTATAAAGGCTGACTTGGGCGGTATCGCAATACCTCTCCTGATATCGCCGAGCAAAATCAGCGTGTCGCCCGGCTCGATGCCAAAAACCTCCCTTGCCTGCTTGGGTATAACGATCTGTCCCTTTTCGCCGACTGTTGCCGTCCACGCATAGCGGCCTTTTGCCTTTTTGAGTTTCTTCATAGTATCACCTCCGTATGAAATATAGGAAAAGTATAATTTGTATAACTTTTTATACCACGCTTGCCGGCATAAGTCAAGAAAAAAGTTCCGCAACCGTTTAATTGCGAAACTCTTTGAGTCAGTCTTTTTTATGTGTTTCCTCTTTTTGGTCCGAGTAGGTAATTACGGCAGCAATACCGATGCCCATCAGCAGCCACGGTGTTGCCGCTTGAGAAAAGTCCTTGAATTCGCCTCCAACTATGATGCTTGCAATATACACCGCCATAACTACAATGCAAAATATTGCCGTTATGAGAATAAGTCTCTTATTGCTTTTTAAATCCTTTGCGTCCTTTTTTACCTTTTCTGTCATTTTCGGATCACCTTTCAATAATTCATCAAGGCTGATTTGGTAAAGGTCGCTTAGACTGATAAGACTGGCTATGTCGGGCAGCGTTTTGCCGTTTTCCCAATGAGAGAGAGTCACGCGGGATACCATGATGTTCTCGGCTACCTGCTCCTGCGTCATTCCAGATACCGTTCTGGCCTGTTTAAGTCTTTCGCTTATTTCCATTGTTCAAACCACCTTGTGACTGAAATTCTATCCGAAACCCGACGCATTGTCGATTAAACAGCTTTTACAAAGCGTCTTTTTAGCTGTAAAAAAGCTTTTACAAGCCGATTATACCACACAAACGGCGTTTTTGTACTATTATTATCAACATAATTGGGGAAGCACCTTGCCGCAAGTGACATCCCGTTTTTGCTCTGCAAAATCGCGCGTCCTTGCAGCTTAGCTGCTGCGGACCTTGCAAGTCCACTCCGGCTTCAAATCCCTCGGCTAAAAATATACTCCCCCACATAGGTGGAGGAGTTTATTCTTTGGCGTAGAGTAACCAAACGGAGCAGAATCGAGGCGAGAACTACCAAAAGTAGTGTGCTTGTTTTGTTTGATAAACCGGAAGTTGCCAGCCTATAATTCTTTCACACCAAAAACGACACCGCAGGGCAGTATCCCTGCTTTGCGGGATTACATACATTCAGGCAGAGAAACACCCCACAGGATTTTATGGTCCTGCAGGGTGTTTGCGATCTTCACTTATGTTTTGTCGCGATTATTTTGCGTTTCTTCTGCGTTTGCTGTACACGCCTGTGCCGATCACACCGGCAGCGGATACGGCGAGCAGAGCAAGCCACAGCGCGAGATTGCTGTTATCGCCTGTCTGCGGGCTTGTCGTTGCGTCGGTGTCCGGCTCGCTGTCCGCCGGCTCGGTTGTGGATTTCGTATAGGTGTTGGTGAAGTGCATATCTTCCGACTGCGGCTCTTCCCAATCGATCGCATCCCAGTCGATATCGTAGTACACACCCTCGTCCGTGTCCACGCTGATGGCCGGGAGGACAAGCACGGTATAGGGCGACGCCGCGTCATCCGTGGCGTAGGCCGCGCCCTGCGTCAGGAGCAGGCCATACACCGTGTCGTCATAGGTCCAGTTTTCCTCGCCGCCGTTCACCTGCTGGACGAACGCGCCCTCGGAAAGCATGTACCAGAGCTGCTGTTCGGGGCCGGTGAAGGTCAGGGTGCCGTCATAGTCGCCCGCGCCGTTGGTGGTGACGGAGCCGGAGACCACTACATCCGCATAGTTCTCCTCGCCCGTATTCGCGCCTACGATGGCCAGATCAAAGGTCGTCTCGCCGGGGGCTGCGTCGCCGCCCAGCGTCACCGTGGTGGTGAAGGGCACGATCAGGGTGATGAGCCGGTCATAAACGGCATACATCGTCACATCCGCGTCCGTGGAATAAATGTCGCCAAGCTCATAGAATTCGCCGTCCGAGCCCATCCAGCCGGTCTGGACGAAGCCCTCGCGGTAGAAGGTCTCTCCGGCCAGGGTCAGATCCACGCCGTGGGTCTTGAAGTTCACCATAAGGCCGAACTCGGCGCCGCCGTCATATTGCACGGTGTACTCCAGCTTCGCGCCGCAGCCGCAGAAGCCGTCCACATAGATGTGCTCCGGCGAGACCTCGACGTGCTTGGTTTCGATCACTAACTGCTGATCCGCCGTCCATCCATGTACGTTCACGTCAAAGCTGTTCGTATTCAGATCGTACCACTCCGCAGACACCACGCCGTGTCCCACGCCGTCTTCATCGATCGTCAGCTCCACGCCGCAGCCCTTCGTGCCGGTGTCATACCCGAACTCGGTGTCGAGGGTCACGCCGTCCGACGCCGTGACGGTGAATTCGTAGTCCTGCTCCTTGCAGACCACATCCGCGCCGTCGATGGTGATGCTGCCCGTTTCGTCGGCGGGTAAAAGCTTATATGTTGCAGTCACACTTACTGGTTCTTCAAGCATGGTAAAGGTGGTCGTTGCGCTGCTTGCGTCTGCAAGGGTAACGCCGCCTTCATTTACAACCCACTTATCAAATTCCATGTCGTCAGAAGGCGAATTTGCAGTCAGAGTAACCCTTGTACCTTCTGCCGCTTTGCTGATTACAGTGCCGCATGCGGCTGCTTTACCGTCTGTTACGGTGATGTTGCTTTCCGGTAATCCAAGATGGATTTGAAGTGCTGTCAAATCGCTGTAGTTTACCTCGCCGTCTCCATTAAAATCTGCGACAATAAGCCCTTCTTCGGGGAGATTTTCAAGACCCTCAAGACAATTTTGAAGTAAGGTGGCATCATGTATGTTGACCACTCCGTCATAGTTTACATCGCCTTTTAGGATACCGAGCGGTTCCTCCGCAAAGACCGTCACCGAGAAAAGCATCAGCACCATGCAAAGGCACATCATAATACTGAAAAGTCGTTTCTTCATAATCTTTCCTTTCTTTTTCTTCTCTGTACTCCGCAGAAAAGAAATTTGTTCATAGGGAGATTGCATAGGGGGATTCCCCTATGCAAGGGAGTACTCCCTTACATACCCTCTTTGTTTGCTTCTATCCCTGCGGCAGCAGGCCCTCCGGGGAAAACTCATAGCGCAGGGCAAGCCGGCAAAACAGCTCCTCCATGACCTTTTGGGCAATACTGCGCATATCCAGCCCCGCAAGGAAGGAGAGAACCTTTTGCAGCTCCTCCTCCGGCACCTTGTAGCCCCGCAGCGCCAGGGTCAGAAATCGGTTCAGCTTCCGCTCCAGTGGGAACGCCGCCGTGCAGGGATTGGCCATGTAACCGCGCATCAGCCCCGCCGAGCCAAGCTCCAGCTCGTAAAAATCCTGCTTCGTTAGTTCGGTCTGATACGATCCGAAGATGCCATGCAGCTCCTTGGCCGCAGCGCGCTGGACATAGTCCAGCAGGCGCTGCTGGGTATAGGCTTCCAGATAGATCTGCCGCAGATTTTCGTTCAGCTCCGTCAGCGTGAGCTGCAGCGCCGTCTCTACCGCGTAGACATATACCGGTGGGAGTGTCGCACCCACGATGTTTCTGGCCATGCCGAACTGGTTTTCAAACATAAATTTCACCAGCTCCATCAAAACGCCGTCCTTGCTGCGGAAAAGGTTCTGAAAGCTGCTGGAGGAGACCTGCGCCTCCCGGAGGATCTGCGTCATGGTCGTCTGATGGTATCCGTTTTCCAGAAACAGCCTGACACACGCCCGCAGGATCCGTTTTTCTGTTTGAAGCCCGTCGCTTCGTACTGCCAAACATTCACCCCTCCCACCGCGCAATTTGGTTTGCAAACCAATTATAGCAGAGATACATCTCATTTTCAAGATGGGACAGTGGTTATTTCAAAATAAATATCAGTAAGTATCAAGCGAAAGGAAGGGGCCGAACAACCATTTATAGGATATACTTGGTAATATTTCAACATTTCCGGTGCACAGACTTAGGGGAGAACGCTCATTAGTCCTTTATGACTACCGCCGAGTGCAGCTATTTTGTCGATCCGCTATGCTGTCTTCGACCCAAATGTCCACAAATCAGGCAATCTATTTGGAGCAGGGTACAGGAGTCGAACCTTTTCTGGTTCAAATCCACCCTCCGCTAACTTTTTCCTGCAAC
>SAMEA3663260__coassemble_589_pt1 | contig 10861 bp, 11 predicted proteins | sample SAMEA3663260__metabat2_low_PE_022 | metagenome-assembled genome bin SAMEA3663260 (sample SAMEA3663260) | pig gut metagenome | biome: pig gut; feature: pig-associated habitat; material: faeces | place: China | collected 2013
GCATCACCATTGCAGAATACTTCCGTGACATGGGCTACGATGTCGCGGTTCTGGCAGACTCCACCTCCCGCTGGGCAGAGGCCCTGCGCGAGATGTCCGGCCGTCTTGAGGAAATGCCCGGCGAGGAGGGCTATCCGGCATACCTTTCCTCCCGTATCGCACAGTTTTACGAAAGAGCAGGCTGTGTCGAGTGCCTCGGCGCAGACGAGCGCCGCGGCTCTGTTACCGCAATCGGCGCGGTATCGCCTCCGGGCGGCGACATTTCCGAGCCTGTTTCGCAGGCAACCATGAGAATAGTCAAGGTCTTCTGGGCACTCGACTCATCACTGGCATATGCCCGCCACTTCCCGGCTATCAATTGGCTGACCTCATATTCGCTGTATGTCGATACCCTCGAGCCCTGGTACAAGGATGAGTTCGGCGCAGTATATATGCAAAACCGTGATAAGGCGATGCACATTCTGCAGGAGGAAAGCGAGCTTCAGGAGATCGTCCGCCTTGTCGGTCAGGACGCATTGAGCCCCGCCGACCGTCTGACTATGGAAACTGCGAAGATGCTGCGCGAGGACTTCCTGCAGCAGAACGCATTCGTAGACGAGGACGCATATTCGTCCTACGGCAAGCAGTTTGCGCTTATGAACCTCATCCTCAGCTTTGACGAGCTGGGCAGAGAAGCTCTCTCCAAGGGGGCACCAATGAAGAAGCTGTTTGCGATATCCGCAAGAGAGAAGATAGGCCGTGCAAAGATGGTCGCACCGGATAAGTATGAGCAGGAGTACAAGGCCATACTTGACACAATGAAGGCAGAGATCGACGAGGTTGTTGCCGGAGGTGAAGACGCATGATAAAAGAGTATAAGACTATAAGAGAAATAGCCAGCCCCCTGATGGTCATTGACCGTGTTGAAGGCGTCACCTATGACGAGCTGGCGGAGATCGAGCTTCCCAACGGAGAGGTTCGCCGCTGCAAGGTGCTTGAGGTAGACGGCGACCGTGCTGTCGTTCAGCTTTTTGAATCGGCGCAGGGTATAAACCTTGCCCAGACCAAGGTGCGTTTCCTCGGCCATCCTCTGGAGTTGAGCGTTTCCGAAGATATGCTCGGCCGTGTCTTTAACGGTATGGGCAGACCCATCGACGGCGGCCCGGATATCATTGCCGATGCCTACCGTGACATCAACGGTCTGGCGATGAACCCCGCTGCCCGCGCATACCCGGCAGAGTTCATTCAGACCGGCGTTTCCGCGATCGACGGTCTGAACACCCTCGTCAGAGGTCAGAAGCTCCCCATATTCTCGGCTTCCGGTCTTCCTCATGCGGCACTGGCAGCTCAAATAGCCCGTCAGGCAAAGGTTCTCGGCGACGGCGAAAACTTCGCAGTCGTGTTTGCCGCAGTCGGCATCACCTTTGAGGAATCCGAGTACTTCATAAACGACTTTAAGCGCACCGGCGCAATCGACCGTACCGTCGTATTCTCAAACCTTGCAGACGACCCCGCCGTCGAGCGAATCGCAACTCCGCGTATGGCGCTGACCGCCGCAGAATACCTTGCGTTTGAGAAGGATATGCAGGTGCTTGTCATCATCACCGACATCACCAATTACGCCGAGGCACTGCGCGAGGTCTCCGCAGCAAAGAAGGAGGTCCCCGGTCGCCGAGGATATCCCGGATATCTGTACACCGACCTTGCAACCATGTACGAGCGTGCAGGTCGCCGCATCGGTCACAAGGGTTCCATCACCATGATCCCCATTCTGACCATGCCCGAGGACGACAAGACCCATCCCATCCCCGACCTCACCGGCTACATCACCGAGGGTCAGATAATACTCTCCCGTGACCTGCACCGCAAGGGCATAGTGCCGCCCATCGATGTTCTGCCGTCGCTTAGCCGACTCAAGGATAAGGGCATCGGCGTCGGCAAGACCCGTGAGGATCATGCAGGCACGATGAATCAGCTCTTTGCCGCATATTCGCGCGGCAAGGACGCCAAGGAGCTCATGACCATACTCGGCGAGGCAGCATTGAGTGACGATGATAAGCTGTTTGCAAAGTTTGCCGAGGAATTTGAAAAAGAGTATGTAAATCAGGGCAACACAACAAACCGCAGCATCGAAGAGACTCTCGACCTCGGCTGGAAGCTGCTGAGCATCCTGCCCAGAGCAGAGCTTAAGCGTATTAAGCCCGAGTTTATCGAGAAATACATGAAGTGAGGGGGCGGCTTTAATGGCAAGCACCATGATAACCCCCACGAGAATGATGCTCAAGCAGCTCAAGGGCAGGCTCAAAACCGCGCGCCGCGGTCATAAGCTGATGAAGGATAAGCGTGATGAGCTTATGCGCCGGTTTATGGACATCGTGCGTCTCAACAAGGAGCTTCGCGAGCGTGTTGAGCAGGGCCTGACTGCGTCATTTGCCTCCTTGCAGGTGGCAAGCGCAATCATGTCGCCCGAGGTTTTGGAGCAGGCACTTCTGTATCCCCGCCAGAGCGTCGAGCTGGGCGTTGAGTTTAAAAACATAATGAGCGTCAATGTGCCGGAATATTCTTTCCGCACAAAGAATAATGACCCGTCGGAGATATACCCCTACGGCTTTGCGCAGACCTCCGGTGAGCTTGACGACGCACTCGAGCAAATGGCAAAGGTTTTTGAGGATATGCTTCAGCTTGCACAGGTAGAGAAAACCATGCAGCTTCTCGCCGAGGAGATAGAAAAGACCCGCCGCAGAGTAAACGCCCTTGAATATGTCATGATTCCCGAGCTTGAGGAGAATATAAGATATATCACGATGAAGCTTGAGGAGAATGAAAACGCAACAAAAGTAAGACTGCTCAAGGTCAAGGAAATGGTCCTTGAAAATGCACATAACTATTCTTCATGAAATAGTGATTTGTCAAACTTAGTGCAACAGGAGGACAGTCCAAAGTCTCACAGCTCCTGAGCAGAACGGAAATTAGGAACCTTACGAGGCCCGGCGTTAATAAGCGCCGGGTTTCGTTTTAGAGCAGCAGGAGCAACGCACGGGAGCTTTCTCACCTTGGGATAAAACTCCCGCAGCAATCCTAGTGAGTTTTCATTCGTGCCTTTCTGCCACACACAGTCCGGATCGGTTGCGGACACTGTCTTTTCCTCCGTTTCTTCGTCCGAATCGTCATCTTCAATCGGCTTTTTGCCGAGCTTCTCACACTCTGCGTTGACCTCTCGGCGCAACTGACCGGAGTACGCCTTCGCTGCTTTCGGCACCAATGCCTCCAAATCCATAATTACAACTTTTCTGCGTCCATCCTTTTTCCGTTGCTCCATCAAAAACACCCCCGTTTCCTCTTTATACCGGAAACAGGGGTGAGCTAATGGTCTTTTGACACGATGACAGGTCATATTGACCTGTATTTTTTATCTTAGCATCTGACTTGTGAAAACTATATCCTCGCTGCCTATGCCGATAATATCGCCGGTGAACAGCCGTTCCTTGCGCTCAATGCGTCTGCCATTTAAGTATGTGCCGTTCGTCGAGCCGAGGTCGGTCAGATAATAATGTGAGTCGATGTACTCTATCTTGCAGTGTTTTCTCGACACTTTTGGGGTCGAATAGATAAAATCGCAGTCTGCGCCTCTGCCGAATATCCAAACGGTTTTCCCGTCACGGGGTGCGGCGGCAGGGATGTTCACGGTTTTTTCGCCGGGATTATGAAAGAAGTCAAAAAGCTCCTTGAATTTAGCGTCAGCCATATAGCTCCTCCGAATAAAACCATTTCTTATCTTCAGTATAGCATATGATTTGCCGTTAGCAATCATAAAATTGAATTTTTACGGCACAGTTTTTCCACGCGAATGCAAATTTGGGCGAAGCGGCGATACCGTCTGTTGAAATATTAAGTGATATTGCCGAATCGAGCATTATACAACGCGGTATTGAACCCATAGAGAAAATTTAATCTATGGACAATGCCGCGATTTCTTCTGCCATAAATCAGCGAAAGACGGCCGGACAGTGCGCCGCAAGGGATTAACGCACTTTTGCTTTGCAAAAATGCCGGGCTTGAAGCATAGCTTCTGCGCCCCTCGGAGCTAAAAACAGTCCACCGGACTGTTTTATTGACGCTCCGACCCTTTCGGGTTCGAATCCCTTGCTTGAAAAAGAAATCCCCCATCAAAAGATGGAGGATTGCTTTTTGGCACGCCGCAAGGGATTCGAACCCCTGACCTTCTGGTCCGTAGCCAGACGCTCTATCCAGCTGAGCTAGCGGCGCTTATCACTTTGCGCCTTGATATATTAGCACAGCGGATGGATAAATGCAAGTGCTTTTTGCGGATTTTAGTATAATTTTTTTAAAAATGCAGTTTTACATGCCTATGGAATTCGAAACTGCGTCAACTACCTCGCCCATGGTTTTCAGCGTTTTTCCTACAACATTTTTGCTGCCCTTTTTTGCCGCCTTCATGCTCGCGATTGCGACACTGCCGACGGTCACACCTATGCCCATGCCGAGTAAAAAGTTCGATTTATGCATTGTTTACACCTCCGTAACATAGTATGTCCATAATTGCTTTGCTACATTGCAGCAATATGTGTTATAATATCTATAAATTTTCATTTTGAAAGGAAAAACCATGAGCGTAAAAATTTTGGCAGTTGGCGATGTTTGCGGCGAGCCGGGCCTTGATTATTTGAATAAAAACCTGCGCAGGATACGCAAGGAAATGGAGCTGGATTTTGTCGTGGTCAACGGCGAAAACGCAAATGTTGTCGGTATTACGCCGAAGCAGGCGGATACGATTTTCCACGCCGGAGCGGATGTTATCACCCTCGGCAACCACACCTGGACGCGCACCGAGCTGCGTCCCTATCTCGAGGAGCGACGCAAAATTCTGCGCCCCGCCAACTGTGCACCTCAGTGTCCGGGCAGAGGTATCGATGTTTATAAAACACCGTTCGGCGATGTCTGTGTCATGAGCCTTATGGGACATTTCACGCTTGACACCAACACCGACAATCCTTTTGTCATTGCCGACGGATACATGGAGGAGATACGGGAAAAGATAATTCTTGTCGATTTCCATGCCGAGGGTACGAGCGAAAAGCGGGCAATGGGCTTTTTGCTTGACGGCAGAGCGAGTGCGGTCTGGGGAACGCACACCCATGTGCAGACCTCGGATGCCGAGGTGCTTCCCAACGGCACGGGCTATATAACAGATCTCGGCATGACGGGCGCAGTCTACTCCGCTATCGGAATAGACCCCGAACAATCGATTGGCAAATTTATGGGCGATCCCCCGAGACGCTACGACTCTGCAAAGGGACCTGCAAAGCTCGAGGGCTGCATATTCGAGATAGACCCCGAAACGGGAAAATGCCTTAAGGCGGAGGGGATAAGACTCAGATGAGCAAGATGATAATATTGCACGCAGCCGATCTGCACCTCGACTCTCCCTTTGAGGGGCTGCCCGCTGCCAAGGCAGCGCAGCGCAGGCAAGAGCAGCGCGAGCTTCTTAAAAAAATCGCACACACCGCCGACGCAGAGCGAGCTGACCTCGTTTTGCTTTCCGGCGATTTGCTCGATTCCGACAGCGCATATACGGAAACTGCCGAGGATCTTATAAAGGTGCTGGGCGGCATGAGTGTACCCGTGTTTATCTCTCCCGGAAATCACGATTTTTATTCACGCCGCTCACCGTATGCAAAGCTCGGTTTTCCCGATAATGTGCACATTTTCATGAAAAACGAGCTCGAATGCGTTGAACTCCCCGAGCTTAACGCGAGGGTTTGGGGTGCAGCTTTTACGGATAAATACTGTCCTGCGCTTTTAAGCGGTTTTTCGGCGGCAAAGCATGACGGCATTTTAGACATCATGTGTATTCACGGCGAGGTCGGCAAAAACTCGCAGTATAACCCGATTAGCACGCAGGACATTGCAGCATCCGGTATGGATTACATAGCACTCGGCCATATTCATGCCGCAAGCGGATTGCAGAAGGCGGGAAACAGCTACTACGCATGGCCCGGATGCCCTGAGGGAAGAGGCTTTGACGAATGCGGTGAAAAGTCGGTTTATATTGTTACGCTGTCCGACGGCGAATGCAGCATTAAGCCGGTTTGTGTTGCACAAAGAAGATATGAGATTATTTCCGTTGAGCTTGACGGAAATGACCCCCTTGCCGCGATAGAGGATAGGCTCCGCGGCGACACCCACAGCGATGTTTATCGCATAATACTTCGCGGTGAAACCGACGATGCACCCGACATAAACACCCTGCGTCGGGCATTGGAGAACAGATTTTACAGCCTGCAGCTGCGTGACGAGACCGTTTTGCGTCGGGATATCTGGGAAAGGGCAGGCGAGGACAGCCTGCGAGGCCAGTTCTTGCAGAGGCTCATAGATGCCTATGACAGAGCAAAAAACGACAGTGAGCGCGAGCTTGTAGTTCAGGCTGCACGCTGGGGCCTGGCCGCCCTTGACAAACGCGAGGAGGTGGTTCGCCATGACGATTAACAAGCTGACCGCATCGTTCGGAAAGCTAAACGGCGAAAGCCTTGTGCTTACCGACGGACTGAATGTGATATGTGCACCCAATGAAAGCGGAAAAAGCACTTGGTGTGCGTTTATAAGAGCGATGCTCTACGGTATAGACAGCGCCGAACGGCAAAAGGCAGGACATCTGCCGGACAAGCTGCGCTATGCGCCGTGGTCGGGAGCGGCAATGCAGGGCGAAATGGAGCTTTCAGCCGGTGGAAAAGACATAACGATCACAAGGACGACAAAGCTTAAATCTGCACCCATGCGCGAGCTTTCCGCAGTATATACGGGGACGAATATCCCTGTTGAGGGCTTAGATGCCGCCAATGCCGGCGAAATGCTCACGGGTGCATCAAGAGAAGTTTTTAAGCGCAGTGCCTTTGTCGAGCAGGGGTCGATAGTTATATCGTCAAGTCCGGAACTTGAAAAACGGATAAGCGCGATAGTTTCGACCGGTGACGAGGATTGCTCCTTCACCGAGGCAGACGAGCAGTTAAGGGCTTGGCAGCGTTCAAGACGCTATAACCGCCGTGGCAAGCTGCCTGAGCTTGAGGAGCGTATGGCGGAGACGAAAAAACGCCTTGCCGAGCTTGATAGCTTGGCTAACGAAAGCGAGCGTCTCACCCAACAGCTCGAGCAGGGCAGACAAAATTGCCGACAGCTTGAAAACGCGATTACCGAGAGCCGCAAAACAGCTCGCCGTGACGCTCTTTCAAATTTGCAGAACCTCCGCAAAGAGCTGAATGCGGCAAACGAGGCGCACGAAAAAGCCGACGATGAGCGCGATGCCCGCAGAGCCGCGCTTTGCGGATGCGTTATCGGCGAAAGGCTGCCCGACGAGGTCGCGGCCGAGGTCAGGGCAGACACCGAAAAGTGCCTTGAATTGAAGGAAGTTTCCGAGAGAAGGACAAGTCCCTTCGCAGCGGTGCTGCTGCTCATACTTGCGCTTGCGGTAATCGCGTCGGCGATATTTATCGTTCCCGCAGATTTTGCGCTATATGCCTTCATAGCAGGCGGTGTGCTTTGCTTTGCTGCACTGCTTTTGGCTATAAGGTATTCCAAAGCGAAAAACGCCGCTTCCGATGCAGGCAGGCAGCGCAGGATACTGCTGTCAAAATATAAAGCCGAGGATGAAAGAGGTATAAAGTCCTGCTATGAGGAATTTCTGAAGCTGTTCGATGAATTATCGGCGGCGGAAAATGAGGAAAAGCGCACGGCGCAAAGGCTTGCCGAAATGCGCACCACGCAGGAGAAAACCGAGGCAAAGACCCTGCAGGAACTTGATTTCAGCGGCGGTGATAACGAAGCTTCGCAGCTAAGCCGTGAACTCAGTGCCGCGCAGCGAAGCTGCGATATGCTGTCTGCCCGCATCTCCGAGATAAAGGGCAGAGTAGACGCAATGGGCGATCCTCTGGTGCTCGGCTCGGAGCTTAATAACATGGAGAGCCTTTACGCAGCCCTCCAATCCGAATATGATGCGATAGCCCTTGCGGTTGATACGCTAAGAGCTGCCGACGCCGATATCCAAGGCCGATTTTCACCCGAGTTGGGCAAGCTTGCAGCGCATTATATGTCGGTCGTCACCGATGGTCGATATGAGGGAGTGCTTATAAACCGCGATTTTTCCGCCAAGACCAAGCTCAGCGGCGATACCGTGCCGCGCGAAACGGAGTATTTAAGCGCAGGAACGCTGGATCTTATGTATCTTGCGGTGCGCCTTGCCGTGTGCACGCTCGCACTCCCCGAAAACGCCGCCTGTCCGCTTATATTGGACGATGCTTTGGTCAATTTCGATGCCGAGCGCACGCAGCAGGCAATGAAGCTCCTTCGGGAGATATCAAAGCAGCGTCAGGTTATTCTGTTCACCTGCAAAGAGGTATAATAAAAAAGTCTGTACTCCCTGAAGTACAGACTTTTTTATACTTACTCCGTCCAGAACATGGAATCGTCGTTTTTGATCCATTCATCAACATCGACTATCGTGAATTTGTCCTTAGCTGTTCGGATGATGACCTTGGCAATGCCGGCATTTATTATTTGTCTGCGGCACATCGAGCAGCTCGTTGCATTCGTCAGCAGCTCCTTTGTTTGTGCGTCACGGCCGACAAGATAAAGCGTAGCACCTATCATATCCCGGCGGGAAGCGGAGATTATCGCATTTGCCTCGGCGTGAACGCTGCGGCACAGCTCGTATCTCTCTCCGGAGGGTATCTTCATTTCAACTCTTGCACAGCGGCCGGCATCGGTACAGTTTATCCTGCCGCGCGGCGCGCCGTTGTAGCCGGTGGAAATAATCTCGTCGTTGCGGACGATTATCGCGCCGTACATTCTCCTTAAGCAGGTCGATCGCTGCAAAACGGCGTCGGCGATATCCAAATAGTAGTTTTCCTTGCTTGTGCGGTTATCCATAGCATCTGCCTCCGAAAGAGCTTTTTTATATATACTACTCATTTGCGACTTTTTCGTCAAGAGCTTTGTTTTCAGGATGATTGCGCTTGATATGATTTCCGAGTATCTCCGAGACCTCGGAAATGGTGACGAAGGCACTGACATCGGACTCTTTTATTATGCGTTTGAGCTCGTTTATTTCAACTCTGGTTATAACGCAGTACAAAACCGTTTTGCCGCTGCCGCTGACAAGCCCTTCGGCATTAATGAAGGTGCAGGTTCTGCCGAGCCTTTTGTAGATGCTATCGGCAAGCTCGGAGGCGTGTTCGGTGATTATCATTGCCGCTCGAGCCTGCTCCATACCCTGCTCGACAAGGTCGATTATCTTAAAGGTGATGAAGTAGGTCAGGAGCGAGAGCAGGGCTCTGTCCCAGCCAAAAAGCAGACCGGCAGTTATGTAGATAAAAACATTTATCATGAATATAATGCCGCCTGTTGACACGCTGACCTTGCGGGAAAGCAGCATTGCGGCGATCTCCGTGCCGTCAAGGCTGCCGCCGTAGCGCAATACCAGACCAACGCCCGCACCGAGCAGAACACCGCCGAATACAACGGCGAGAAGCTCGGAGTTTGTCACCGTGTCAACGCCCTTGAATACCTCGAGAAACATGGCAAAAGCTCCTGTGGAGAAAAGCCCGCGGAACAAAAACCGCTTACCGAGAGCCTTGAAGCCGATAATGAAAAACGGTATGTTTATGACAACGATAAGAATACTCAAAGCAATACCGGAGAGGTAGTTTATCATCATGCTTATGCCCGTTACACCACCGTCAAGAATGGTGTTCGGGATAAGGAAACATTCGATGGAAAATGCTGCGCTCGCTGCGCCGATAATCAGCATAATAATGGGGAAAAGATGTTCTTTCAATAAACGTTTCATAGATTCTCCTTGCGCGGTTTGCTGTTTGGTGTCGGTATTCCATATGCGGGCGCATTCTTTCAATCACCCTCGACCATTCGGTATCCGACACCGATTTCTGTAAATATATACTGCGGTTCGGCAGGATTTTTTTCGATCTTGCGGCGGATGTTTGCCATGTGAACACGCAGACTCTGGTTGTTGCCGCGAGTGCCGGGCCCCCACAGCTCCTTGATGATGTAGTCATAGGTCAAAACCTTACCGGCGCACTTGCCGAGCAGACCGATGATCTTATACTCGTTCTGCGTGAGATTTGCGTTCACGCCGTTTATGAGCACCTGATGCTTGTCGTAGTCGATCTCAAGGTCACCCGCCTTGAATTTGCCGGTGGTGCCGATGGTTTCGTTGGCAAGACCCGTGCGCGTGTGCCTTATCGCGGTGCGGATTCGCGCAAGCAGTTCACCTGCGCCAAAGGGCTTGGTTATGTAGTCGTCTGCTCCGAGATCGAGTGCCTCGACCTTGTCACGCTCATGTGAGCGGGCCGACACGACGACTATCGGCAGCAGCGTCCACTCACGGACCGATTTTATTATCTGGAGTCCGTCAATATCCGGCAGACCGAGGTCGAGCACTATAAGGTCGGGGCAGTGGGAGGTTATCATGGAATAAGCTTCCGCGCCGGAGCTTGCGACTATCACATCGTAATCATTTGACACAAGAATTGTGCGCAGAAAGTTTGTTATGCTTTTTTCATCTTCAACTATGAGTATCTTGTCCCTAATGTTCATTCTTCGCTTTCCTCCAATGGTAGTGTAAATCTGAAAATTGCACCGCCCTTAGGCAGATTATCAGCCGATATCTTGCCGCCGTGAGCGTTTATGATGGACTTGCACACGGCAAGGCCTATGCCGCGAAATTTGTTGCTGTCGGCACATTGACCGTCGGCAGTAATGAGTTGTCCCTTGAAAATGTCGTTGAGAATGTGTGGGTCTATGCCCTTACCGTTGTCCGAAACGGAGACCTGAACATAATTGCGATGCTCGG
>SAMEA3663260__coassemble_597_pt1 | contig 10822 bp, 8 predicted proteins | sample SAMEA3663260__metabat2_low_PE_022 | metagenome-assembled genome bin SAMEA3663260 (sample SAMEA3663260) | pig gut metagenome | biome: pig gut; feature: pig-associated habitat; material: faeces | place: China | collected 2013
TCAAGCTGGGATTTCATCTCGGCAAGCGAATCATCGGTGATTCGCTGACCGGCCGATACACTTACCATTGCAAGAGCAACGCGGTGCGGCACACCCTTAGCCTCGAGATCGGAGATAGCCTTTGTGAGCTTGTTGTATGCGGCAAGGCTTTCGTCGTATTGAGCCTTAGCCTTATCGTACTGTGCCTTTGCCTTGTCATAATTCTTTAGCTGCTCCGAGCCCTCGTTGTAAGCGTCCCAGCCTGCGTCAAGCTGCGCCTTACCCTCGTTGTAGGCGGTTTTGCCGGAGCTTACGGCGTCCTTGCCGACATTGTACTGCGCAAGCTTCTGGTTATAGTTCATGACATCCTCGTCGAACTTTGCCTCCGTCTTTTCGAGCTTGGCGACGGCTTTGTCATAGGCAGCCTTATCCTCTTCATACGACTTCTTTTCCTTGTCGTACTCGGCTTTGCCGTCGGTAAGCTTCTTGTCGTTTTCCGACAAGCTGTCCAGCACAGACTTAAAATCCGTATATTCGCTCTGGAGCTGCTTAAGCTCGAACTTATCGTCGGATTTATTCATGATGCCTATCATGAATGCAAGTATCAGCAGTATAACGGCAGCGACGATAGATAATGTTCTCAATTGTTCTTTTCCGAGCATTTTTTCACCTCCGTGATATACAAATTAAACAGTAGGTTGATTATATTACAAAACGACACTGAACTCAATAATTTTTTGTAAAGAAATAATTATATAAGTTGCCTGTGGAATTTTCCCGATGTGTATGGTAAAATATAATATCAAAAAACCATAAGGAAGTATTTGTACATGGATGCAAATGTATTAAGAGGATATGCCGAGCTTATCGTGCGTGTCGGCGTCAATGTCCGTCAGGGGCAGGATGTCGTTGTGTGCGCCGAGCTTGACCAGCCGGAGTTTGTCGAGCTTATTGTCGAGGAATGCTACAAGGCGGGGGCCGCAGAAGTGAGCGTTGAGTGGACGCACCAGCCGCTGCGGCTTAAGCATGTGAAGTATCAGGCACTCGAAAGACTCGGCGAAATTAAAGAATGGGAAAGGCAGAAGCTGCTGCATCGCGCACAAACGCTGCCTGCGATGATATACCTCGAGTCTGAGGATCCCAACGGGCTTGACGGCATGGATCAGGAAAAGTGGGGCAAGTCGGTGCAGCTGCGCTGGAAGGTCATAAAGCCCATACGCGATTCTATGGAGAATAAATATCAGTGGTGCATCGCCGCCGTACCGGGAAAGGCTTGGGCAAGGCGCGTTTTCCCCGGACTGCCTGACGAGGAGGCAATGGAAAAGCTGTGGCAGGCGATACTCTACACCTCCCGCGCCGAGGGAGACGGCATTGCCGCATGGCGCGAGCATAACGCCGACCTCAAGCGCCGCTGCGAGTATCTAAACGCACTCGGTCTGCGTTCGCTGCATTACAGCTCCTCAAACGGCACGGACTTCACCGTGGGGCTCATTCCCGAGGCGCAGTTTATGGCAGGCGCGGAGAAGACGCTGGGCACGGGTATAGAGTTTAACCCCAACATTCCCAGCGAGGAGGTTTTCACAAGCCCCATGAAGGGCAAGGCAGAGGGCATTGTGTATTCCACAAGACCGCTTTCCTACCGCGGAGTAATGATTGAGAATTTCTCCATACGCTTCGAAAACGGCAGGGTCACCGAGGTTCACGCCGAGAAAAACGAGGATGCGCTCAAAACCATGATCGCCATGGACGAGGGTGCGTCGATGCTCGGCGAATGTGCGCTCGTGCCGTATGACAGTCCCATTCGCAGCAGCGGCATAATGTTTTATAACACCCTGTTTGACGAAAATGCCGCCTGCCACCTTGCACTGGGCGACGGCTTTGCAAACTGCATAAGAGATTACGGTAAGTACACCCTCGAGCAGTGCCGTGATATGGGCATAAACATGTCGATGATCCATGAGGACTTCATGATAGGCTCGCAGGATCTTGACATTGTGGGCATATGCGAAAACGGCAAAGAGATACCTATTTTTGAAAAAGGGAATTGGGCTTTTTAAAATGGAAAGAGATAAACTGAGATATAGCGTAAGCAGAACGAATATATTTGTAAAGCTCTCGGCGATTCTGATGGGTCTGTCGGCGCTTTTAAGGCTGATAGGCTACTGGGGCTTCTGGGCGAACAAGGACACGGCTTTTATCTACACGCAGATAGCACTGCCGGTGCTGTGCAATGTGCTGTTTATCATCATAGTGCTGTACATGGGAAAGCGTCTGTTTTCGCTGACCTTTATCCCTGTGCTGTTGGGCGTGGTGTTCTTTATCATAAAGGCACTGGGCTTCGACAGCATTATACATACGGTACTTTGCATATTGCTATACCTTCTCGTGGCGATGCTCTACACCGGAACGGTGTTCGGCGTTATACGCACCAAATGGTTGCTTGTGCCCCTGTTCGGTCTGCCGTTTTTGTACCACATTCTCGTCGAGGACAGGAACACCTTACTGGCAAACGAAAACGCAATGAGCCTTGCCGAATGGCTGCCCGAGATATCGGTGCTGTGCATCATGCTGGCACTGCTGTTTATCACATTTGCGATGAAAAAGCGCGATTTTTCAAAGCCTGCCCCCGAACCGGATGAGCAGGAGATAATTGATATTCTGATGCAGAACGAAGAGCCTGCCGAAAACGGGGAAACGGAGGAAAAGCATGAGCAAGCTGACGGAAAAAATCAATGAGTTGGCTTCAACCGAGGGAAAGACTGTTATTGTCAATCGCAGTGATATAGAAGACGAGCTTCGCCGAGCTTCCGAGGAGCGCACAGTCGTTGACGAAAAGCCCGCCGTTGACAGCAGGCTCGACCCCGAGCTGGAGGCAATTTTGCGTGAGACAGAGGGCTATGCCCTTGAGCCGGAAATTGAGGAAGAGTCCGTGAGGAAGCCGAAGCGCAGCCCGTCGGAGAATGCTCGCAGAGTCATCAAGGAAAAGGCGGATGAGCGCAAGACACGCGGCAAAAAGCGCGTGATAATAATGTGCGGCATTGTTATCGCGGTGCTTGCACTGATGCTCGTCGGCACACTGCTGCTCAAAAATTCGGCGCAGAACAGGGAGTACGAGCAGGCCTATAAGCAGGCACAGCTTTTATACTATGACGGAAAATATGACGAGGCACTCGAGCAGCTTCGCAACGCCATGGCAATTGATAAGACCGATGACTGCCTGCTGCTTATGAGCCAGTGCTACGAGGCAAAGTACGACTATGTAAACGCCATAGCGATACTCGAAGGCTCAAGCTCCGGAAGCGATGTCATCAAAAAGCGCATCGAGTTTCTGGAGGAAGCAAAGGAGAGATACGAAAGCGGTCAAGTCGTACTCATCTGCGGCGAGCAGTACGATATCAAGACCACGGTGCTCGACCTGTCGGGCAAGGGCATTCGCAGCGGCAGATTAAGCGATATCGGCAGGCTCACAGAGCTCACGAGCCTGAAGCTTGCGAATAACGAGATAACAGAACTCGATTTTCTCACACCGCTTGAAAAGCTTGTTTCGCTTGATTTGAGCAACAATCAGATAAGCGACATAACACCGCTTGCACAGCTCAAAAAGCTCCGCACCCTGCACCTTGACAATAACGATATCAAGGATTTCAGTCCCCTGTACGACCTGAGCGAGCTTACCATGCTTACCATCGGCGGCATCGAGGTCAGCCAGAGCCAGATCAAGGAGCTGAAAACAAGACTTCCCGGCTGCCTTATCTATAACGACGAGGCAAACACCGATATTGTCGAGGTCCACCTCGGCGGCAAGACCTTCAAGAGCGATGTGACAAAGCTCGACCTTTCCGATTGCAGCATTACCAACCTTTCCGCCCTGTCTGTGTGCACGAGCCTTGAGGAGCTTCGCCTGAGCGGCAACTACATAAGGGACATAGGCCCCCTGCTCGACATTCCCAAGCTGCGGGTGCTTGATCTTTCGAACAACATGATAAGCGACATAAGACCGCTCATGAGCATGACGACCCTTGAGCACCTTAACCTTGCCGGAAACAAAATAAGCTCAATCACCGCACTGTCGCAGCTCAAGCAGCTAAAAGAGCTTGTGCTAAACGGCAACGATATTGACGGCACGCAGAACCTTGCAAAGCTGAGCGCACTGAAGATTCTCGGCCTTAAGGACACAGGTATATCGGATGCAGACCTTGAAAGACTGTATAATCTCAAAAATCTCACCGTCCTGGCGCTCGAAAATAACCCTGACATTACGGAAAGCGGCGTAAATCAGCTTAAAAAGAAGCTCCCCCGGTGCAAAGTGACGCACTCTGAGTTTGAAAAAAAGATAGTGCTCGGCGGCAAGGAGTTTTCCGCAAGCACGGAGTCTGTTGACGCGTCGTCGCTGGGCATCAGCGACATTTCGGCGGCAACGGGCTTCAAGAGCGTAAGGCATCTTGACCTGTCAAACAATGTCATAAGCTCCGTTACTGCGCTGTCATCGCTCAAAACACTGGAAACGCTCGACCTTTCCGACAACAACATCGGCGATGTAAGCCCCCTGTACTCGCTCAAAAACCTGAAGATGCTCCACATCGAGCAAAACGGGCTTTCCGCCGAGCAGGTGTCAGAATTGAGAGCTGCTTTGCCCGATTGCACTATTATTGCTTAATAAAATCTAAAAAATGTGGCAATTTCACCAAAATGCACTTTCTTTTTACGGCGGCCTGTGCTATACTGTAAACAAGCAGGAAGATAAAAACCGGCCTGCTAACGCAGAAAGGAGCTGACACATATGAAGTTCACTTTTACCGAGAAAAAGATGGGCGCCTCCGAGGAATTGAGAGCCTATGCCGAGCGCAAGGTCGGCAAGCTCGACCGCTTCTTTAAGAGCGAGAGCAACGCGTATCTGACCTTCAGCACCGAACGAGGCAGATTTCTTGCCGAGATCACCATCGAGAACAACGGCCTGTATTACAGGGCAAGCGAACTTACAAACGACATGTACGCCTCCGTCGATTCCGGCGTTGCCGCAATTGAGCGGCAGATCCGCAAAAACAAGACCCGTCTTGAGAAGCGGTTGAGGGAGGGAGCCCTGGAGCGTGAGGTCAAACCCTCCTATGCGCCTGCTGAGGAGGATGAGGATGAGGAGTTCAAAATCGTCCGCAGCAAGCGATTCTCCATTAAGCCCATGTCACCCGAGGAAGCAATTTTGCAGATGAATCTGCTTGAGCACGAGTTCTTCGTGTTCAGAAACTACGAGGCCGACGGCGCGGTATCTGTCGTCTACCGCCGCAGAAACGGCGGCTACGGTCTGATATGCGACGATCAAGCCGAATAAAATTCAAATATAATTTTTATTGCCCCGTCAATGACGGGGCAATTTTAAGGGGAAATATGAAATACACAGAAGTAATAATCGACACTAAGGATGGCGGTATTGATGAGTGCTGCGATAAGCTCAACGCCCTTGGGCTGTGCGAATATGTCATTGAAAATGAGTCGGATTTCCGCGAGTTTTTGGAAAACAACAGGCAGTACTGGGACTATGTCGATAAGGAGCTTGAGGAAAGCTATACGGGTGCTTCGCGAATAAAGATATACCTTGAGGATAACGACGAGGGAGCGGCAATGCTTGCGGCGATTAAAAACGAGGGCTTCGAGATAAGAATGAGCGTTGTCGATGACAGCGACTGGGAGAATAACTGGAAGCAGTATTTTAAGCCGCTCGAAATAGGCGAAAGGCTCATTGTCGTGCCCGAATGGGAGCAGACGGACATAAACGGCAGAGTGCCGCTGCGCTTAGATCCGGGGCTCATGTTCGGCACAGGCAGTCATGCAACCACCCGCATGTGCCTCGAGGCACTGCAAAGCTGCGCCACCGAGGGGAAAAAAGTGCTCGACCTCGGCTGTGGCAGCGGAATACTCGGCATAGGCGCGCTTCTTCTGGGCGCCGATACCTGCCTTGCCTGCGACATTGACCCTAAAGCCCCCGATGTCGTGATGGATAATGCCGCGCTAAACGGCATAGGCAGCGACAGACTCACGGTCTATGCCGGGGATATAATAGGCGATGCCGCGCTGCGCCGTCATCTCGGCACGGGCTTTGATATCGTGCTTGCAAACATCGTATCCGATGTCATAATACCGCTTGCACCCTTTGTGCGCTCCTTCATGGCAGAAGGGGCGGTGTTTATCACCTCCGGAATCATAGACGGCAGGGAAGCCGAGGTTGCCGCTGCACTGAGAAATGCCGGCTTTGAGATAACAGACTGCCTTCACGAGGAAGAATGGCACGCGTATGTGTGCAAATAAATAATGAACAGATACCAAAAAAGATTACTCATTCCATCGGAAAGAGTAATCTTTTTTTATCATTTAGCATTATAAATATCAACAGAGTCCATGATTTTAACATTCACATCAAAGGTCGAGCCGCTGCGCCACACGGTAAAGCTTATCGTATCGCCTATATCGAGCTTTGCCTTTTCCTCGGCGATATCGGCTGTCGTGTGTGAGTCCTTGCCGTTTACCTTGATAATAATGTCGCCCTTCTTGATACCCTGCTTCTGTGCGTCGGAGTTTTTGAGCACCTCCGAAACATAAAGCCCCACGGGAATGCCGTAGTAATCGGCAATGTCCTCGGATATCGGGCCTACCGTCACGCCGATGGTAGAGCGGCCGTAGACTGCGCCGTCTGCCATAAGGGCATCTACAATGCTGCTCAGGGTGTCCGAGGGAATGGCAAAGCCTATGCCTTCGATGTTCGAGAAGCTCGAAACTATCTTCATGTTCGTGATGCCGATGACCTGTCCTCGGTCGTTAAACAGCGGTCCGCCGGAGTTACCCTCGTTTATTGATGTGTCGGTCTGCAAAAGATTCATGACAGCGCCGTTATAGCTGACCTCACGGCTTGTTGCGGAGATTATGCCGCTTGTCATTGTAAGGCTGTAATCCGGACTGAGGGGATTTCCGATGGCGCACACGGCGTCACCGACGCGGATATCCTTAGAGCTTGCAAACACCGCGGGCTGGAGTCCGGTCTTTTCTATCTTCAGGATGGCTACATCACTTTGTGAGTCTGCGCACACAAGCTTTGCGTCATAGGTCGAGCCGTCGTAAAGCTGAACGGTTGCGCGCGTGCCCTCGTCGATGACATGTGTGTTTGTGAGAATGTAGCCGTCTGCGGAAACGATTATGCCGCTGCCCCAGCTATATGAATCGTCGCCCTTACCATCAAAGCTCTTTATGCCGACGACGGAAGGTGAGTACTTTTCAAAAATTTCGTTGAAGCTGAGCTTTTCTGCACTGCCCGAGCCGATTTTAAGGCTCAGAGAGCCGCGGTTCTGCAGCTTTTCGAGCTTGACATTTGCCGGTGTGCTCGATGCCGGGGAGTAGAAGTCCTCAAAGTAGGTCTGATAGCTTTTGGGCATACCGTCCTCGTTTTCCGCTGTACTGTCCCAGTCGGCTTCAAATACGGCATATATTATGCCGCCAAGCAGCAAAGCGGCGCACAAGATCAGCGCAATGATGCGAGTTCTGCGTCCTCCGGGAAGCTTAGCCCCTGGCCTTTGAATGTTCGGGGCAGACGAAGCGGACTGCGAGTAATTCGGTTTGTACCAATTGTCGTTGTTATACCAGCTCATATATCCTTCTTTCTAAGCCAGTGGCAGTGTGAACACAAATTCGGTCACACCGTCACGGCTCGTGACTGCTATGTCCTCGTCGTGACTGTTTATTATCCTCTTGACAAGATAAAGGCCCAAACCTACGCCGTCCTTGTCAAGACTGCGTGAACGGTCGGATTTGTGGAAGCGGTCAAAGATAAAAGGCAGATCGTCCTGCGGAATGGTCTCGCCGCGATCCTTTATAGAAACATATGCTTTGCCGTCACGCTTATACAGCCTTATCTTGATGGTGCTGCCCACGGCGGCAAACTTTACGGCGTTGTCTGTGAGATTATACAGCACCTGCGTTATGGAGTCGCGCTCGGCGAAAACGATTATCGGATCCTCGGGAAGCTGAGGATCAACATCGAGATCTTTCGCTTTGGCGCGGCTTTCAAAGCTCAGGAGTGTCTGCAAAAGAAGCTCCGACAGGTCAAATTTTTTACGCTTTGTCTTGTCGACTGCCTTGGTCTCTGCCTGCGAAAGGTCGAGCATATTGCGCACCAATCTTGCCAGTCTGCGCGTCTCGTCGGCTATCTTGTGCAGGTACTTGTCCTCCTGATCACGGGGAATGGTTCCGTCGATTATACCGTCGGCAAAGCCCGCTATCGTGGTCATCGGAGTTCGCAGCTCGTGCGAGATGTTGGCGATCAGCTCCTGACGCTTGCGGTCGGATTTTTCAAGCGAATCTGCCATATGGTTAAACGAATCGAGCAGCGTGCCTATTTCATCGTCACGCCGGTCGGCGTTTTCAACGCGCACCGAGAAATCTCCGAGCGCAAATTTTCTCGAAGCAACGGTGAGCTGGTCAAGCGGCTCTGCCATCTTCTTGGAAAACAGCAGCGACATGAGCATCGCTACGAGCATTACCGCGACTGCCACCGTGAGCACAACACCTATGAAGGTCTTCCACACGCCGAGGATGGCGGCATTGTCCGAGGATACGAACACATAACCGATGACGCCGCCGTCTGACTCGATGGGCTTTGCGACAACGAGCCGCTGCTCATGATAAAAGCCGGCGAGCGTGCTCATGCGGTCAAGCCCCTTTTCGACATGGAGGGTGTTGACCACGGTCTGATCGAGCTGCTTTCCCAGATGCTCCCCGCAGTAGGGCACCAAATCGGAACAGGACAGCACAAGACCGTCCTGATCGCATATGAATATATGGCATGAGGTGCTATTTGCGATCGGACTTATAGTCATGCGCAGGCTCCACGAGGCCAGCGACTGCTCACGGCTTAATGCCGAGGCTGCACGCACGACCTCGTCGGCACTTGCTCTCATGCTGTCTCTTGTATTATTAATGAGGTAGCTTCTTCCGAGAAAGAAGAAAGCGATGCCTATAATAATAAAGCAGCTTAAAACGAGAAAGGCGGTCGCAAGGAAGTTCCTGAAATAAATACTTTTCATTTATCTTGCAACTTCAAACTTATAGCCCACGCCCCAGACGGTCTGCAGCGACCACTGATCGGAAACACCCTCGAGCTTTTCGCGCAGGCGCTTTATGTGGACATCGACTGTTCTGGAGTCGCCGAAATAGTCAAAGCCCCAAACCTCGTCAAGGAGCTGATTTCTGGTGAAAACAATGTTGGGCGAGGCAGCAAGGTGGTACAGAAGCTCCATCTCCTTAGGCGGAGTATCGACCTTGACACCGTTGACGATAAGCTCATAGGAGTCGAGATTGACGATGAGCTTGTCATAAGTGAGCTTTTTCTCCCTGGGTGCATCCTCTGTCTCGGTACGGCGCATCACGGCATGGATTCGGGCAAGCAGCTCCTTGACCTCAAAGGGCTTGGTGACATAGTCGTCTGCGCCGGAGTCAAGACCGGTGACCTTATCGGAGGTCTCACCCTTTGCGGTGAGCATTATGATAGGAACCGTGGAGACCTTGCGAATCTCGCGGCAGACCTGGATACCGTCCATTACCGGCATCATGATATCCAGCAGCACGAGGTCGGGATTAAGCTCGTTGAACATGGCTATGCCTCTGCCGCCGTCGTGAGCGATGCTCACATCGAAGCCGTCCTTCTCAAGGTACAGCATCAGCAGCTCGGCGATGTTTACATCGTCTTCAACAATGAGGGCTCGTTTATTCATGATTTTTCCCCCTTAGGTGGATTTTGATACAATTATAACGGTAATTTAATTATACATCAAGCAAAAGTATAAAGGTGAATAAAGTGTAAAACAAAAAGGCCCGTCGATTTTTTCATTTACAAGCAGGGCGATTTCGAGTATTATTCTTAATGACCCTTTTGGAAAAAGGAGCGTTGTAATGAACGATAGATTTGATTTATGCGTACCCTGCCTGCTCGGCCTTGAGGGGCCCATTGCCGACGAGCTTAAAAGAATGAAGCTGAGCGATGTGCGCTCGGAAAACGGCAGAGTGTATTTTAAGGGTGATGCCGGGGCAATCGCCAAGGCGAACATTAATTTAAGGGTAGGCGAAAGGGTTCTTGTCGAGCTGGGCAGATTTGAAGCACGCAGCTTTGACGAGCTTTTCGAGAAAACTAAGGCTCTGCCGTGGGAAATGCTCATTCCCCGCGACGCAGCCTTTCCCGTCAAGGGCTACAGCCTTAATTCCAAGCTGTTTTCCGTTTCCGACTGCCAGAAGATAATCAAAAAGGCGGTCGTGGAACGCTTAAAGAGCGTCTACGGCATACAGTGGTTTGACGAAACGGCGGAAACCTATCAGATACAGTTTTCCATCATGAAGGATGTCGCCTCCTTGTGCATTGACACCTCCGGAGCGGGACTGCACAAGCGCGGCTACCGTCCTGCGCATAACGCAGCACCTTTGAAGGAGACCATGGCGGCGGCGATGGTAACGCTGTCGCACTACCGTGGCAGAGAGGATTTCTGCGACCCGTTCTGCGGCAGCGGCACGATACCCATCGAAGCGGCCCTCATCGCCAAAAACCGTGCCCCGGGCTTAAACCGGAGCTTTTCGGCGATGAGCTGGCGCAGTCTTGACCAAAGCGTGTGGAACGCCGAACGCGAGGCGGCACGCTCAAGAGAGTTTAACGGCGACTACCGCATAGTCGGCGCGGATATTGACCCCAACGCATTAGTGATTGCGGGGGAAAATGCAGAGCGCGCCGGCGTTGCGGACATTGTGCGCTTTGAAAAAGCCGACGCAACGAAGTTTAACCGCAAGACCGAAAAGGGCATCATTGTTACAAACCCGC
>SAMEA3663260__coassemble_640_pt1 | contig 10363 bp, 7 predicted proteins | sample SAMEA3663260__metabat2_low_PE_022 | metagenome-assembled genome bin SAMEA3663260 (sample SAMEA3663260) | pig gut metagenome | biome: pig gut; feature: pig-associated habitat; material: faeces | place: China | collected 2013
GCGATCTGAATGTCGGACTTGAGGGTGACCATGCAGGATTTGCTGTTTGCCGCGACATAGCTCTTGATTTTTTGCAGGATTATCTGGCAAATCACCCGGAGATTTGCGGCAGAATTAAGCTCTGGTGCACCGGTTACAGCAGAGGAGCGGCAGGGGCAAATATGCTCGGCGGTGCAATAGACGATTTGATTGCGGCAGGCCGCAGCATAGGCAAAAATGTTGAGCTTTCAGCAGACGATATCTATTTTTACTGCTTTGAGCCTCCCATGGGTGCAGATGTCAGCAAGATTAACGGCAGCATCTACAATAACATTCATAACATCGTTAACTACAATGACCTTGTCGTAAAAGTTGCACCCGAATGCATGGGCTTCGGAAGATACGGCGTTGACCATGTTATGCCGAGCGCAAAGCTTGATGATAATTACGATGAGCTTAAGGAAAAAATGCTTGAGGTTTTCGCAACCTTTGAGAATGCCGGCGAATACCGTATTGACAACTTCAAGTATGTTACCGTTACACCCTACGCAACGATTTCAAAGATAATAAATCTCAATAACGGCGTGACCATGACTCAAGGTGAATTCCTCGATCGCTTCGTTCAGAAGCTGTTTACCGAGGTTTTCACCACAAGAGCTGAGGTATATGCCGCCCAGAATGATATTCAGGAGCTCATTATACCGCTCATCGGTACATATCCCGATCAGTGGAACTCTTTTGTTCAGATCCTGAGCAAGAGCGCGGTTAAAAATCTCGGTGAACTCATCTATGTAATCGAGAACAAGCCTGTTGACGAGATCGTGAACTATGTAGCGAATATGGTTCTCGACGCTTTGCGCGATGCCGGCATAACTGAGTATAATTTTGAGCAGGTCAAAAAAATGGTAAAGCCTTTGACTCTTACCGTTATAAAGATCGTGGCAAAATGCCCCGATGAGTTTGCAACGCTTATTTTCAACATTATCGGCATTATGTCCGCTCATTACGGCGAACTCGGTATGTCCTGGATGATGACGATACCCGAGGACTACATGAACAGCAAGCCTGATGCCGTCGTAAATAATCTGCCCTTCACCGATGTCGGTATGGGCTCATGGTTTTACGATAATGTAAAGTATTGCTATGATAATGGCCTTATGATAGGCTCGGATGTAAACAGCTTTGCTCCTGAAGGCACAGTTTCCAGAGGACAGGTCGTGACCGTGCTGTACCGCCTTGCCGGCACACCCTCGGTCTCCGGTCAAAACTGCCCGTTTACGGATATTGACAGCTGCTGGTGTAAGGATGCTGTCATCTGGGGCTATAATGCAGGTGTTGTCATGGGCTATGATGATAACACCTTCCGACCGGATGAATGCGTTACCCGCGAGCAGCTTGCCGCATTCGTTTACAGATACGCAAACGACGGCAGCTCCGCTATAGCTGAACTTAGCGACTTTACAGATGCCGGACTTGTTTCCGATTATGCGATACCGGCAATGAGCTGGTGCGTAAATAAGGGTGTTGTCATCGGCATGGGTGACGGTACGCTATATCCGCAGGGCTGTTCGACCAGAGCGCAGTTTGCTGCCATGATATCAAGATTGGCTCTCGGAAGCTTAAATAAATAAGAATACCGTAAATCAGCCGTTTTATAACGGCTGATTTTCTTGTGATTTATAGATATTCATGATATAATGTAACGATAGATTATTCGGAGGCTCTAAATGGATAGATTTAAACTTGTATCACCGTATGCACCTATGGGTGATCAACCTGAGGCAATAGAAACACTTGTCAGCGGAATTAAAAACGGTATAGACGAGCAGGTGCTTTTGGGTGTTACAGGTTCCGGCAAGACCTTTACCATGGCAAGCGTCATCGCAAGGCTCAATAGGCCTACGCTTGTGCTTGCTCATAATAAGATACTTGCCGCGCAGCTTTGCGCTGAGTTTAAGGAGTTTTTTCCTGAAAACGCCGTTGAGTACTTCGTCTCTTACTACGATTATTATCAGCCCGAGGCTTATATACCCCACACGGATACCTTTATTGAGAAGGACAGCTCCGTAAACGATGAAATTGAGAGACTAAGACACAGCGCTACCTCAAGTCTTTTTGAGCGCCGTGATACCATCGTCGTAGCTTCCGTATCCTGCATTTACGGACTCGGTGACCCGATCGACTATCAAACCATGGTCATTTCGCTAAGACAGGGTCAGACGAGAAACTTTGACGAGCTCCTCAAGAAGCTTATCGAGATTAGATACGAGCGCAATGATATTGCATTTGAACGCAATATGTTCAGAGTAAGGGGTGATACCGTTGAGATTTTCCCCGCTTATTCAAACGATAAGGCGATAAGAGTTGAATTCTTCGGTGATGAGATAGACCGTATCAGCGAAGTCAATGTCGTTACCGGAAATGTGTTTCGGTATATCAATCATGCGGCAATTTACCCTGCGAGCCATTATGTTGTAAGCAAGGATAAAATGGCAAGAGCGATAGATGATATCCGCGCAGAGTGTGAGGAGCGTGTCAGGTTTTTTGAAGGAAACGGCAAGCTTCTTGAGGCACAGAGAATTTTACAGCGTACAAATTATGATATAGAGATGATGCAGGAGCTCGGCTATTGCACCGGTATAGAGAACTATTCGAGAATAATCTCCGGCAGACCGGTCGGAAGCGCACCGATGACCTTGCTCGATTATTTCCCCGATGATTTTCTTCTGTTTGTTGATGAAAGCCATGTGACGCTGCCGCAGGTTCGGGCGATGTACCGCGGAGATAGGGCGAGAAAGGAAGCATTGGTCGATTACGGCTTCAGACTGCCCTCGGCATACGATAACAGACCGCTGAAATTCGATGAGTTTAACGAGAGAATACATCAGGCGGTTTATGTTTCCGCAACTCCCGGCGAGTATGAGCGAGAGAGAGCAGGTCAGATTGCAGAGCAGATAATCAGACCCACAGGTCTTCTTGATCCCGAAGTCTCCGTAAGACCTATAGAAAATCAGATAGACGACTTAATCGGAGAGATAAATCTTCGCGTCGAAAAGCAGCAGAGAGTCCTCGTAACCACGCTTACCAAGAAAATGGCGGAGGATCTGACGGAATACCTCGGCAATGTCGGTATAAAATGCAGATATATGCACCATGATATAGGCGCGATTGAGCGAATGGAGATAATCCGCAGCCTGCGTCTCGGCGAATTTGATGTTCTCATAGGAATAAATCTGCTCCGAGAGGGACTTGACCTTCCCGAGGTCAGCCTTGTTGCAATACTCGATGCAGATAAGGAGGGTTTCCTCCGCAGTGAAACAAGTCTTATCCAGACAATTGGCAGAGCGGCAAGAAACGCCGACGGTAAGGTCATTATGTATGCCGACACCGTTACAAACTCCATGCGTCTTGCAATTGACGAGACCGAACGCCGCAGAGCAAAACAGGCGGCATATAACAAAGCTAACGGAATTGTTCCCAAGACAATAATTAAAAGTGTCCGCGATATGATAGAAATATCCTCAGATGCGTCTGCCTCCGCACAGCGCGCAGACGGCGTTAAAATGACGAGGAGTGAACGCAAAGCGTTGACAGAGGAGCTTGAAAAGCAAATGAAGGCAGCTGCGAAGATGCTGGAGTTTGAGCTTGCAGCAGAGCTTAGAGACAGAATAATCAGACTTCGCGGCGAGGATTGATGATGAAACTACTGATTTTAGATGGTAACAGCATAGTAAACAGAGCATTTTACGGAATTAGACAGCTTAATGCTCCCGACGGGACTCCGACTAACGGCATTTACGGCTTTTTGTCGATACTGCAAAAGCTGCTTGACAGCGAAAAGCCCGAGTCTGTGTGCGTCACCTTTGACCTGAAAGCACCGACCTTCCGACATCTGCGGTATGAGGGCTATAAGGCACAGCGCAAGGGTATGCCGGAGGAGCTTGCGGTGCAGATGCCTGTTTTAAAACAGGTGCTTGATGCAATGGGGATTATGCGCCTTGAGCTTGAGGGCTTTGAAGCCGATGACCTGCTGGGAACTGTCGGCAAAATATGTGAAACATCGGGTTGGGACTGCCGCATAGTTACCGGCGATAAGGATAGTTTTCAGCTTATTAGTGATACGACCCATGTTTGCCATGTTAAAAGCAGAATGGGTCAGACCGAAACAAAGGAGTACACTCCTGAGCTATTCAAAGAAGAGTACGGCTTCGAGCCAATCCATATCGTGGATTTGAAGGCACTTATGGGCGATTCATCGGACAACATACCCGGAGTGCCGGGTGTCGGTGAAAAAACCGCTATGGACCTTATCCGGCGGTACACGAGTATTGACAATATCTATTCAAATATAGACAAACTTGAAATAAAAGAGGGCGTTCGCAAAAAGCTGCAGGACGGCAGAGAAAGTGCGGAGCTGTCCTATGAGCTTGCAACGATATGTACAGATGCGCCGATTGACTTTAAGCCCGAGGATTCATTTTGGAATAAAAACTATAAGCCGGAGCTTTTCGCACTCTTCAAAAGGCTCGGGTTCAGGAAATTCATTGAAAAATGGGGAATTTCGGAACCTGCTTCCGAAGCCGAAATCGCAACAGACGAACATCTGCCCATAATAGAGGATGCCGATTATAATGCTATTTCCGAGGCAATCAAAGCTGCGGACTTTGTTGCCGTTGAGATGAGCGCGGATTTCGACAGTATCGAACTGTGTGACGGCAAATGTGTTTATATTTCCCGCTGGGGCAGCCTGGGTGACGATTATAATCGTCTTTTGAGGCTTGTTTTTTCAGCAGAAACCAAAAAGATTTCCCATAATGTTAAAGACCTTATGTCTAAGCTTATTGCCGAGGATCTGCCTCTTGACGGCTTTATTTACGATACAGCCCTTGCTGCTTATCTTCTCGAAGCAACGGAAAGCGAGTATCCTCCGGAGCGAGTGAGTATGCGCTATCTGGGCAGAGAGCTGCACGGCACGGAGGCGATGTTTCTGCTTAAGAGTGTAACGGAAGAAAGGCTTAAGCAGCTTGGAATGGATATGCTGTATTATGATATTGAGCTACCGCTTTGCAAGGTGCTTGCGGATATGCAAGCGGTAGGCTTTTTGGTAGACAGAACGGCGCTAAGCGACTTCGGAACAAGCCTTAATGAGAGGATAGAAAGGGCGAGAAAAGAGATATGGGAGCTTGCAGGCGGTGAGTTTAATATTAATTCCCCCAAGCAGCTCGGCGAGGTGCTGTTTGAGCGGTTGATGCTGCCCTCGGGCAAGAGAACAAAGACCGGTTGGAGCACCAATGCGGATGTTCTTGAGAAGTTGAGGGGAAAGCACCCTATAATAGAGCTTATACTGGATTACAGGATGCTCACAAAGCTTAAATCAACTTATGCCGACGGTCTGCTGAAGCTGATTGAAAAAGACGGTCGCATAAGAACAAACTTCCAAATGACCGTTACCGCAACGGGAAGACTGTCAAGCACAGAGCCGAATTTGCAGAATATACCCATTCGCAAGGAGCTTGGCGGGCAGATACGAAAAATGTTCATCGCATCAAAGGGTAAAGTGCTGGTTGACGCCGATTACAGTCAGATTGAGCTGCGCCTTCTTGCACATATCTCAAACGACAAGCATATGCAGGAGGCATTTGCAAGCGGCGAGGATATACATGCCGTAACAGCCTCTCAGGTGTTTGACACTCCGCTGAGCGAGGTAACGAGCCTTCAGCGCAGCAGGGCAAAGGCTGTCAATTTCGGCATAGTTTACGGTATTTCCGCATGGTCACTTGCACAGGATATCGGCGTGTTTCCGAACGAGGCGAAGGCATATATGGACGCATACCTTGACAAATACAGCGGCGTGCATGAATATATGAAGCACATAGTCGAGCAGGCAAAGACTGACGGCTATGTAAAGACATTGTACAATCGCCGCAGGGCATTGCCTGAGCTTAAATCAACCAACTTCAATATGCGTTCTTTCGGCGAAAGGGTTGCGCTTAATATGCCCATTCAGGGCACGGCTGCGGATATAATTAAGCTTGCGATGGTCAATGTGTATAACAGACTGAAAACTGAGGGGCTAAAATCTAAGCTGATTCTTCAAGTGCACGACGAGCTTATCTGCGAGTGTCCCGAGGATGAAGCGGATGCCGTTATTAAAATACTCACTGAGGAGATGAGCGGGGTTGCGAAGCTGTCCGTTCCGCTTATTGTTGATGCAAAAACAGGCCATAGTTGGGCGGAGGCACACTGATGTTAAGCTATGAAGAAGCAGCGATCGTTCTCGATGAGCTTGCCGACGAATTGCCGCAGGGCATTTTTGAAAAATTAAATGGGGGAGTCAGTTTTGTCGAACAAGCGGTGACCTCCGAAGACGGCAGATATACACTCGGCACATATTTCAGAAACGAGATGGGCAGATATATCGAGCTTTACTATGGCTCGTTTGTAGAGCTTTACGGCGATATGGACGATGAAGTGTTCCGCCGGAGGCTGAAAAATACGCTGCATCATGAGCTTACGCACCATATCGAAAGCATGGCCGGTGACAGAAGCCTTGAGCATTGGGACGACAGGCAGTCGGAACTCTATGGGTTTAACGGAATTGATGTAGGCAGTATTTTGTTCGTCTGTGACGACAATTCGCTTTCCATGGTCGCCGAGGCTGTGTTTAATGCAAATAAGCAGGGGAAAAGTGCGCAGGTGACTGCATATTCTGCCGGGATAACACCCTGCGCAGTAATGCCTGCAAAGCTTGTTAAGGCTTGCGAGAGTTTAGGAGTAAGGCTGCCACAATGTCCAACCAACGAGGTTACAAGAGAACTCCTTGCCTCCTGCGATATTGCCTTGTGCATGACTTTGGAGCAGGCAGACGAGCTTTCCAGACGCTTTCAGGAGCTTGATGAGCGTGTAATGTGTCTTGCCGAGGACGATATCAAGCCTCCGGTTTTAGCCTTTGGCTGGAAAAAGATTCTTGAAAGGCTCACCGATGAGGTCCTCGCCGTAATTGATGAGCTTGAGCAGGAGGACTTTTGATGCATTTTGAAATTGCGGATGTCCGTCTTGAGCATATTGATGAGATAGAGCAGCTTGAAAAGCAGTGCTTTTCCGTTCCGTGGTCAAGACAGGCGCTCATTTCGCAGCTTCCCGATGATATGCATATTTTTATAGCCGCATTTAACGAAAGCGGCAGAGTGCTGGGCTATGTCGGAATGATGTATGTTCTTGACGAGGGTTATATATCTAATGTTGCCGTCTCTCCTGAGTGCAGGCGACTCGGCATTGCCGATAAACTGATTGAGTCGCTTATAAAACGGGCAAATGAAAGAAACCTCAGCTTTGTAACGCTTGAGGTTCGTGAAAGCAATTTACCTGCAATTGAGCTATACAGAAAATTCGGCTTTTCAGATGTGGGCATGAGAAGAAATTACTATAACAGGCCGCTTGAAAATGCCATACTGATGACAAAATTTCTGAGATGAGGATAATAAGGTGAAGATATTAGCATTTGAATCATCATGCGATGAAACCGCCGTAGCGGTAGTTGAAGACGGCAGAAAGGTTTTGACCGACCAGATTTTTTCACAGGCGGATCTGCACGCTATCTACGGCGGCGTCGTACCCGAGATAGCCTCAAGAAGCCATGTTGAGGTAATATCACGACTTGCGGAAAGAGCAATTCAAACCGCAGGTATAGAAAAGAGCGAGATAGATGCTGTTGCCGTTACCTATGCACCGGGACTTATCGGCACCGTGCTTGTCGGCCTTAACTTTGCAAAGGCAGTTGCGCTTAGCCTTGATGTGCCGCTTATTCCGGTTCACCACATAAAAGGCCATGTTGCTGCTAATTACATAGCATACCCCGAGCTTGAGCCGCCGTTTCTTTGCCTTGCCATTTCCGGCGGCAATACGCTTATCATAGATGTACGCAGCTATACTGATCTGAGGGTCATCGGTTCTACCCGTGACGATGCGGCAGGAGAGTGCTTCGACAAAACGGCACGAGTTCTCGGCTTGCCTTATCCCGGCGGTAAGCCCATTGACCTGCTTTCGCAGGGTGGAGACGATAAAAAATATCATTTGCCCAGAACACATATTGACGGAAGTCCATACGATATGAGCTTTTCCGGACTAAAGACCGCTGTGATAAACATAGTCCACAACGCAGAGCAAAAGGGCGAGACTATTGACAGAGCATCTCTTGCGGCGTCCTTTACCGCTGCTGTCAGCGATAGCTTAGTGCCTCGCACAATGATGGCGGCAAAGGAACTCGGATATAATAAAATCGCCGTTGCCGGCGGTGTTGCAGCCAATTCAAGAATAAGAGCTGATTTTAAGGCCGCTGCTGATAAAGCAGGCTGCCGACTGTTCGTGCCTCCGCTGAAGCTGTGCGGTGATAATGCGGCTATGATAGGCTGTCAGGGCTACTATGAGTTCCTTGAAGGAAATATAGCCGGAAGCGATCTGAACGCGTATGCAAATATGGAGCTTTAAGGGGAAAAGCAATGGGAGTTCATGACGGTCATCGCCAAAGGATGAAAAGCCGCTTTTCCGAGGTAGGATTGGACGGATTTAATGACCATAACGCACTGGAGATGCTGCTGTTTTACGCTTTGCCGCGCAAGGATACCAACGAGCTTGCGCATAAGCTCCTGATGAATTTCGGATCTTTGCCGGCTGTGCTTGAGGCAGATTATAAGTCTTTGAGTGAAGTTGACGGAATAGGAGAGAATGCCGCGGTATTGCTCAAGCTCATTCCCGAAATCAGTCGCAGATATATGGAGCAGGTGAGCGTTCCGAAAAAGAGTATTGAATCGGCTGACGAGGTCGGTAAATTCTTTTTGTCCAAATTTATGTATGAACAAGACGAAATTGCCTATGCGCTGCTTCTTGATAATGCAAGTCGGGTGATTGCGTGCAAGGCAATAAGCAAGGGCATAGTAAATGCTACCGAGATAGGCGTCAGAATGCTTGTAGAAACAGCGATGAAGTATAAAGCCGCAAGCGTAATAATAGCTCATAATCACCCTAACGGACTGCCGACTCCGTCGCATGAGGACGAATACTGTACCGGGATCGTAAAAAATGCCCTTGATTTAGTAGGCGTTGAGTTGCTTGACCATATAATTGTTGGCAGCGGTATGTATCATTCACTGAAGCAAAATGGTGTTATGTAAACATTTTTTGTTTCTGATTTGTTATTTTTTGCTGTTTGAGGATTTATAGATTAATAGATTATTTGCAATAATCTTTGGATTTTTGAGCATTTTTGCGTGTTGAAAAACCTGTTGAAAATGTTGATAACTATATGAATAATAATTACTCGTAAGACTTATGGTAACTGTTTTTCGGGTCTTAGTGAGTAAATAGGCCCTGTAAATCAATTACTTATACTTTTAAAATCACGAAAGATTTCGTTTTAGTTACAAGTAATAATACAAATTGTAATTATAATTTCGATTGACTTTGACAGCGCATTATGCTAAAATACGAAAGCTGTGATTTTTGCTGGTGTAGCTCAGTCGGTAGAGCAGCTGATTCGTAATCAGCAGGTCAGGTGTTCGAGTCACCCCACCAGCTCCAAGCCCCACACTCAAATTAGTGTGGGGCTTTCCGGTTTTTCATGCTTATTTCTTTTTCAGAATAATTTTGATAAAGTTTAGATACTTGCCGCCGCCTGCTTCCATTGCCTTGCGGTCGCCGATGGCATATTCGTTTTCCTGCGCAATCCAGTCGGCCCACACCTCATCGTTACTCTCCATCTCATTGACGCTGATAACATCAGCCCCTTTGCATTTACTCACCATATCAGACCAGTATTCAACATCGTGCATATAATCAAGCTGCTCCGGTGTCCAGGAAAGCAAAAGCTCGTGAGGCAGGGCGTCGTGACAGTCCTTTTTCATTCCGGGAATTACGATGTAGATATATCCGCCGGATTTAACAAAAGGCAGAAGCTTATCGTCAAGATATTTTTCATCCCGTCCAAAGTAATTGTATGAATCGGTACTTACTACGGCGTCAAAAAACTCTTTTTCAAACGGCAAATCTGTTGCATCAGCCTTTACGGGTATGAGCTTGTCTTTGTCAATACCCATGCTGTCAAAGAACTTGCGGTTTTCGTCGGGATCGCTCCACAAATCGGCGGCGTAAACGGTAAAGCCGTATTCTTTTGTAAGAAATATGCTTGTCAGGCCTTTCCCACTGCCGAGGTCGCAGACAACAGCATTTTTAGGGATCAAATTATCAAGAAGCAATTCCTCCTCGAGCTTAATGGGATTTGGACCCATTATCTTTTCCAGCAACGCAGGGGTATTATACTTTTCACTTCTTATATATTTCATTTTAAATAATCCTTTCTTTCATATTACACTTATTAGTTTTGGCTATA
>SAMEA3663260__coassemble_649_pt1 | contig 10286 bp, 12 predicted proteins | sample SAMEA3663260__metabat2_low_PE_022 | metagenome-assembled genome bin SAMEA3663260 (sample SAMEA3663260) | pig gut metagenome | biome: pig gut; feature: pig-associated habitat; material: faeces | place: China | collected 2013
TATATTTGTCAGCGTCGCGCGGGACAGGCGAATCTCGGCGGGAACATCGCTTAGTTTACTGTTCATAAGTACGACATCTGCCGCATCGATCGCAACATCCGTGCCTGCGCCTATCGCAACGCCGATATCCGCACTTGTAAGAGCAGGTGCGTCGTTTATACCGTCACCGACCATCGCGACCTTACCGATGGACTTGAGCTTTGTTACCACGGCCTCCTTGCCGTCGGGAAGCACTCCGGCAACTACTTTGTCTATACCGGCCTCGCGTCCGACCGCTTGCGCCGTGCGCAGATTATCGCCGGTGAGCATCACGACCTCAATGCCCATGCTTTTAAGCTCCCGAACAGCGTCGGCACTTTCTTCTTTAACGGCATCGGCAACGGCGATTATGCCCAGCATCCGTCCGTTTTCGGTAAAAAGCAGCGGGGTGCTGCCCTTGTCGGCAAGAGCCTCAGCCTCGGACAGCACAGCCACCTCCGGATGCGTCTGCGTTGAGATGAATTTGACAGAGCCTCCAATGACGGACAAGCCCTTGCGCGTTGCCGTCAGACCGTTACCGGGCAAAGCTTTAAAATCCGTTACCTCGTCGGCACTAAGTCCGCGCTTTTCGGCTTCCCGAACTATTGCACGGGCAAGGGGGTGCTCGCTTTTTGCCTCCAGCGCATATGCGGCATTCAGCAGCTCGTTCTCCGTCACGCCCTCGACAGGGTACAATCCGGTGACCTCGGGCTCACCCTTGGTGATTGTGCCGGTCTTGTCCAGTGCAACTATTTTGACCTTGCCTGCTTCCTCAAGGGACACGGCGGTTTTGAACAGCACGCCGTGCTTTGCGCCGACTCCGTTTCCAACCATGATAGCGACGGGAGTGGCAAGTCCCAATGCGCAGGGACAGCTAATGACCAAAACCGAAATTGCTCTTGCAAGGGCAAAGCCAAAGGGCTTACCGATGAGCAGCCAGACGAGCAGAGTGATCACGGCGATGCTTACAACGGCGGGCACAAAAATTCCCGACACCTTGTCGGCTATTTTTGCGATAGGTGCTTTAGTTGCGGCGGCATCGCTGACCATTTTGATTATTTTTGAAAGGCTCGTGTCCTCGCCGATACGAGTTGCCTCGCAGCAAATAAAACCCGAGGTGTTTATCGTTGCGGCGGATACAGTGTCGCCGACGGATTTATCAACGGGCAGGCTCTCACCGGTCAGCGCAGATTCGTTAACCGCGGTATCACCCTCTAAAACGATGCCGTCAACGGGAAAACTCTCGCCGGGGCGAACGACGAATACATCACCTTTTTTAAGCTCCTCGACGGGCACGGTATGCTCTGCGCCGTCTATTAGGACATTAGCGGTTTTCGGCGCAAGACGCATGAGCGATTTAAGAGCATCGGTGGTTTTGCCCTTGCTGTGCGCTTCGAGCATTTTTCCCACGGTAATAAGCACAAGTATCATTGCCGCCGACTCAAAATAGAACTCGTCCATCCACACGGCGGCGGCTGACGCACCGCCCTTTATCTGTGCGTCGGTCATCATAAACAGCGCATAAACGCTCCACAAAAACGATGCCGAAGCACCCAGTGCAACAAGCGTGTCCATATTCGGCGCACCGTGCAGAACGCTTTTGAAGCCGGAAACGAAAAATTTGTTGTTAATGACCATGATGATCGCGGTTAACAGAAGCTGAATAAGCCCCATCGCAACATGGTTGCCCCCGAGCCATGAGGGTATGGGCCAGCCCCACATATGGTGACCCATCGAAAAGTACATTAAAATGAGAAGAAATCCGAGACTGATAAACAGCCGCCGCTTCAAAACCGGAGTGTCGCGGTCGACGAGAGCGTCCTCATCGGGGGGAACACTTTTTGCCGATGCCGTACCTTTTAACGATGCACCGTAGCCGGCATCGGTAACGGCGCGGATAACCTCGCTGTCGGAGACAGTACCCTCAACGCCCATGCTGTTTGTCAGCAGGCTCACAGAGCAAGCAGTGACTCCCGGCAGCTTTGACACCGCTTTTTCGACCCTTGCCTGACAAGCGGCGCAGGTCATTCCGACAACATTGAATCGCTTCATTTGAGTAACCTCTGGAGCGTATCGACAAGCTCGTCGATTTTCCCGTCGTCGCCGTTTTTCACTCCGTCGGCAACGCAGGTGCGTATATGTGTTGACAAAAGCTCGCGGTTAAAAGCATTCAGAGCGGCGGTTATCGCCGAGACCTGAATGATAATATCGGGGCAGTAGGCGTTGGATTCCACCATTTTTTTAATGCCGCGAACCTGTCCCTCAATGCGGTTAAGGCGGTTTAATAGCAGCTTAATTTCCTGCTCGGAGCGCATTTTGGTCTTCATACAGCAGGAGCGCATTTCAGTATTATCCATAATTATACCTCCCGGGGGTATTTTCCGATTGCAATTATATACCCCGTGGGGGTATTTGTCAACAGTATCATCCGTTATAATTTGCAATTATCGTTTATCTTATACAAAACGAAAAACCTGCGGTGTCGGCCGCAGGTCCTTCTTGGAAATAATGATGAGAGAGGGGAAATATCAGTTTTTATCAATAATATTGATGCAGTAGATGAAAACGCCTGCGGCAACGAATACCAGCACGGAAAATACGGTGGATGTAAGACCCGCGAGGCTTGCCCAAAGGTAGGTGAACAACACGGTAAGAAGCAGGCTGATGACTGCGAGAAATACTAAAGTTTTGGGTGACAGAGCTTTCATATCAATACCTCCTAAAAAAGTTTTTTGTTTCTTTTTAGCTTGATTGCATTATAAGCGTATGATATTATAAAGTAAAGTTACAAAGTATGTAGACTCAATTAAGTAAAACTTAAAGGGAGATAAATATGGAAAGTTCAAGATGCAAGGCGTTTTTAGCGGCAGCGGAGTGCGGGAGCCTGACAAGGGCGGCGGAAAAGCTCAACTACACAGCCTCGGGTGTGAGTCAGCTCATCTCGGCAATGGAGAGTGAATTCGGCTTTCTGCTTTTAAAGCGCACGACAAGGGGTGTTGTGCTGACGGCGGAGGGCGAAAGGATGCTGCCTGCAGTCAGAGCGTTTTTAAGCCAGGAAAACCGTATGCACGAGCTTGCGGCGAATATCAACGGCCTGGACATCGGTCTTATAAACATTGCCGCCTATTCCTCCATAGCCACGCACTGGCTGCCAAAGGTCATTGCCGATTTTAAAAAGAAGTACCCGAACATCAACATAAACCTCATGGAGGGTGTCCGGCAGGAGGTTTTGAAGTGGATAGAGGAGGGCAGAGCCGATATCGGTCTGCTAAGCGGCGGCGACGATATCGACTACGACTGGATACCGCTTGCCGACGACCCAATGATAGCGGTGCTTCCCAAGGATCATCCGCTTGCCGACGCTAAGGAGTTTCCGCTTGACCGCTGTGAGCAGGAGGAGTTTATAATGCCGGCAATGGGCAAGGACGAGGATGTAATGAAAATGCTCAATAAATACGACATCGTGCCGAACATTGTTTATTCCACCAACGAAAGCTTTTCGGCATGGGCGCTCATCGAAAACGGACTCGGCATAAGCATCACAAATGAGCTTCTGATGCACGGCTGGGACTGCGATGTTGCCAAAATACCCGTGTCTCCTCCGGAGAAAATTACGCTGGGCATGATACTGCCGTCTGTTAAGCATGCGTCACCTGCGGTCAAACGCTTTGTCAAGTACGCTGTGAGCGAATTAAAGCAGCTTTAATTTTCCGGTTTTTCGTGACCTTTTCCAAAAAAGCGGCAGATGATAAGTGAAACCGAAAAACGGGGGTGAGGCGATGGAGGACAGCAGGATAGTTGAGCTGTACTGGCAAAGGAACGAAGCGGCGATAGCTCACACGCAAGAAAAATACGAAAAATATTGCTATGCGATAGCCAAGGGCATTTTGAACAATGACGAGGATGCAAACGAGTGCGTAAACGACACATATATGGGCGCGTGGAACGCCATGCCGCCTCACCGTCCGGCGATTCTATCGACCTTCCTCGGAAAAATAACCCGCAGAATATCGCTTAAAAAGTACCGCAGCAAAAGCGCCGAAAAGCGCGGCAGCGGAGAAACCGCACTCGCCATGGAGGAGCTGGAGGAGTGCATAGCATCCGAGCGCAGCATTGACGAGCAGCTTAGCGCAAAGGAGCTTGCGGAGGTGCTTAACGCCTTTCTCGATATGCTCAAGGCCGATGAACGCCGTGTGTTTTTGCGCCGCTACTGGTTTTTTGACTCCATTGAAGATATCTCGACCCGATTCGGTTTCAGCCAAAGCAAGGTCAAAATGCTGCTAAAGCGCACAAGAGACAAGCTCCGTGCGCAGCTGGAAAAGGAGGATATCTGGTTATGAGGTCAGACAAATTGAACGACGCCATCGGCGAGATAAGAGATGATTTCATCATTGACTCAGAAGTGAGCGGGAAGAACAGAGCATGGGTGAAGTGGGCTGCTATGGCGGCGTGCCTTTGCCTTGTTGTTGCGGGTGCTTTCGGCATTTCAAAACAACCGGAGGCCGTGCAGACGCCGCAGCCCGTGGGAGAATACAAGGTATACACCCCGAGCTTTGTGCCGCCCGAGCTCAGACCCGGTGTGCAGTCGGATATGATAGGCTGCCTTGTTTATAACGGTGCTGTCTACACGCAAAGCATAGCCTTTGAAGGCGATAACGCCGCCGCGGAGGCTATGATAGGTGAGTATGTCGGAGAAGCAAAGGGCAATCTTGACGAATGGACGGACAAGGAGGTATGGAAGGAGGATTTTGCATCCACATACGAAGGTTCGGTGTATACCGTAAAGGGCTACGACAAAAGCTTTCGCCTTTGCATTTGGCAGAAATGGTATGACGGAACGCAAAGCCTGCAGCTTTTAGATAATTATGACGGCATCGGTTTGAATACGGGAAAGGACCTGTTTGAGGACAGACTGCATATAAGAAACAATGTGGCACAGATAAAGTATCTGACTCACTACGACTGGAACTACGAAAGTCATATTGACCATTACAAGCAGTTTGATAAGCTCACAGCCGAGCAGTTTGAAAGCTTTATCGATGAGCTTTGCGGCAGCGAATTTGTGTTCATAGACTACGAAACAATGCCGGACTTTTACGATACTCCGACGCAGGGACACCTGTATCTGGAGATGAAAGACGGAACAACGGTTGAACTCAGGCTCATAGACGGCGGCTATGTCGGCTGCCAGCAGCTCGGATGGTATTTTGTGAAAATGCCGGGCGAGCCGTTCGATGCGGTGCTGAGTGCCTGCCAATAAGAATAAACGGCTGACCGAGCTTCGGTCAGCCGTTTGCCTGTTCGTTTTTCCAGACTATGCAGCCGTTAATGACGGTATAAACCGCCGAGCTGTCTATATCAAGCGGACTGCCGCTGAAAATTGCGATGTCGGCGTCCTTGCCTGCTTCGAGAGTACCGAGACGCCCGTCGACGCGGCAGATTTTTGCGGCGTTTACGGTTATGGCGCGCAGTGCCTGCATTTTACCGAGTCCCTCTTTGGCGGCAAGGGATGCACACAGCGGAAGATACTGAATACGGGATACGGGGTGGTCGGTGGTTAGTGCGACCAAGACGCCTGCCTTGTCCAAAACACCGGCGGTGCTGAAATCCGAGCGGCACACCTCGTTCTTGCTCCGTGAGGCGAGCGACGGCCCGACTATTGCCGGAAAGCCGCTTTCGGCTATTTTTTCGGATACGAGATGTCCCTCGGTGCAGTGGTCGAGGGTGAGTCCCAGACCGAACTCCCTTGCAATGCGTATAGCGGTGAAAATATCGTCGGTGCGATGCACATGGGCCTTCAGAGGTATCCTGCCCTCGAAGAGCTCACGGTAACATTCCATATCAAAGCGAGGCTTAGCGGATTTGTCGTCAAAATACTGCCGTGCCTCAAAAAGCTCCTCTCTTATCAGCGAGGCGATGCCCATACGGGTCATCGGCATATTGCCGTTAGTGCCGAAATTGACCTTGGGGTTTTCTCCGAAGGCTATCTTGATTGCGGCGGGTGCCAGCACCACCATGTCGTCAACGCAGCGTCCGTCGGTTTTGATAAAGGCAAACTGTCCGCCGATTGGGTTTGAACTGCCGGGACCTACCATTGCGCCTGTTATACCTGCCGCCAGCGCGTTGTGGAAGGCACTGTCCATCGGGTTTATGGCGTCTATCGCACGCATACAAGCGGTCTGAGGGTCTGTACCCTCGTTGCAGTCGTCGCCCTGCCTGCCGGTTTTTTCCTCGGAGATGCCGATGTGACTGTGGGCGTCGATAAATCCGGGGTAGACCTGCATGTTTTGCGCGTCTATGACCTGCATATCGCCCGTCGCGGCAATTTTGCCGCCGACCCGAACAAGCCTGCCTTTATCGGCAAGCAGGTCGCCGTAAAACGGTTCGGATTCGTTCATTGTAAATAAAAGCCCGTTTTTTATAAGCAGCATAGTAAAAATCCTCTTGTTTTTTCTTGCGATGTATATTCTTTGCCTTTTTGCGGCAAGCTATACATGCATGAAAATGCGAAAAACTTTGGAGGAAATTAAAAATGGCAAATAACAAGAATAATCAGAACAATCAGAACCAGCGCAACAACCAAAATCAGCAGAACCGCGAGAACCGGAACAACGAGCAGAACCGCGAAAATCAGGAAAAGCAGCGCAACAATCAGAATCAGCGCAACAACCAGAACAGATAATTTATTTAATGAATCCGGCCGCCGTTTTAAACGGCGGCTCTTTTCTTTTTTCGGATTTGTGGTATTATATAAAAAACTGCTGCAGTGGGAGATACTATGTCGGATAAGCTCAGAGTAAAACGGAATAAGATTATCGGCAGGGCGATGAAAATATCGAGGGTGAAAACTGCGTTTGACAACGCATGGTATATCCATGCCCGTATGTTTGGCGACATCATGGACCCTGCGTTTACAGACGATATGGCGGCAAGATTTGAGCTTGTTGCCGCGCTTAATCTCATCAGCCGCGGTGACATGGTGCGCGGCATGAAAAAGCTCGATAACCTGTTCAAATTCTGCAATACCGACGAGGATTTTGCGGCGTGGTATTTCTTTGTGGGAGTATGCTATGAAAAGACGGGGCTTCGCGAGCGCGCCGCGGTGCTTTTGACGGAGTCGGCAAAGCGCGAGCCGAAATTTTACATGGTTTACCTTTTGCTCGCAAAGTGTCTGCACGAGGAGAAACACTACGAAGCCGCGCTCGGCGGTTATATGCGTGCCCTGGAATGTGCTTTGAATATGCCTCAGCGCGATGAGCTGCCGGCGGTGCGTTCCGAGCCGCTTATAGGCTCCATCCACGGCAACATGGCGGCCTGCCTTGTGATGATGCGGCAGTATGACGAAGCCGAGTATGAGCTGTACGAGGCACAAAGCTTCGGCTACTCGCCGCCGCAGCTCAATCTTTCATGGGCAATGCTGTATGCGGCAACGGACAGGAAGCAGCAGGCGAGGGAGAAAATGGCGGTACTGCGAAAGGAGCTTCCCGAGTTCGAGGCAAAATACGCGCTGACCGTCGAGGAGATACTTGCACATAAAAACCCGCGTTTTGCACTGCAAAAGCCGGAGTTTGATAAGCTGCGCGGCTTTTGGGACTGGTTTTCCGAGGTCGAGGAAAGGCTTTACGATGCCTTCAAGCTGGGCATCGGCTATCCGGGCTTTAAGCCGCTTGAGGATAAGCTCCGCGAGCTTTTCGGACACAACGGAGAGACAGTCAGATTTTCACTTAGCCGTGACGGCGGCAAGACCTGCATAAGCTTTTTTGATAATTACAATCTTACATATGGGATATGGCTTGATAAGCTCATCGAGCTTGCGCCTAAGCAGATTACGGACAAATGGAGTTTTTACGCGGTGCACTGAAATGATAAAATATGTGTTTTTGGACGTTGACGATACGCTGCTTGACTTCGGCAAAGCCGAAGCAGCGGCAATAAAAAAGACCTTTGAGCATATCGGAATAACGGCAAGCGATGAGCTGATAGTGAGGTACAGCGAGATAAACGCCGCGCAGTGGCGGCGGCTGGAAAAGGGCGAGATAAGCCGTGAGCAGGTGCTTGTCGAGCGGTTTAATATTCTGTTTGATGAGCTTGGAATGAGGATTCCCGGCGAAATGGTGCAGAAAACCTATGAATACCTGCTTGGCATCGGCCACTGGTTTATTGATGGTGCGCCGGAGCTGCTCGAGGCACTTTACGGAAAATATAAGCTGTATATCGTGTCAAACGGTACGGCAAACGTTCAGGACAGGCGGCTGCGCAGCGCGGGTATAGGAAAGTACTTTGACGGCATATTCATCTCCGAGTGCATAGGCTTTAATAAGCCGTGCAGGGAGTTTTTTGACACCTGCTTTGCAGCGATAAAGGGCTTTGAGCCGGATAAAGCGATAATCGTGGGCGATACGCTAAGCTCGGATATTCTCGGCGGCATAAACGCCGGCATAAAGACCTGCTGGTTTAATCCGGGGGGCCTGCCCCGTGACCCGCATATACCGGCAGACTACGAGATAAGAAGCCTTGCCGAGCTTCCCGAGCTGCTCGAAGGAATATGAAAAAACCGTTGGATTTTTCCAACGGTTTTATTCTTTTTTGAATGCGAAAAGCTTTTGCCCGAAGTAATTCAAAACTGTGAATATGACCATTCCGGCGAGCATCGCGACATTCTCCTGCACGCTCACCGAGGTGCTCGTTATAAGCTGCGCAATCAACGGCTTTGCCACCGAGTAGGAAACAAAATAGCACACAAGAATGTTCACAACGAAGCGGAGAATATATTTCATGCTTCGTTCCCTGCACTCAAAGGTGAAATATTTGTTCAGAAGATAGCTGAGTATACTGCCGAAAAAGTAGTTCGATGCCGAGGACAGCCAGTAGTTAAGGTGCAGGCAGTTGTAAAACACGAACATTATGCCTGCGCCGAACAGGGTGTTCACGATGCCGACAAGCACAAAGCGCACCGCCGTGCTGTCAAATAATCTCTTCATCATAGATTTCAATATCTCCGATGCTGTCGCACTTTGCGCAAAGGGCGATATGGTAGCCGTCACGTTCAAAATGCGCAGTTGAGTATTCGCCTATCCTGTCATTTGCCTCAAAGGAGCCAAGAGGTGTATTAAGCCCCTTACCGGTCGCCTTTATGTAGCTTTCCTTGATGACCCAAAGGCGGCAGAAAAGCTCGTCGGGCTCGTCGCTTGCGGCGATGCGTTCATATTCACTCCGGGTAAAAAACCGCCTTGCAAGCCGAAGCGAGTTTTTCCTCGCTCCCTCGATATCAACGCCGACTGCAAAGTCGGAAACCGCGCACACCGCGTATTTTCCGCTGTGTGCAAGGGAGAAGAACGCGCCGCCCTCAATATACGGCTTGCCGTTTTCGCCGAGCGAGTAGCTGAGGGGCTTATCCGCACCCAGCGCGCGGTACAGCAGAAGCTCAACGCCGAGGGAGCAACGCTTTTTTTCGTCGTCCGGACAGCGCAGGACCTTTTGACGGCGGTAAGCGGACACCTGCGGCAGGGCCTTTTTGATATCCAGCCTGCTTACATCGGCAATAAAAAGCTTTATCATCAAGCTCTCATCGCGTCAAGCGTTTTCTGCATCAGAGCCTCAAGCTCCCAGCCGAGCATCTCCGCACCGCGAATTATTACATCGCGCGAGCAACCGGCCGCAAACTTCTTGTCCTTGAATTTCTTCTTGATTGACTTTACCTCCATATCGGAAATGCCGTTTGGGCGCATGAGCGCAGCCGCACCGATAAGGCCCGTAAGCTCGTCGGTCGCATACAGCACCTTTTCCATGAACTGAGTCGGCTCAACATCGATACAGATACCGTAGCCGTGGCTGATAACGGCGTGTATCATCTCCTCGTCGATATCAAGCTCGTGAAGCATCTCGTTTGCCTTGACGCAGTGCTGTTCGGGGTAGAGCTCAAAATCAATATCGTGCAGCATACCGACAGCGGCCCAAAAATCCACACGCTCGGGGTCAAATTCCTTAGCAAGCTCGCCCATGACCTTTGAAACGGTCTCGGCGTGCTGAAGATGGAACGCGTCCTTATTGAAGCGGCCGACAAGCTCTCTTGCCTGCTCGACTGTGGGGATGTAACTCATAAAAAACCACTCCTTAGGCTATGATATCCGATAATACAACATTTGACCGCAAAAATCAAGAAAACAGCATCCTTTTGGATGCTGTTTTCACGGTGTTATGACCTGCGTTCCCGGAATGGCGGTTGCCTGCGGCTGAGCGGGGCTTGCATCGGGATTTGTGATGTCCTC
>SAMEA3663260__coassemble_660_pt1 | contig 10216 bp, 13 predicted proteins | sample SAMEA3663260__metabat2_low_PE_022 | metagenome-assembled genome bin SAMEA3663260 (sample SAMEA3663260) | pig gut metagenome | biome: pig gut; feature: pig-associated habitat; material: faeces | place: China | collected 2013
TCCAATGATCCTGCATGAAAAACAGCCCTGTAACTTATTGCGTTACAGGGCTGTTTTTCATATTCACATAAAGTACAGCAGCAGGACAATGCCGAGAGCAATGCGATACCAGCCGAAGATTTTGAAGTCACGCTTTTTGATATAGCTCATGAGGAACTTGATGACAAGCACCGACACCAAAAATGCAACGACACAGCCGATTGCAAGCGTCATAAGCTCTACGCTTGTGAAGCTCAAGCCGAATTTGACGATTTTAATAAGCGACAGCCCCATCATTACAGGCACGGCAAGAAAAAAGGTAAACTCCGCAGCGGCAACCCGGGACACGCCGATGGTGAGTGCTCCGATTATTGTCGAGCCGGAGCGCGAGGTGCCGGGGATGATGGACAGCACCTGGAACAGTCCGATTATAAACGCGGTCTTGTAGGATATATCCTCAAGGCTCTGCACCTGCGGCTTGCGGGTTTTGTTTCGGTTCTCTATCACGATAAAGGCAACGCCGTAGATAATAAGTGCAAGCGTTATGACGGTCGGCGTATGTAAATGCGCCTCAATGTAGTCGTCAAACAAAAGCGTAACTATAGCGCCCGGGATACAGGCAACGACGACCTTGAACCACATGGAAAACACATCCTTGCGGATGACCGGCTTTGACTTATCCTTCGTCTGGAACGGCCACATTTTGTCCCAAAACAGTATGACGACCGCAAGAATCGCTCCGAGCTGAATAACAACGAAGAACATTTCCTTGAACCCGTCGCTGACATTCATGTGGATAAACTCGTCTACAAGCAGCATATGACCGGTGCTGGAAATGGGCAGCCACTCGGTTATACCCTCGACTATGCCGAGGACTATTACTTTTACTATTTCAATAAGCTCCATACTGACTCCTCAACAGATTATATTCGCTTTTTACAGGAGCATGACGCCCTTTTCGGCACAGAGCTTAATTGTTTCGTTGTCCCAGATGGAGGCCTGCACCTCACCGATATGTGCCTTGCCGAGGAGCAGCAGGGAAAGTCTCGACTGACCGATGCCGCCGCCGATGGTGAGAGGAAGCTCGCCGTTTAGGAGCATTTTGTGATAAGGAAGCTCGCGGCGGTCGTCGCAATGGGCGATGGTGAGCTGCTTGTCGAGCGTTTCGGGGTCAACTCTTATGCCCATGGAGCTAAGCTCGACGGCGCAGTTGAGCCAATCGCACCAGAACATGATATCGCCGTTTAAGCTCCAGTCGTCATAGTCGGGAGCTCTGCCGTCGTGGGGCTTGCCGGAGCGCAGCGCACCGCCGATACCGATGATGAATGCCGTCTTATGCTCCTTGAGATAGGCGTTCTCGCGCTGCTTGGAGGTATAGTCCGGGTACATATCCTCAAGCTCCTGTGCAGTCACGAACGACACTTTGCGCTCAAACTTGCCGAGACACTGAAGCTGGGGGTACATTGCCTGCATGGTATCCTGCGTGTCACACACTGCCTTTACTATGTCCATGACCGTGAGCTTAAGATAATCAAGATTGCGGTTTTCGGGCAGGATAACCTTTTCCCAGTCCCACTGGTCAACATATATAGAATGGAGATTATCCAGCTCATCCTCGTCACGGCGAATTGCGTCCATATCGGTATAGATGCCCTTCCCGGGGAAAAAGCAATAGCGTTTTAGCGCAAGACGCTTCCACTTTGCAAGCGACTGAACGACCTGCGCCGTGGATTCGGAGCGCAGAATGTCGAAAGTGACGGGTCTTTCATATCCGTTGAGGTTATCATTCAAGCCGGAATTGGCCTCGACGAACAGAGGTGCGGAAACACGGTAGAGATTCAGCAGTGCACCGAGTCTGTCCTCAAACAGGCGTTTTAAAAGGCTTATCGCCTTTTGGGTGTCATAAATGCTCAAAATGCTTTTGTATCCCTCGGGTATTGATACTCTCATAACAGTCATCCTTTCTAAATGCAAAATGCCCATCAGAAGATGGGCATTTAAGTTAACCCTTAATACTATTTATCAAGTAGCTCGATAAGACGGCAGTAGATATCCTCAGCGTTGCTCCTGAAGTTTTTCTCGATACGTTGAGCCTGTTCCTCCCCGGAGCTGAGTATTTTTAATCGCATGACCTCACCCTTTCCGTCGGACATGGCGAGCGTGACCATGCAGTTGCCGTTTGTGATCCTATGCTCGGCTGTGAGCATTGCGAGCCTGCGAAGCCGCTCGGCTTCGGGGGCGATGAGCTTTTCCGCCTTCTTCCTAACGGAAAACGGCAAGCTGCTTTCAACAGTCTCTCCCGCCTGCGCACCCTTTTCGCTGATGCGATAGCCATCGGTCTCCTCGATGACAAGTCCCGTGTCAACGAGCTCACTGAGGCAGTCTGAAAAATCAAAATAGCCGACTCCGCCGTCGCACTGGGTGAAATCGGACAGCAAGTTGCGATCAACAGAGCCGGGTAAGCGTCGCAGTATAAACAGTATCAGTATCTTAATGTCGAGCTTTTCGTGGATAAATCCAAGCCTGTCCATGATATCACTCTCCTCACATCCGATTATACACCAAATCGCCCGGACTGTAAATCCTATTTCTTGCCCGCCCTCTTGATGGCGATGAGCGAGCCTATGATGATAATTACAACTGTCAGGTGCATCATGATGCTTTTCGTGGAAAGCGGATCGATCTTGCCGGGTATAATCCCGAAATCGGCGAGCAACATTGCAGCCAAAAGTATGACCTCCGCAGCAAGCAAAAGCACAACAAATTTCTTTCCCATATGTCTTTCCCCCGTTTAAGCTATAATATATTATAATAATATATTCCTGCGTTTTTGTAAATGAATACTTCACAATTTGACCCTAAGTGCATACACTGTATTGAAGTTTGACTTCAATAACCATCAGGGAGGTATGTTTATGGCAGACAGGGTTGTGCCGGGCCCGGTAAACAGTGATGACTGCATAAAAGAGGCCGTCTGCATAGATACAAGGAAGATAATGGACTCCTGCCGAGATAAAGATTGCGTTGAGGACCTGAGAGTCTATCCGACCATATGCTCACAGCGATATCTGCAAAGCGCATTCAGCGTTCGTCCCCGCTGCGCCGAGCTCTTGTGCTGTAAGGTCAAGGTTAAGGAGATTTGCCTCAACCGCGGCTACTACACGGTAGATGTCACATATTTCTACAAGGTGACGGGTGAGGTGTTCCCGTCAAATCAGGTTGTCACGGGTCTTGCCGTCTTTGATAAACGGGTTATGCTGTTCGGCAGCGAGGGCAGGGTAAAATCCTTCTCCTCGGACGGCTGCTGCGAATGCGGCGACAACAACATGCCGTATGCGGTCGTTGATGCGGTCGATCCCATAGCTCTGCACATGAATCTCTCCGATACGCCTCTGCCCGAGCCGGGCATCGAGCAGCGTGATATTCCCGAAACAATACTTAATCACTTTGATGATGAGCTTTCATTTGGTGCTTGTGACAGGGCATGGTATGTGACGCTCGGTCAGTTCTCTATCATTCGTCTTATCCGCAACACTCAGCTTCTCATTCCCGCATATGATTACTGTATGCCCGAAAAAGAGTGCGTTGGTGCAAACGAGGATGATCCCTGCACGATGTTCGGTCGCATCCGCTTCCCCGTTGAGGAGTTTTTCCCGCCCGACGCCGTTGAGGAATGCGACGAATACAAAAGCCTTGTATGACAAATCAGTCACCCCATCGGGTGACTGATTTTCTTATTTTCTGATGACTATATTGTCTTTATCCTTGTATATGCCGTTTTGGGGGATAACGCCGCGAACGCAGCTTGTGGGGTACACGCTTGCTCCCCTGCCTAAAACAGTGCCGGGGTTCAGAACACTGTTGCAGCCTATCTCGACATGGTCGCCGAGGATCGCCCCGACCTTTTTACGCTTTGTTTCGATATTGCCCTCGGGGGACTTTATCACCACGAGGGTCTTGTCGCTCTTTACATTGCTGGTAATTGAGCCGGCGCCCATATGCGATTTGTAGCCGAGGATCGAATCGCCTATGTAATTATAGTGCGGTGCCTGCACATTATCGAACAAAATAGAATTTTTAATCTCCGTGGAGTTGCCGACGACCGCATTTTTGCCGACTATTGCGCTGCCTCTTATGAAGGCACAGTGACGAACCTGAGCACCATGGTCGATGATACAGGGGCCTCCTATATATGCAGACTCAAACACCTTTGCGTCCCTTGCCACCCAAACATTTTCGCCGCGCATTTCAAATTCTTTCTCCGGCAGAGTTTTACCAAGCTCTATTATGAAATCGCTTATATCGGCAAGCACCTCCCAAGGGTAATGCTTACCCTCAAAAAGCGGTGCCGCGATAGTTTTTGTAAGATCTAACAGTTCTTCCGTTTTCAGCATTTATTTCACCTTGACAAGCCTTCCGCACTTGCGCATTGCATCGATGATATAGTCAACGCACTGCTCGCACTTTGCGTAGTCCGTAGCCTCGACCATTACGCGCAGGACAGGCTCTGTGCCGCTCTTGCGCAGCAAAACTCTGCCCTCCGAGCCGAGCCTTTCCTCAACCTCCCCGACCGCTGCTTTGACCTCTGCGCACTCAAGGGTCGCATCCTTATCGTCAACAACAACATTCTTAAGAAGCTGCGGATACATGACAACCGGCGCGGCTAAAACGGAAAGCGGCTGCTTGCCCTCGCACATGGCTTCCATTATCTTTATAGCCGTTAAAATACCGTCGCCGGAATTTGCAAGGCGGCCGAAAATAATGTGTCCGGACTGTTCACCGCCGAGAATATGACCGTTTGCACGCATATTCTCCGCAACATACTTGTCGCCGACCTTGGTCTTTTCGTATCCGATGCCGAGCTCGTCAAGTGCCTTGTACAAACCCATATTGGACATGACGGTGGTCACTATCCTCTTATTGCCCAAAATTCCGCAGTCCTGCATATATTTGCCGCAAACATACAAAATGTGGTCACCGGTTATAATGTTGCCCTTTTCATCAACCGCAAGGCACCGGTCGGCGTCGCCGTCAAATGCAAAGCCCACATCGAGGCCATTTTCGATTACAAACCGCTGTAGCTTTTCGATATGCGTCGAGCCGCAATCGACATTGATATTCAGTCCGTCGGGGGTATTGCTTATGACATATGTATCCGCGCCGAGAGCATCAAACACGCTCTTTGCCATCATCCAAGTGCTGCCGTTTGCGCAGTCAAGCCCGACCCTTTTGCCCTTATAGGAACGCGTGGCAAGCGAGATAAGAAAACCGATATAGCGGTTTCTGCCTGCCGAATAGTCAACCGTTCTGCCTATCTTGTCATCGGTCGCATACGGCAGGCTGTCCGGTTCTCCGGCGGCTGTCTTGTCGATATATTCCTCGATGCCTTCAAGGATATCGTCCTCCATCTTTTCACCGCGGCCGTTTATGAGCTTAATGCCGTTGTCGTAATACGGGTTGTGGCTTGCGGATATCATTATGCCGCAGTCGAAATCATCGGCTCTTGCTATATACGACACACTGGGAGTCGTGGTGACATGTAAAAGATATGCGTCCGCACCCGAAGCCGTGAGCCCCGCGCACAGCGCGGATTCAAACATATAGCTTGAACGGCGAGTGTCCTTGCCGATCACTATTCTTGCCTTGTGGTCCTTACCGTAATACCAGCCGAGGTAGCGGCCTATCTCGAACGCGTGCATAACGGTCAGATCAACATTTGCTTCTCCGCGGAAGCCGTCAGTCCCAAAATACTTTCCCATTACTATCTCCTTTAATCGAGCTTTGAAGCCGCCTCTTTATCAAGACATAGGGTCATATTCATGTGCATCTGAAGCATCGCCGCCGGCACATAGGTTGTGGTTTTGCCGTAAACAAGCTTATGTATTATCTCCGCTTTTTCCTCGCCGAAGGCAACGAGAATGACATTTTTCGCGCTGCATATGGTTTTAAGCCCCATAGTCACGCCCATACACGGCACATTTTCAATGCCGCCGAAGTGCTCTGCCTTCATTTTCTTTGTGCTGTCGGTGAGCTGCTGAACATGGGTGTGCGTATCAAACAGCGTTGCCGGCTCATTAAAGCCGATATGTCCGTTAAGCCCTATGCCGAGAACGACGAGGTCAAGACCGCCGTGCGCCTCGATCTCCTCATCGTAGCTATCCGGCTCAAGCTCTGAGGGCGTGTGGGTTTTCGTAATGCCCAGCTTCGAGTACAGCTCGCTGTTTAGCTGATAGGTGCAGGTGCTTTTCTCATTGGCACCTATATACTCGCATATATTAAACACCTCGCAGCCGGTGAAATCCGCGGCCTTTTCGGCTGAAAGCTCTGCAAAAACACCCTTGAGGGTTTCACCTGCCGCAAAAGCAAGGCAGGCATCGGGCTTATTTGCGACAAGCTCGCTCACCATTGATGAAACAAGCTTATTTATCGTTTCTTTGCTGTCAACAATTATTTTCATTTTTAACGCCTCCTTTATAATTCGCCTCGACTTGGTAAAGCTATTAGTCGGAGGCGATTTTTTTGGCCATTATTTTTGTCAGAACAATTCTATTATATTTTACCATTCTTATATCAATGCGCATAATGGGTAAACGGCAGCTCGGCGAAATGGAGCTTTCGGAGTTTATCGTAGGCGCACTGATTGCAGATCTCGCAGCCACACCGTTGCAGGATATAGGAACTCCCCTGTTAAACGGTCTTGTGCCCATCTTCACGCTGTTTGCTCTCGAAATTATCATCGCGGGACTTTCAATGCGTAGCTTAAAGGTGCGAAAGCTTGTGTTCGGAAAACCCGAAATTATCATAGAAAACAGCAAAATAGACCGCGAAAAAATGCGTAAAAACCGTTTCACGCTTGATGAACTCATGCAGGAGCTCAGAAATCAGGGTCTTTCGGACACAACACAGATAGAATATGCCGTGCTCGAGACGAACGGTCAGCTTAATGTCATACTTCAGAAGTCTGAACAACCCGTCACTCCCTCACAGCTCGGCATAAAGGCCGACAGCGAGGGCTATGCACACATAATCATAAATGAGGGCAGGATATTAGACAACAACCTGCGCCTGCTCGGCAGGGACAGACGCTGGCTCGATAAGGAGATAAAGCGGCAGGGTGCAGCCTCCGCCGAGGAGGTCTATCTGCTGACGCTTACCGAATCGGGGAAAATCTTCTGTCAGCGAAAGGAGCATGCGAATTGAAACGGGAAATAGCCGCTTACACACTGCTGCTCATCATGTTTCTGGGCTCATTGTATAACATCCATGTGATGGATGTTAAGATAGGCAGTCTTCGCAGTGAGGTAAAGTCCGCCTATAGCAGCGCACAAACAGGCGACTTTGAAAAAGCCGACTCGCAGCTGCACTCAGCCGCCGAACACTGGCTCGGCATGGATGAATACACGCACATTTTCATCCGTCACACAGAGATAGACTCGGCGACGGATGCGTTTTTTGATATGCTCTCGGACATTGCTTCAAAGGATGCCGAAAGTGCCGCAGGCAGCTATCGTAAGCTTGACGCTCATCTGAAATCGCTGATAACTATCGAGCATCTCAGCTTCGGCAGCATTTTCTGATCACTTATCGCTCAAAAGCTTTGTGAGCTCCTCCATGAAGGTATTTATATCCTTGAAGCTGCGGTAGACCGAGGCAAATCGGACATATGCCACCTCATCGACTTCTTTCATTCTTCTCATAACCATTTCGCCGATATCTACGGTGCTTATCTCGCGCTCAAGCGCACTCTGGAGCTCCTGCTCTATCTCATCGGCTATCTTTTCAAGCTGGGCAAGTGTTACCGGCCTCTTTTCGCAGGCACGCACCATGCCGTTTATGAGCTTTACACGGTCAAAGGTCTGGCGTGAACCGTCACGCTTGACAACGACCAACGGCAAATGCTCGATTATCTCATATGTAGTAAAACGCTTCTGGCACGCAAGACACTCTCTGCGTCTTCGTATAGTGGAGCCCTCCTCGGCAGGGCGGGAATCGATTACCTTACTTTCAAGGAATCCGCAAAACGGACATTTCATCTGTGCTTCCTCCGAATGCTCAAATTTTGTTTGAAAAACACTATGTAGCATTATTCGATACATTATAACACAATATATCAGATAATGCTACACTAATTTACAGGCTCAAGAACTCCTCACGGCTCATAAGCACATTGAGTACATCAAGTAATGCACCAGCCGTCATTTTTTCGGGAAGCCCGAGTTTTTTTAAGAGTTCAGCTCGCTTTTTTGAGCTTTCCTCCCTTCCGGTATAGCCCCTGGCATACATATCAGCTTTGCTTATACGGGATTTTTTATCCGCGCTGACCCCGTCAACGGTTGCTCCCGCGTCAATCAGCGCACCCAGAAGCACTTCGGGCTTCATGCCCTCGACACCCAGCTTGCCCTCCTTTGATGACTTCGCCTTTCGGCGTTCCTTTCCGTAAATATCCGGAATATATGCGTGCTTGAGGTACTTTGGGTCAACGCAGCCCTTTATGAAATTGCGAATGACAAAACCTGCGCCGTCGGAATCTGTGAACACTATCATACCGCGCTTTTCGGCAAGAGTGCGCAAAAGCTGCTGCTTTTCCCTGTTATTGAACACTCCGAAGCCGCTCGTTTCGATTATCACGGCATCGACCACCTGCGACAGCGTGTTTTTGTCGTATTTGCCCTCGACGACTATGACTTCGGAAACTCTATTCATAAATCTCATCTGCGGCTATCCGCATAATACACTCCTTTAAAAGCTCCTTGGGCTCTGTCCTGCTGCTTTTCATGGCGTAGTCAGTTTCAGCGCAGAGCTCGACCGCACGGCGGAGCTGCGCCTGATTGAATTTTCTTGCGCTGTTTATCAGCTTTGAGGCGACAAAATCGTATTTTATCGAGCAGGTCTTCATCAGATAATCCTTGCCAAGACCGCTTTGCACCGCTACGGAGGCAGTGTAAAGCTGGCGCATCTGGTTGCCGAGAACGGCAAGTATCATGATGGGCTCGTTGTTTTTATCGTCCAAAAGCTCGCCTAAAAGTGACATGGCGGCATTATACTCGCCCCTTGCCATGCACTCGGTCATATCGAAAACAACAGCCTCGGGTATATGATGGGCAACGGCGTTAACATCCTCTACCGTGACCTTCTCACCCTTGGCATAAGCCGCTATCTTGTTTATCTCGGGAATAAGCCTGCTCATGAGCTCTCCGCTGACCGTTATAAGCCTTTGTGCGGCGCTAAGCTCAATGCTCTTGCCCTGGGCGGCAAAACGCTTGACGATCCATTTTATCAGCGCATCGCTGAGCTGCGCCGTCACATGAATCTCAACGCCGGACTTTGCAAAGGTCTTAAACAGTTTGAGCCTTTTATCCGGTTCAAAACCTGCTTCACACAAAAACACGACCGTGCAATAATCGGGGATGTCGCTTATCGCCTTCATAACATCGTCAGCCTGTTCAAGCTTATTGAGATCCACTCCGCGAACCTCGACAAGACTTCTTTCCGACAAAAAAGGTACGGAATCAATAGCCTCGGTAAGAGCAAGTGCGCTGAAATCGCGCTCACCTATCTTTCGGTAGCTGAAATCGTCCGCTTCGTTCGTCACGCATAGCTTTCTAAGCTCAGCAAGGTACTGCTCGGCAAGATAATCCTCCGGTCCCCAGATCAGATACAGCCGTTGAGGGCCGTCCTGCCTTAATCGGCGGATGCTTTCGCCGTAATTGAATTTTTCTTCGTTTCTTGATTTCTTAGCCATCTAATCACCGGTACTAATCAGTATTCTTCCGCATTCGTCAGTTCTGTATATCGTTACATCGTGCTCTCTCAGCCTGTCGAGCACTTCCTCCGCAGGGTGACCGTAGATATTATAGCCAACGGATATTATCGCAAGCTCGGGCTCTGTTTCCAGCAATAGCTCCTCGCTTGTCGAGTACTTTGAGCCGTGGTGTCCGACAATGAGGATGTCCGTATCGGAAAGATCCTGCGCCGCAACCAGCTTGCGCTCCGTGGCTCCTGCCACATCTCCGGTTATCAGCACTCTTTCGTCACCGACCTCTGCGGTTAACATAATACCTCTTTCGTTCTTATCGCCCTTAGGAAACGGCGCGTACAACCGTAGGCTTATCCCACCGGCGTCAAACTCTGTATCGTGAGAGATGTACATCAGCCGCACTCCGTTTTCATGGGCGGCATCTATCAGGTCGGCAAGCTCTCCGCCATTAATATAGTCAACATACGCGGGCAAAATCAG
>SAMEA3663260__coassemble_661_pt1 | contig 10210 bp, 14 predicted proteins | sample SAMEA3663260__metabat2_low_PE_022 | metagenome-assembled genome bin SAMEA3663260 (sample SAMEA3663260) | pig gut metagenome | biome: pig gut; feature: pig-associated habitat; material: faeces | place: China | collected 2013
GTGAGGCTGGCCGAGAGCAAGGGCGGCATAGTCCGCGTCCTCGTCAATGAGACTGACAATGCCGAGACGGTTTCTCAAAAAGTCGAGGGACGCAGCCGGAGTCAGCTTATCCATAATCTGTGCGGAAACGGTGTTTTTGGAATCCCTCAGTGCCTCACGGATAGTCATGATGCCGTCATACTGATTAGGTGAGTTCTTCGGGAACCAACCGCCGGCTGCGCTCTTGAGCTGGATATGTGTGCCGTCGGCGTCGAGAACGAGAGTTGACGGGGAGATGAGTCCGTATTCAACCGCGGGACCGTAAACCGCAATGGGCTTTATAGACGATCCGGGGGGTCTTGTGGTGTCGGTAGCTCTGTTGAGGCCGAAGTTGATGGTCTTTTTGCCCGTACCGCCGGACAGAGCAACGATCTCGCCGGTGTACTGGTCCATTATGACGATGCCGCTTTGCAGCTGCGAGTCGGTGCCGCTGTAAGACTTGGGCAGAGCGTCAAGATCCTCGTAGACCTTATCGACCTTATCCTGAATGCTCTTATCAAGGCAGCAGTAAATCTCGTAGCCTGCGTTATAGACAAGTCTTTCAGCTGCAAGCTCGGAAATGCCCTTTTCAGCTGCAAGGTCCTTGATTACATCGGAGATAACGGTCTCGGTGTAGTAGCTGCGGACAGAGGAGGTGGAGGGACCGTTTTCGCCGCGGACAAAGTCAAGCTCCTCGGCGAGGGCTTCCTCGTACTCCTTCTTGGAGATATAGCCCTGATCGTACATACAGCTGAGAACATTTTCCTGACGGGCCTTGTTATTCTCAACACTGTAAAACGGGTCGTAGTAGGTGGGTAGGTTTGTTATACCGACAATGGCTGCGCATTCTGCAAGCGACAGCTCCGAGACATCCTTGCCGAAGTAGGTCTCCGCTGCAGTCTGAACACCGTAGCAGCCCTCACCGAAGTAAACGGCGTTTAAGTACCACTCGATTATCTCATCCTTGTCGTGATCCTTCTCAAACTCAAGCGCCTGAAATATCTCCAGCAGCTTGCGCTGGACGGTTATATCATCCTGCTGAGTGAGGTTCTTGATGAGCTGCTGAGTGATGGTCGAGCCGCCGAAGGTATTCTTCATGCCGACGAACATATTGACAAATGCACCTGCCGTTCGATACCAGTCAACACCGTTATGACGGTAAAAGCGTTTGTCCTCGATGGCAACAAGAGCCTTCTCCATATATTTGGGGATCTTGTCATAATCGACCCAGATACGGTTCTCCTGACCGTGAAGAGTCGTAAGCTCCTTCCATTTACCTTCCGAGACCTCATAATAGATGGTACTCGTCTGATTAAGTGCGTAATCGCTAAGGTCAAGCTTCGTCGTCGGAATGATGCAGGTCTTAATGTAGAAGGCAAAAATGCACAGGAACAAAAGACCGGTCAAAACGCAGATCAAAAGAATCGTTCCGACAATAAACCCGGCATTGCCGTGTTTACGGGGCTTTTCTTTTTCCATTTAGCGGCCACACCTCCTTAAATGCGATGTGTATAGTATCAAAATAACAGTATAAGTAATAATATAGAAATATCAATTATACCCGGATATATGATTATAACACATTATGTCAAGTGAGAGTATACAATTTGTGAATTTTTTCTGCGTCATACTAAATTTTAGAGCATATGGGAATAATAATGCCCAAAGGAGCTGATTTACAGTGAAAATTCAAATGAAAATTGCCGTCCTTGCGGTGCTTTGCGTCACCGCCGTGGTAATGACGGTCGGCGCGGTTAAAAGCATTGCCGCACCGGAGAAGGAGAATAACCCGCCGGAAATTATCAGCAATGCCTCGGCGGAGAATAAAAATGCCGAATACTATCTTCGCGATTGCTCGGGCTATGTTGCGGTCTTTAAGGGCGCAAATTCATCAACTCCCATCGAAATAACCGAGATCGAGACCGAAACTCTCAACGATGTTGACAGAAAGCTTCTCAAGCAGGGCATACCGGCAGAGAATAAAAGTGAGCTGCTGATGCTGCTGGAGGATTTTAGCTCGTAATAGTCCTTGATTTATGCTTTCGTATGGTTTAGAATGATATTGAACTTGTACAAGGAGGGTCATTCCCATGAAAGAAGATTACGGCAACGATTTTGTTACCATCATAGATGACGAGGGCAACGAGTTTGAGCTTGAGCTGCTTGATACCATTGATTATAACGGCGAGAGCTTCGCGGCATTTCTCCCTACCGATATGGACGAGGATGACCCCGACTACGGTCTTATCCTTTTGAATATCGTCACCGATGAAAACGGCGACGAGCTTTATGAGTCCATTGACGATGATGAAAAGCTCGAGCAGGTACATCAGATGTTCCTCACCATCTTCGAGGCAGAAGCAGAGGATGAGGAATAATCCTAAGGCAGGCGAAATACCATATTATTAAGGATTTCCTGCTTTGTGCGCGGTGTCATAATTGACAGCGGCCCAATAAACCCACATCTCTAATAAGGGATGCCGATTTGAATCTGCGGATTGCAGGCCTCCCGGCAAATGCCGGACGTTGGAAGCAGCGAAACAGAACTTAGGCGACCCACCTGCTTATTTGTGCAGGTTATAATTGGGCCCAACGGCAAAAGCGGGATTGCCCCCGACAGCATTTACTGTCGGGGGCATTTTGTTTTCGTGCTGCGCTGCGGCAGATTATGTGCGTGCTTTGCGACTATATTTGCGCGGCACCTCGAAAATGCTTTGAAAATCAAATTTTGTACAACTATTCACCCGAAATCAAAAATAAATCGATCGGGTGAATTTTTTGTTGTACGCAAACATACAACTTTCGCCCTGATGCAGCCTATGGGTGAGAGGTGATAGGAATGAAGAAAAAAGCAAAGTCCGGCTCACCGGACGCACTTCTTGAAAAGCTTGCGGTGTCCTCGCCCAACGATGCCGTCAAGCTCCTGTTCCTCGACAAGGAGGATTTGTCACTGCTTGACGGGCTGGATCTTTCGCTGCTGACGGAGATGAAGCGCAACGCAAACGGCGCGGTTGAGATTAAGCTTTTGGACAAGCTCGAGGTCATCCGAGAGCTGAATGAGCTCAAAAGAGCCGAGAGCGAGGAGGCGTCGGCAGGCTCAAGCTTTTATGCCGCAATAGATAAGGCGGCCGACAGGCTCGGCGGCGGAGAAGCAAATGAGGTTTAGAAGCTTTTCCGAAACACAGCTCAAGGCTTTGTCATGGTGGAGCGACAGCTCGCCGTACCGCGACCTCGACGCGGTGATCTGCGACGGCGCGGTGCGAAGCGGAAAGACCATGTGCATGGGCATTTCGTTCGTGTGCTGGGCGATGCGCCGCTTTGACAACGAACGCTTCGGTATCTGCGGCAAAGCAAAGACCGGTATCCGCCGCAACCTGCTCGATCCGCTGCTGCCTGTTTTGCGCGATATCGGCTTTTGCGTGAGCGATAAGGCTTCGCGCGGTCTTATCGAGATATCCTATATGGGCAGGAAAAACACCTTTTATCTTTTCGGCGGAAAGGACGAAAGCTCGCAGTCACTCATTCAGGGCGTGACCTTGGCAGGCATACTCATGGACGAGGTTGTGCTGATGCCGCGTTCCTTCGTCGAGCAGGCCTGCGCACGATGCTCGGTCACCGGCAGCAAAATCTGGTTTAACTGCAATCCCGACAGTCCGCACCACTGGTTTTACCGTGAGTGGATAGTCAAGGCAGCCGAGCGCAGAGCACTCTACATCCACTTTTCGCTCGAGGATAACCCTGCGCTGTCAAGAAACATCATCGCCAGATATAAGCGAATGTACAGCGGCGATTTCTACCGCAGATTTATTCTCGGTCAGTGGGTGATACCTGCGGGCAGAGTGTACGACTTTTTCGACGGGTCTATGCTCGCAGAGCCGCCGGAGCATTGCCTTGAGTACATCGTATCCTGCGACTACGGCACGAAAAACCCCAGTTCCTTCGGGCTTTGGGGCAAAAGCGGCGAGGTGTGGTACAGGCTGCGAGAGTATTACTACGACTCACGCAAGGTCGGGGTGCAGAAAACCGATTCGGAGTATGTCGAGGAGCTTGCAAGGCTGTGCGGCGATATAAGTCCCTCCCGGGTCATCGTCGATCCCTCGGCGGCGAGCTTCATAGAGGCACTCACACGCCGCGGTTTTAAGGTTGAAAAGGCGGATAACGATGTCGTCTCCGGCATAAGACTCACGGCGAGCCTGCTCAAAAGCGGAAAAATCAAAATTTGCCGCGGCTGCGACGACGCAGTTCGGGAGTTTTACCAGTACCGCTGGGATGACAAGGCAGGCAAGGACACACCGCTCAAGCAGTTTGACCATGCAATGGACGATATTCGTTACTTTGCGGTCGGCATATCCAAAGCCCACGAGCCCATCGGGGCTGTGTGGGTAGAAAGATAGGAGGAAGCATGAAACTTTTCACAGGAAAACAAAAAAGCAGAGCTCCGTCGGTTCAGCTCAGACGCAGCGAAAACCACCCCTTCGGACTGCTTAACGGCTATGTGCCGCTGAGCAGCGCGGAGACAAAGCTCTACCGCTCGATAAGAGAGGCAGTGCCGGTCGTGGATGCGGCGGTAATGAAGATTATCCGCTTAACGGGCGGATTTGAAGCCGGATGCTCGGATAAGAAGGCTCAGAGCGAGCTCAACGAATTTATCCGCACCGTTGATGTCGGGCGAGGTCAGCGGGGACTTGGGGCGTTTATGGCGCAGTATCTTGACTCGATGATAACCTGCGGCAGAGCCGTAGGCGAGATAGTCACGAGAGGCAACCGCGATATAACGGCGGTACTGTGCGGCAATGTCACCGATGTGCAGATTCGCGAGGGCGACACCCCTCTGGATTTTGAATTATGCTGCCGTGGTGAAAACGGCGACACCGTGCCCATGCCGTATCAGAATCTTCTGCTGTTCACTCCCTATAATCCCGAGGCTGATTCGCCTTACGGTGTTTCGATGCTGCGCAGTATGCCCTTCCTGTGCGGCATTCTGCTGAAGATATATCAGTCCTTGGGAGTTAACTGGGAGCGAGCGGGTAATGTTCGCTTTGCCGTAGTGTACAAGCCCCAGGGCGATATCATCGATCGCGCCGTCGCGCAGGACAGAGCAGAGCAGATAGCCAGTCAGTGGTCAGCGGCGATGCAAAGCAGCAAAAACGGCGCTGTGCGCGATTTTGTGGCAGTAGGCGATGTTGAGGTCAAGGTCATCGGCGCGGATAATCAGATACTCGACAGCGAGGTGCCCGTGCGCCAGATTCTCGAACAGCTCATAGCAAGGACAGGCATACCACCGTTTCTGCTGGGACTTAACTGGTCAACGACCGAGAGAATGTCGGCACAGCAGGCGGACCTCATGACAAGTGAGCTTACTGCCATAAGGCGCACTCTTGAGCCGGTGCTGCTGAAAATCTGCGATATGTGGCTGTGTATGCACGGCTATGCCTGCACCTGCAATATCGAATGGGAGACAATAAACCTCCAGGACGAGGTCGAGGAGGCAAAGGCGGCACTTTATACCGCGCAGGCAGACAAAATCTATTGGGAAGAGGGAAGAAGCAATGAAAATCATTAAAGGCGGAAGCGGGGGCAAGGAGCTCGTCTGCACCGCCGAGGAACTCAAGGCGGTCAACGCCTTTGCGAAGGCGGAGCTAAGCGCCGAGGATGTGTATATCTTCTCGGTGCTGCTTTGCGACAACGAGGTAGACAGAGATTACGAGCGATTTTCCGAGGCAACACTGCGTGAGCTGGGCGAGCTTTTCGTCGGTGTGACCGGCATCTGTGACCATGACTGGCGCAGCGATAATCAGGTCGCACGCATTTACCGCACGGAGCTTGTCACAGATAAAAACCGCAAAAACTCTCTCGGTGCAGACTATGTCTATCTCAAGGGCTATGCCTATATGCTGCGCACCGAGGCAAATTCCGAGCTTATAGCCGAAATTGACGGCGGCATAAAGCGAGAGACCAGCGTGGGCTGCTCGGTTGCACGCAGTGTTTGCAGCGTTTGCGGCGAGGAGCTCGACTCCTGCACCCATGTCAAGGGCAGGACCTACGGTGGGAAAAAGTGCTACGCGATACTCGAGGGAGCAGTTGATGCCTACGAGTGGAGCTTTGTCGCAGTACCCGCTCAGCGCGGTGCAGGGGTTATAAAGAGCTTTGTACAGACCGAGGAGGGAAAGCGATTTGCCCCCGAGTACGAGAGGCTCGAAAAGGCGGCAAGGCTTGGAGAAAAATATCTTGACGGGCTTAAAGCCGAGGTGTTGAGGCTTTGCCTTGTGTGCGATAAGTCGCTGCACTCTGCACTTTCAAAAAGCGTTTCGAATCTTGATGAGGAGACGCTTCTTGATATGAAGAGTGCGTTCGAGGAAAAAGCGGCGGAGCTGTATCCGCCCGTAACCCAGCTCCCGGGAAAGGGAGAGGTCACCAAATTTGACGGTGACGAGTACATCATCTGATTTAGGAGGAAACAAAAATGAAAGTTAGCTTTGAAGGTGTCGGAGAGCAGGTCCTCTCCTTTGAAAAGGCAGGCGGCACCGAAAAGAATGTGTTTGTCAAGCTCAGCGCAAACAACACCGTCGCAGCCTGCGCCGCCGGCGATAAGTTTGCCGGCTACTGCATCAGCACCGACGACAGCTTTGCCGTCGTAAAGACCCACGGCTACATCGAGGTCGGCTACACCGGCACCGCACCCGCAGTCGGCTACGCAAATCTCGCGGCAGATGTCGACGGCAAGGTCAAGAAGGCCGACACCGGCAGAGAATACCTTGTAATCAAGGTCGATACCAGCGCCGCAACCGTCGGCTTCATCATGTAAGGAGGATTTGATCATGGCATATAACTTCAATGAAATAAGACTTGATAAGGGTATGTATTCCGAGTCGGGCAAGAGCTTCGAGCAGGTGCTTGAGAGCCTTGACCCCAACGAAAACTACAAGGGTACTCCCTATGAGGGCATGGACGCTTTTCAGCGTCAGCTCAAGCGTTTCGACATAAAGGTCAGAGGCGCAGGCAGTGATGTGGTCGAGAAGTTTTTCTCCACCTCCGAATCAGCCGTGCTGTTTCCCGAGTATGTGTCCAGAAGCGTAAAGGCAGGCATGGAGGAGGGGAATATCCTGCCCTCGATCACAGCATCCGTCACTCGTTTCGAGGGAATGGACTACCGCTCCATCTATTCTGCCGCCACCGAGGATGACAAGGCTCTGCGTTTTGTCGGCGAGGGCGCACTCATTCCCCAGACCGAGATCCGTGCAGCCGACCATCTCGTCAGCCTGAAAAAGCGCGGCAGAATGCTGGTTGCTTCCTATGAGGCCATCCGCTTCCAGCGTCTGGACCTGTTCTCCGTTATGCTGCGTCAGATCGGCAATCAGATCATGCGTATGCATCTCGAGGACGCAATCGATGTCATCGTAAACGGCGACGGCAACGGCAATTCCGCAGAGGAGCTTGCAGTCGGCGACGATACCATCGGCGGCACTGCGGGCAGCCTCAGCTATGAGGAGCTGCTGGCATTCTGGAATCGTTTCGATCCCTACACCATGAACACCATGCTCGTTGCACCCGATGTCATGATAAAGATCTTAAACTGCTCAGAGTTTAAGAATCCCATGGCAGGCCTTAACTTCCAGGGCAGCGGTGAGCCGGGCAATCCTCTGGGCGCAAAGCTCATTCGCTGCTCTGCGATGAAGGCAGGCACCGCAATCGGACTTGACAAGGGCTACGCTCTTGAGATGGTCACCGCAGGCGATGTAAGCGTTGAGTACGACCGCCTTATCGACCGTCAGCTCGAAAGAGCCGCAATTACCAGCATTTCCGGCTTTGCAAAGCTCTACACCGAGGCATCTAAGGTGCTAAAGGTCTGATAAAAAACCAAGAAGCAGGGCTTTGCCCTGCTTCGCTTTAGGAGGGATAGCTATGGCATACACAAATCAGGATGTTGAAAGTAAGGCAAGAGAGATGCTCGGTTATTCGCCGTTAGCGGAAAGCGGCAGGGCGCTGCGCAGCGTTTGCGATTCCGCTGCCGCCGAGCTTGAATCGAGACTTCGTGCCGGTGTGAAAAGCTCGGATATAGAGGAGCTTTTTGTCAGCGCAGCCGGAGTTCTCGCGATATCGCTGTACTTAGAGCTTGGAAACATTCCCAACGAAAAAATAGACTCATTTTCGGCAGGAGACCTCAGCGTCAAGCTGCGCGGGGGCACAAAGGAACAGTCGGCGGCAACGCTCAGAAAACGGGCGGAGTCCATGCTGTCTGCGTATCTCGACTGCGGCGGCTTTGAGTTTACGGGGGTGGCGGGATGAGCATATCCTCAAAAGTCATACAAAACTACGGCGAGAGCATGACGGTAGATTCTGCCGCTGCAAAGGGATTTATTTCACCCATAAATAAAAACGATTCCGACATAAGATCAAGCCTTGCTCCCGGCGTAAAGCTCTGCGAGAGATACAGGCTCATCACCGATGCCGAAAACCCCGTTGTAGGCAGCACTGTGACTTTTGCCGGACTGGTATACGAGATACTGCGGGTCGAGCAGGTGAGGATATTCGGCAGTTTTTCCCACAACGAATGTATTCTGCGATTGAAGGGGGAGCGCGAAAATGCTTGACGGAGTAATTAACAATATAGTAGCGAGCCTTGAAAGCAGCGGCATAAACGCCGTGAAAAAATATCCTGCCGTTGCACTTGACAGGGATAATACTGTGGTATGCGTATCTCTGAGATCTGCGGCAATAAGCGCCTCGGGCTGCGGAAACTACATTGGTTTGTGCAGCGAAAACGGAATAATTAAAGAAATGCTCGGCAGCAGGGGCAAACTCGGTATCGGACTTGACATATACTGCCCTTCGCCGGATTGTGAGCTGATAAAGGAGCAGCTTTTGGAATGCCTCGCCGGTATCGGCTCACTGAGCATAAAAAGCTTTGATGCCGGCGAGATCTGCTACGACAGTCAAAGCGAAATGTATCGCTGCGAATGTACGGCAACGGCGGTCGCCTGCCTCGTGAGACAGATAGGCGAGCTTGAGGGCAGCTTCGAGCTGGAGGTGGTATAAAATGAGCTTTATCAAAACAGTTGCATATGACGACAGCGATGCGGCGTTTTTTGCAAATAATCTTAAAATCGGCCTGGTACGCAGCGCAAGGGAGAGCATCAAGACAGAGATTTATCCGCTCCGCTGTTTCGGTGAAGCCGAGCCGTCAGAATTTGCAAACGGTAGCAAAAGCTACGAGATAGTGCTTAAAAGAGAGCAGTCGGGCGATGCAATAGATTTTGCCATGTACGATGAGTTTACTTTGCGCATCAAGAGAGCAAACAGCATAGTCGTGTACGACTCCTGCCGCTGTAAAAGCATAGAAATCGAACGCATGGCAGGTGAGCCTATGCTTGAGGTCATAACGCTGACGGCGGCAGGCAGAAAGGAAGTATGAGCATGAACAGCGAAAAAACCGAACCCGTAAAGCAGGACAATGATGCCGTGCTTTGCGAGGATATAACAAAGCTTTTGGTGCATCGCCGCGATATGTCGGAGCTCTCGGAATACTTTGGCCGCGACGCACGGCGCTACGATAACGGCTTCGAGATCTATTAAGGAGGAATACAATGCTTGCACCAATGAAATACAGGAGCTTTACATGGCCTAACAATCCCAAAACCTTCGAGGTTGAGTTGCGGCGCACGCTTCACAGCTATAAGCTGCCGTTTTCCGGCTTTGCGGTGCAAAATCTCGGCGTTCAGAACAGAGTGTTCAAGGGCGAGGGCGAGTTTATTGGTCCCGACGCATACGACAGCTTCCGCCGACTTGCCGATGCGTTCTCGCTCAGCGGTGCCGGCTGGCTTGAGCATCCCGTGTGGCCGCCGGTGAAGGTGCATTTTGCAAAGCTCAGGCTCAAGGAGGAACCCCGTGAGGAATATGTCAGCTACAGCTTTGAGTTCTGGGAATGCGAGGAGCAGAGCGGCTACACGCAAAGCGAGCTTGATCCGGATAAATCGAAGTATATATCAGCTCAGGAAAATGACACCCTTGCGCTGATAGCTACGAGATACTCAAAGCAGCTTGCAGATCTTATAAGAATTAATCCTCAGGTGAAAAACCCCGACAGCATCGTAAAGGGTCAGATAATCAGAATATCTTAGGAGGCAGCATGAAGGGATTTTTAATCAACAAGGACGGAACACAGTTTCAATTGCCGGAGCTTTTGTCGTGGGAT
>SAMEA3663260__coassemble_672_pt1 | contig 10142 bp, 10 predicted proteins | sample SAMEA3663260__metabat2_low_PE_022 | metagenome-assembled genome bin SAMEA3663260 (sample SAMEA3663260) | pig gut metagenome | biome: pig gut; feature: pig-associated habitat; material: faeces | place: China | collected 2013
ATCTCGCTACAGAGTCCGCAGTCTGCCGGCTGCCGGCGCACTTTTAAAGGATGAGGACAGGGGAGAGGAACAGATGTCATTGATTAACTGAGGGTTTTATATGAATAAGGAAAAAATTAGAGGATATGCAATTAAATATTTCCTGATAGTCATCGGCTCGGCACTGTTCGCGACAGGCTTCCAATTCTTTCTGTATCCGAACTCCATAATCGTCGGAGGTGTCAGCGGTATTGCAATGATAATCAACCTTCTGACCGCTATCCCCGTCGGTCTGCTCACTATTATATTGAATATCCCGCTTTTTATTATCGCATGGAAGTACTTCGGAACCGGCTTTATTATCAGCTCAGTCGTCGGCATGACGCTTTCTTCGGTCTTTGTTGACCTGCTTGCGCTGATTCCTGTCTCACCCACCAACGATATGCTGTTAGCCTGCATAATCGGCGGTGCCGTTAAGGGCTTGGGCCTCGGTATAGTCTATTATGCCGGCGCGACCACCGGAGGTACGGATATTATTGCTAAGTTTATAAGGCTCAAGTTCCCGTACCTCAACTTTGGCACGGTGGTTATGATAACCGACTTTGTAATAATTGTTGCATTTGCCACCATTTTTAACAAGGTTGAGGCTGCAATGTATGCAGTGATCTCCATGTTCGTTGTTTCTAAGGTGATTGACCTTGTCCTGTACGGTATCGATAACTCGAATGTCTGCTATATCATCAGCGAAAAGAGTGAGCAGCTTATAAGCGATATCACGGACAGACTTCATCGAGGCGTCACAATCCTTGAGGGTGAGGGGGCATACTCTCACCGGAGCAAGCAGGTGCTGTTGTGCGTGGTAAAGCGCACACAGATAAGCGAGATAAGAAAGCTTATCAAGAGTATCGACGAAAATGCCTTCTTCATCATTACCGATGCCAAGAATGTATTCGGCAAGGGCTTCGGCGATATTGCTGATTTTCGGTGAAGAATATCGGAACATGAAATTTTTGCTTGACAAATAGAAATTGTGTGCTAAAATCTATCATGTTCCGAATGCGGGCATAGCTCATCCGGTAGAGCGCCACCTTGCCAAGGTGGAGGTAGCGAGTTCGAGTCTCGTTGCCCGCTCCATGACTCCCGATTGCGCAAGCAATTGGGAGTTTTTTGCCTATAAGAAAACGACAAATCTTGAAAAAGATTTGTCGTTTTTTGTTATTGGTGTTCTGTCAGAGCCCGACAAATGCAGCCTATAAAACCATCAATAATGTGCCGAGCGCAATCAGTATACAGCCGATCAGAGAGTTTGTTGTAATTTTTTCGTGCAGAAAGACAAATGCCAATACCAGCGTGATCACTACGCTCAGCTTATCGATCGGGACGACTTTGGACGCTTCTCCGATTTGCAATGCGCGGTAATAGCACAGCCACGATGCACCTGTTGCCAAACCTGAAAGAATCAAGAACAGCCAGCTTTTTTTACTTATATCCGAAATTCCGCCCTGTGTGTTTGTGAGAAAAACCATTCCCCATGCCATAATGAGAACAACCATTGTACGAATAGCAGTAGCGAGGTTGGAATTTACTCCTTCAATTCCCACTTTTGCCAAGATGGATGTAAGTGCCGCAAAAACAGCGGACAAGACTGCAAATACAAACCACATAATACTTTACCTCCGTATTTCGGTTTCCTTTTTGGAGTATAGAATTATTTTATCACAGCTTTGTAATATTTCCAATACCATATGTGAAAAAACGGTGATGAGCGTATGTATGGGAGAGAAGCTCACAGACACTTGTTAAAATACAAGAATCGTGCTATAATTACTGTCTATGAGTTTTGATTTTGAAAAAAGATATATTGATGCAAGGCGTAAGCTTATAGAGTCCGATTTTGCCTCTTTAAATCCTATGCAGAGAAAGGCTGTAATGGCGACCGAAGGCCCACTGCTGATTTTGGCAGGTGCAGGCAGCGGCAAAACGACGGTGCTCATAAATCGAATTGCAAATCTGCTTCGCTACGGCATTGCCGGAGATACCGATGAGCTTCCGGCGAATGCCTGCGAGGAGGACATAGCTGTGATGCTCTCCGGTGGGGAGGCAGCAAGGCGCATTGCGGCCTTAGACCCTGTTGAGCCTTGGCGTATACTTGCCATAACCTTTACCAACAAGGCTGCCGATGAGCTTAAGTCAAGACTCGAAAAAATGCTCGGGCCAAAGGCCGCCGATATTTGGGCATCCACCTTCCACTCTGCCTGCGTGCGCATACTGCGCCGTGATGCTGAGCGCCTGGGTTTTCCAAAAAGCTTCACGATTTATGACACCTCAGACAGCCTGAGCCTCGTAAAGCGCATACTCAAGGATTTTGAGATAGACGACAAGCGTTATCCACCCCGTATGCTTTTGGGCGAAATAAGCCGGGCAAAGGACGCACAGCTCTCGCCGGAGCAATTCTATGCAAGGGCAAAGGCAACGGGAGATATCCGCAGAGTAAAGATTGCGGAGATATATGCCGAGTATTCGCGCCGTGCGTTTTCTGCCGGAGCAATGGACTTTGACGACCTTATCTATTACACCGTCAAGCTTCTCGATGAGCACGACGATGTCTGCGAGTATTGGCAAAGGCGCTTTAAGTATGTGCTCATTGACGAGTATCAGGACACAAACAAGCTTCAGTATCTGCTTGCTTCAAAGCTTGCGGGCGGTTGGGGCAATATCTGCGTTGTCGGTGACGACGACCAGAGTATTTATAAATTCCGCGGTGCAACAATTGAGAATATCCTGTCCTTTGAGGACGAGTTCAAGGGCTGCCGAGTCATCCGCCTTGAGCAGAATTATCGCAGCACCTCACATATTCTTGATGCGGCAAATGCCGTCATTCGTAACAATGTCGGCAGAAAGGGCAAGGAGCTTTGGACAAACGGTGATACGGGCGAAACCATTGAGCTTTATGTCGCCGATAACGAGCATGACGAGGCACGCTATGTTGCACAAAAAATCATGAGCAGCTACGGCAGAGGCGGCTCGTGGGGCGATAATGCTGTGCTTTACCGAATGAACGCCCAGTCGCACCAGCTTGAGCAGGCGTTTAAGCGCAACGGCATACCTTACAGAATATTCGGCGGTACAGGCTTCTTTGACCGCGCCGAGGTCAAGGATATGTTGGCTTATCTGTGCGTTATCGCATCGCCGAACGATGACCTGCGTTTGTCGAGAATAATCAACAATCCTCCCAGGGGCATAGGCGATAAAAGCGTTGAGACGGCGATGAATATCGCCGCTCAGAATGAAATATCGCTGTTTTCGGTCATTTCTAATGCCGACGCTTATCCCGAGCTTAGCCGCGCGAGTATGCGAATGCGTATTTTTGCGAACATGATAAATGAGCTCATCGCCGGGTCGAAGGAGCTTGCACCCGATCTGCTGTACGATCTGCTTTTGGAAAAGACAGGCTACCTGCGTATGCTTGAGGAGAAAAACACCGTTGAGGACTCGGCAAGAGCGGAAAATGTCAAGGAACTTAAAACAAGCATTCTTAACTATAAGAACGAAACTTTCGACGCCACCCTTGAGGGCTATCTTGCCGATGTTGCGCTTTATACCGACATGGATAACTACGATAAGGATCAGGACTGCGTCGTCATGATGACCATGCATTCTGCAAAGGGTCTTGAGTTTACAAATGTTTTTCTTGTCGGTGCAGAGGAGGGCATTTTCCCCGGAATAAAGGCGATAGGCGAACCGGATGAGATGGAAGAGGAGCGCAGACTTTGCTATGTTGCGATAACCAGAGCAAAGAAAAAGCTCTGCATTTCCTGCGCAAGACAGCGTATGCTGTTCGGAAAGACGACCGCCAATCGGGTTTCCCGGTTCGTTGATGAGATACCCTCGGAGGATATCGAAAAACGCAATATTCCGCAAGGCTATGCCTTTTCTGATAAATCGCCGTTTCAGAGCGAATTTGCGACAAGATCCGGCATACGGGCAAAATCAAAACCGGTTTCCGCTCCGGTGCAAAGTGCGCCCAAATCTGCGCCGTCACCGTCGTTCTCGATGGGCGATAGGGTCAGACACCGCGCTTTCGGTGATGGGCAGATAATTAAAATGACCCCTATGGGTAACGATCAACTGATAGAAATAAGTTTTGACAGCGGTATTACAAAAAAGCTGATGCTTCGTGCCGCCGCCTTGCATATGGTGAAGATATAAGCAATGACAATTAATAATAAAGCTATGCTGGGAAGGTCGGCGCTTATCTGCACGACTCTCATTTGGGGCACTTCCTTTGTCGTGCTCAAGTCTGCGCTTAACAGTATAACGCCGCTGTGGGTGCTGTCCATCCGCTTTGGCGGAGCTGCACTCATCATGCTGCTTGCAGCCGTTCCGATGCTCAAAAAGCTCGATGCTCAGTACATAAAGGGCGGAGTGCTGATGGGAGTATGCCTCGCAACGGCATACACCGTGCAAACATATGGGCTTGTGTACACAACGCCGGGAAAAAATGCATTCCTGACTGCGACTTACTGTATTCTTGTGCCGTTTTTGTACTGGCTGATTTTCGGTAAAAAGCCTGACAAATATAATATCAGCGCAGCAGTGATATGTATTGTCGGCATGGGCTTTGTGTGCCTTAATAAAGATTTGAGCGTGAACATGGGCGATATGCTCACGGTGCTGTGCGGATTGTTTTACGGACTTCACATTATTGTTACCGCGCGCTATGTCGAAGGCAGAGAGCCGCTGCTTCTGACAATGCTGCAATTTGCAGTTGCTGCTGTGCTGTGCCTTGTGTTTGCCCTCTTGTTTGAGCCAATACCCGAAAGCATACCGAGCTCCTCGTGCTGGGGCATCGTTTACCTGACTGTTATGTGTACGGGCGTCTGCTTCTTTTTACAAACCGTCGGGCAAAAGTACACGCCGCCCTCTGCCGCAGCAGTGATTATGACCCTTGAGTCCGTCTTCGGTACGGCATTGTCCGTTGTTTTAGGACAGGAAACACTGACTGCCGGCATTATTCTCGGTTTTGGGCTGATATTCACGGCAATTTTAATATCCGAAACAAAACTGGATTTCTTAGAGAAAAGACGCTGATGCTTTGCATCAGCGTCTTTTCTGTCGTGGGCATATCAGTTCTCGGCTTCAACCTTACCTGCAAGCTTTTTCTGGAGCCAATCCTTGCCGTTAACATAGCGTTCAACGATGAAGGATACAACATAGTCGCCTGCGGCGTTGACCATGGTTGCAGGGGGATCTACTAGGTTGCCGAGGGCAAGTGCGATGGGGAATGCAATTGCGAGCTGATCGGGGAAGAACAGCGAGCAGAGAACAAGCTCGCCGGTACCGCCGCCGCCCGGGATACCGCTCATTGCGACGGAAGAGAATACCGCGATTACAATTGCGAGGATGATCTGACCGGGGTCGGCGTTGATTCCGAAGAAGCCGAACAGGAACAGAACCTTTACGATAGCGCTCATTGAAGAGCCGTCCATGTGCATGGTTGCACCCATGGGGAGGACAACATTGCTGACCTCACGGGAGATGCCGGTATCCTCGGCAACTTCCATGTTGGTAGGAATGGTAGCTACGGAGGAGCAAGTGCCGAAGGAAACTGCGGCAGGCTGGAACAGGTGCGAGAACATGACCTTAACAGCACCCTTGCCGCCGCCGAACCTTGCGTAAACGGGGAAGAAGATGAACATATAAGCAAAGCATACTACATAATAGATGATTAGTGTCTTGCTGTACTGACCGATGAGGTCGGGACCGTAGGCGGCGACTAAGGATGCAAAAAATCCGAGGAAGCCGATGGGTGCGTAGTAGGTGACAATCTTCATCATCTTAAGTATGCAGTTCGTGACATCTGCGAGGATCTTTGCTGTAAGGGTCTCCTTGCCGCCGGAGGACTGTACGCCGAAGCCGAACAGAACGGCGAAAACGATAAGAGGCAGAATAGCTTTACGGCTGAGCAGCTCGAAGAAATCGGGCTTGGTAAAGAAGTTTACAAGCATATCGGCAAAGCCAAGACCTGCGACCTCAACGCTGTCTTCAACGATCTTGTTTGTCGTAATGGGGAAGATAAGAAGAACTATGTACATGAAAACGGCAGCGATGGCGGCAGTCACGAGAAAAGTGCCGACGGTGACTCCCATGAGCTTACCGGCACGCTTTGCACCGGAGGCGTTGGCAATAGCAGAGGATATCGAGAAGAATACAAGAGGTACAACGATACAGAACATGAGATTGATGAACACCGTTCCGAGGGGCTCGAGCTTAGTGCCCAGTTCCGGAGCAAGTGCGCCGATAATACAGCCGGAAACAATGCCCAACAGCATAAAGATTATAAAACCGTATGATTTAAAGAATGATTTTTTTTCCATGATATACGATCTCCCTGATTATTTACTGTATTTGAATTATATTCCGATAAAATTACAATGTAAATTGATATTCGTGCTTGAAACATTGTAAATAGTGCTGTATACTATCAATAAATAACATTGCGGAGACAAAAAGATGTCAGAACGATATAAATATAACCGTGAGGGCTATTTGAACGAAAACTTCAAATTGTTTCATTTGCGGGACACTGCGGGGCAGGAGAGAGACTTTCATTTTCATGACTTCGACAAAATAGTCATTCTCATCTCCGGAAGCGTTAACTACATGGTAGAAGGCACGGATTACAGCCTCAAGCCGTGGGACATATTGCTGGTGCGTCACCATATGATACACAAGGCGATTATTGATGTCTCCGTGCCGTATGATAGAATAATCATCTATCTTGATTCTTCTTATGTGGAACGATATGCACCGGATGCAGGCCTGATGGATTGCTTTGCCGCAGCAGAAAAACGCAGATTTTGCCTTATGCGTCCTGATGAAAGCGAGAGGGGAACGCTCCGGGACTGCCTTGAACGGCTCGAGGCCTCAGTTCACGATACGCAATTCGGAGCCGAGCTGATGCGCGGCACTCTGCTTGCTCAACTGATGGTACACCTTAATAGAATAATGCAGCGTGACACAAGCAGGGAAAACACGGCGGTAGAATACAACGAGAAGATATCCGCTGCACTGTCTTATATAAACGAAAATCTCACGAACAGCTTGAGCGTTGATGAGCTTGCGGCTATGTGCTACCTCAGCCGATATCATTTTATGCGACTTTTTAAGTCGCAGACCGGCTGCACGGTGCATAATTACATCCGACAGAAACGACTTGTTCTTGCTGCTCGACTTATTCGTGAAGGCATGGGAGCTCAAAGCGCAGCAGCTGAGTGCGGATTTACCGACTATTCGGCATTCCACAGAGCATTTACCAATACCTTCGGGGTCAGCCCGGGGAAACTAAAGGGACTATAACATTATGTAAACCGCAGAAAATTCTGCGGTTTTTCTTTTTTAGCCTTGGGAAGAAAATTTCTGCTTTACCTGGTCAATTTTCTGCTGCTGTGCCTGCTCGGTTGAATACCAGCCTCTGCTGGTCATTTCCTTATAAATGTTGTCCTGCATACAAATGCTGTCGTTGAGCGCGGTGTTAAAGGTCTGGTGGATGTTTGCCGTTGAGGATTCTATCGCACCGTGCATATACAGGTCACATATTCCCTTAGTGGTAAGAAGCAGGTTCTCCATAATGTCTCTGTCGTTCATGTCCTTCTCCTCCTTAAACAAGGTTAAAAAACTGCGTAAACAGCTTCTGATTGTTGTTTGCAAACTTCTGGACCGCCTGTTTAAGAGTCGGGTCTGTAAGCTGGCTTACTGCTTGATTGCACTGTGTGGTCATGAACCTGATATGGCCGAGTGCGTCTTCGATATAAAGCAATTCTTTCGGTGTCATATTCTTTTCCTCCGTTTTATATTGAGACTAAGCTCGATATTATTATCTGCGATGTGCGCCTTGTTATGCTGGCAAATGCTTATCGGCCGAAAATTATATAGAATTATTATTTGTTTGGAATTTTTGCAATAACAGGTTTTTTGTGTAAATCATAATTATAATTTTATATATCAGCCTGCTTGCCTTGTCAAAACGATAGCGATCCCGTTATATTTTATGAATTTGTCTGCTTCGTATGAAATATAATAATTTGAGGTGACAAGCCATGAAAGAACTGAAGCTTTATATCTCTGCCGGTATTTTTATAGCACTTACTGCAGTAAAAATGCTGTTTCCTCAGATATCAGATGAGATAAGAGACGGAATCAGCGAAGCACTGAAGATGGAAAGTGATCAGACACAGGCAATAATCGCACTGGGCAGCAGCTTAACCAAAGAGGATATTATCAAAGCATTTGATTTTTTAAGATACAGCGAAACACAGACGGTCGGCGTGGATATAACGCCAATGCCCATGCCTACATCCAACCCAACCACGCTACCAACATCAACCCCGACACCAACCCCGACACCGACACCTGAGCCTACTACACCGCCTAAGGTGGCGGCATTTTATGAGTCGCAAAAGGCTTTTTCGGAATATGCCGTGCCGTCAAATGTATCTTATGACTTTTCGGAGCTGCCTTTTAAATACACAAGCCCCGTTAAGGGCGTAACCTCCTCCGGCTTCGGTTACAGAATGCACCCGATAAAAAAAGAGGTAAAATATCACTACGGAACGGATTTTGCGGCAAATACCGGGGAAAAGGTGTATTCATTTGCAGACGGTAAAATATATGCTATCGGCGAAAATGACAGCTACGGAAAGTATGTTATAATAGACCATGCCGACGGCTACAGAACCTTGTATGCCCATTGCAGTAAGCACCTAAAAAGCGGCGGCAAGGTAAAAAGGGGAGAAGTCATTGCTCTTGTCGGCGAATCCGGAGCGGCGACGGGACCGCATCTGCATTTTGAACTAATGCTCGGCAAGACCTATTTAAATCCCGAGTTTTACATATGAACAGAATAGATGTCGGTGCCGGAGCATTATTTCTGCTTTCGGTCATTTATTTTTTCGGAGGTATTACGAGCCTTTTTGCTCTGCTTATTGCCGTTGCTGTCCATGAATTCGGCCATATTGCGGCAATACGGCTTTTCGGCGGCAGGATACAAATGCTCAAAATCGGCATAAGCGGACTGTGCATACGCTATTACGGAGCTTTAGGCACGGTAAACAGTGTCATCTGCCTGTGCGCAGGACCTGCAATGGGACTTGCGCTTGCGTATGCGGCATCCTATCTCGGAAATCAAAGTCAAAATCTTCTTCTTATTAAAACTGCCGGCTTCAGCCTTGTGCTGTCTGTTTATAATTCGCTGCCTGCCTTACCGCTTGACGGCGGAAGAGCGCTGCAATGCCTTGCTGAAAGAGTTTTTGGCATTAGCTTTGCTCAAACGCTGCTTGAATTATCGGGTATGCTTACGGGAGCGGCACTGTTGTTCGCAGGAGCTTTTTTTATAAGGCAGAGCTTCGGCGCGGCTCTGCTTATTGCCGGAGTCTGGGTGCTGACGGCGCAAACGGGTATTGTAAAAACCTAAACGATGTTGTAAAATCGAAAAGATAAAAGTTTTGGAGATAAACAATGGATAAAAAACTTGAGCGCATACTTCCGAGAGTGCAGAAGCCTGCACGGTATACCGGCGGTGAGTATAATCAGATAATCAAGAACAAGGACGAGGTCGATATCAGGGTTGCGTTTTGCTTTCCCGATACATATGAGATAGGTATGTCAAACCTCGGTATGGGCATACTCTACTCAAGCATGAACGAGCTGCCCTATGTGTGGTGCGAGCGTGTGTACGCCCCGTGGGGCGATATGTATGACGAGATGAAAAAGGCCGGTGTCAAGCTCTATGCACTTGAGAGCGGCGATCCCGTCTCCGAGCATGATGTCCTTGCATTCTCCGTAGGCTACGAGATGGCGTATACCACCGTGCTGGACATGATAGATATGGCAGGCTTACCTGTCCGTAATGCCGATAGAACCGAGCTGTTACCGCTTGTCGTTATGGGCGGTACTGCTGCCCTCAATCCTGAGCCGATGGCGGATTTTGTTGACATTTTTCTGCTCGGCGAGGGCGAGGAAATGAACAACGAGCTTTTGGAGCTCTTGCATGAGGCTAAGAAAAACGGCTGGAGCAAGACGGATTTTTTGAAAAAAGCCTGTCAAATAGGCGGCGTATATGTGCCGAGCTTTTATAAGCCGATACTCAACGCCGATAACACGAT
>SAMEA3663260__coassemble_710_pt1 | contig 9944 bp, 7 predicted proteins | sample SAMEA3663260__metabat2_low_PE_022 | metagenome-assembled genome bin SAMEA3663260 (sample SAMEA3663260) | pig gut metagenome | biome: pig gut; feature: pig-associated habitat; material: faeces | place: China | collected 2013
CCTCTGAACGAATCTCTGCGGTGGACAAGATACACCCTGCTGCAGGTGTCAGACAAAAGCATTGCGTCCTGCAAAGCGGAGTTACCGCCTCCGTTAACGGCAACGGGACGGCCCTTGTAAAATGCGCCGTCGCACACTGCGCAGAAGCATACACCCGAGCCGACAAGCTCCGCCTCACGCTCAACGCCGAGCATACGGGGCCTTGCGCCGGTGGCAATAATGACCGTCTTTGCCTCAAATTCGCCGCCGAACTCGGTCTTGACGCGCTTTACATTCCCGTCAAGCTCTATCGCCGTGACCTCGTCAAGCTCCATCTCCGCGCCCTGATTCATTGTCTGCTCCATGAGCCTATCGGCAAGCTCTGTGCCGGATATGGACTCTATCGTCGGGAAGTTTTCGACCTTGGGCGACCATGTTATCTGACCGCCGAAGGCATTTTTTTCGATTATCAGCGCGGTTTTACCCGCTCTCAAGGCATAGAGGGCGGCAGTTAATCCTGCCGGCCCTCCGCCTACGATTATTATATCGTACATATTATTTCTCACTTTGCAAGATACTGCTTTATCGCACCTGCGCCTGCGTATTTTTCGACATTCTCGCCGTCAATGATGACAAGGGTGGGTGCCTGCTTCACACCGAGGGACAGTGCAAGCTCCGCGTTTTCGTCCGCCATGAGCTTTTCGTAGCTAACGCCTGCCTTGTCAAGATAGCTGCACGCGATGCGGCAGTTCGGGCAGGTCGGAGTTGCAAAGAGGATGGTCCTCTTTGCACCCTTGACAGGCTCTGTTGCGGGTGCTGCCTCAACGGGCTCTTCCTCGTGAACGATAGGGCCGTTGTGCCTGAGCACGCTTGTCTCGATATTGTACTCCTTGCGGTCTTGATACTCCTTGGTCTTTCCTTCGTTCCAGTTCTGCACGGGGCGGTAATAGCCGGTGATGCGGCTGTATCCCTCCGCGGCTTCGCCGCACTCGGGGCAGGTAAACTGCTCGCCGTTAAGGTAGCCGTGGTTCTTGCAGACGGAATAGGTGGGGCTGAGAGTGTAGTAAGGCAGCTTGTAGTTTTCGGCTATCTTGCGGACAAGATTTGCCGCCGCCTCCCAGTTCGGGAGCTTTTCGCCGAGGAAGGCGTGGAACACCGTGCCGGAGGTGTAGAGGGTCTGAAGCTCGTCCTGAACATCAAGTGCGCTGAAAATATCGTCGGTATAGCCAACGGGCAGGTGGCTGGAGTTGGTGTAGTACGGAGTGCCGCCGGCTTCGGAGGCGGTGATGATGTCGGGATACTGCTCAACATCATGCTTTGCAAGACGGTAAGAGGTGCTCTCTGCAGGTGTTGCCTCGAGGTTATAAAGGTCGCCGTACTTTTCCTGATAGTCCGACAGACGCTCGCGCATATGGTTGAGCACATTCTTGGTGAACTCCTGGCACTTTTCGGTGGTCATGTCCGCCTTTATCCAGTTGGCGTTGAGGCCTGCCTCGTTCATGCCGACAAGACCGATGGTGGAGAAGTGATTGTCAAAGGTGCCGAGGTAGTACTTGGTGTAGGGGTAAAGGCCCTCGTTGAGAAGCTTCGTGATGACGGTGCGCTTGATCTTCAGAGAGCGTGCCGAAATGTCCATGAGCTTGTCAAGACGCTTGTAGAAGTCCGCCTCGTCGGTCGCAAGGTATGCGATACGGGGCATATTGATGGTGACGACGCCGACGGAGCCGGTGCTTTCACCGGAGCCGAAGTAACCGCCGGATTTCTTGCGCAGTTCGCGCAGGTCGAGGCGCAGACGGCAGCACATGGAACGAACATCGCTGGGCTCCATATCGGAGTTTATGTAGTTGGAGAAGTACGGGGTGCCGTACTTCGCGGTCATCTCGAACAGCAGCTTGTTGTTCTCTGTGGGAGACCAGTCAAAATCGCGGGTTATGGAATAGGTGGGGATGGGGTACTGGAAGCCGCGGCCGTTGGCATCGCCCTCGATCATGATGTCGATGAACGCCTTGTTGACCATATCCATTTCCTTCTTGCAGTCGCCGTAGGTAAAATCCATCTCTTTACCGCCGACTATTGCGGGCATATCCTTGAGGTCTGCGGGAACGGTCCAGTCGAGGGTGATATTTGAAAACGGTGCCTGAGTGCCCCAGCGTGACGGTGTATTGACACCGAACACGAAGGACTGGATGCACTGCTTGACTTCCTTGTAGGTCAGGTTATCGACCTTGACAAAGGGTGCAAGGTAGGTATCAAAGGACGAAAACGCCTGTGCGCCTGCCCACTCGTTCTGCATGATGCCGAGGAAGTTGACCATCTGGTTGCAGAGGGTGGAAAGATGGCTTGCCGGAGAGGAATTGATCTTGCCCGGAATGCCGAGACCCTGCTGAATGAGCTGCTTGAGGCTCCAGCCTGCGCAGTAGCCGGTCAGCATGGACAGATCGTGCAGGTGAATGTCGCAATTACGGTGGGCAGAGGCTATCTCCTCATCGTAAATTTCGCTCAGCCAGTAGTTGGCGGTGATTGCACCGGAGTTTGAGAGGATAAGTCCGCCGACGGAATAGGTAACGGTAGAGTTTTCCTTAACGCGCCAGTCGAGAACATTGACATAGCTGTTGACGGTTTCCTTGTAGTCAAGGTAGGTGCTCTTCATGTTGCGCAGCTTCTCGCGGTTCTTGCGGTAGAGAATGTAAGCCTTGGCAACGCCCTCGTAGCCGCCTCTTGACAAAACCGCCTCAACGCTGTCCTGAACATCCTCAACGGCGACAAAGCCGTCCTTGATTTTCGGCAGGAAGTCTGCGGAGACCTTGAGTGCAAGGAAGTCGATGATATTCTCCGTGTACTCGGTCTCGGTGGCCTCAAACGCCTTCTTTATTGCGTTTGCAATCTTGTTGATGTCAAACTCGACGATTTTTCCGTCTCTCTTAATGATCTGGTACATATTTTCCTCCTTAAACACCTCTGACCTCGGCGGTGGGTACATATTCCCTCACCGCATCGGCCAGTACGTGCATCTCGTTTTCGTCAAATGCAGTAAGCTCCTCGGGATTTATCAGATTTCCCGAATCCTTGAACTGCTGCAAATAATATTCCTTTGCGCCGCTTATCCACTTTGCGGCGGCAACAAGACTTTCCTTTGTGTGTATGCCCTTTACCACGGTCGTGCGGAATTCATAATCCACCGCACCGCCGAGAAGGAAGTTCTTCGATTCCTCAATAGCTGCCATATCCACATTGCAGCCTGCGGTCTTCAGATATTCCTCCGGTGCGTTTTTAATATCCATCGCAACACGGTCAACTAAGCCGGCTTCGACTATATCACGCAGCAGCTTCGGATTTGAACCGTTGGTATCGAGCTTTATCTTATAGCCGAGATCTTTTATCTTTCTCAAAAGCCGGGGCATATCCGCGTGCAGCAGCGGCTCTCCGCCGGTTATCGCCACACCGTCGAGCATACCAACCCGCTTTTTGAGGAAGCTCATGACCTCTTCCTCACTTATAGACGCTTCCTCGATCTGTTCCGGCAGCACCAGCCCTGCATTGTGACAAAACGGGCATCTGAAGTTGCAGCCCGCCGTGAACAGCGTGCAGGCAACCGTTCCGGGGTAATCGAGAAGGGTCAGTTTTTGAATTCCTGAGATTTTCATAGCGTTCCCTTTCAAAGTATCAGCGGTACTTATAATAATCTACAGATTGTGGCTTGTCAAGAGTTGCAGGCACAAAATATTGTGTGTTTTTACCGCTTTGTAACCGCTTTGACCACAAAATATAGTGTTCGCTTATTTACATTCTGTTATCGTTTCTGCCTGTTTCTGTTATGTGTGTTTTTGACGGTTTTGCAAAAATACCGTTGTTTCAAGGCTTAGCGGATTTTTACCTGTTCACAATTTGCTCATTTTTGTTATCAAGCGTCTGAACACGGGTGATAACAATATATTGTGGTCGTCCTTTTTTTGCACCACAAGAGAAAACAGCACACAAGAAATTGTGTGCTGTAAAATTTAAATGTGTCACAGGCCGTCAATCAGGCTCTCGGCACATTTCATGCCGTCAACGGCAGCAGAGGTGATACCTCCGGCATAGCCTGCGCCCTCTCCGCAGGGGTACAACCCTCTGATTTCGGAACGGCGGGAAGCATCGCGCAGTATGCGCACCGGAGAGGACGATCTCGTTTCGGGAGCGGTGAGTACCGCGTCAGGCAAATCGAAGCCCTTGAGCTTCTTGCCAAGCTCCGGTATGGCTCTTTCCATGACGGCCGTTATCTTTTCCGGCAGGATCCCGCGCAGCTCGCACCAGTGAACGCCGGGCTTGTAGCTTGGAGTAACGCTCTTTCCTCCGCTGCTTGCCCGATGTGCTAAAAAGTCGCCCACGGTTTGCGCGCAGGCCTTGTAGTCCGAGCCGACCTCAAACGCTCTGCGCTCAATCTCACGCTGCCAATACATTCCGCCCAGTGCGCCCTCATAGGGATAATCCTCCGGTGTGAGGGTCACGAGCAAAGCGGCATTGGCATTTTCGCCGTCGCGCTTCGAGCGACTCATGCCGTTTGTCACAACGCCGCCGATTTCCGAGGCTGCGGCGATGACCTCGCCCCCCGGACACATACAAAATGTATACGCGCTCTCACCGTCGTCAAAATGCACATTCAGCGAATAGTCCGCCGCCGGCAGCCCGTCATGTTCGCCGCCGTACTGCGCAAGGTCTATGTCCGCCTGCTTATGCTCGATTCTCGCGCCCATGGAAAATGCCTTGGCCTCCATGGGAACGCCGAGCGAATACAGCATTTCAAAGGTATCCCTCGCCGAGTGACCGATGGCGAGGATGAGGTTTTCGCAGTCAAGGGTATATACCCCTTCCGGGGAGCTGACCTCGATGCCGGTGAGTATGTTTTTGTCGATAATAAGCTTCGTGAGCTTATTTGAAAAGCGCACCTCACCGCCGTTTTCGATTACCGTTTTACGGATGCTCTGCACGACATTTATAAGAATGTCCGTACCGATATGCGGCTTTGCGTCATACAGAATATGCTCCGGTGCGCCGTGCTCGACAAACTGCTCGAGCATCCAGAAGATGCGCTTGTCCTTAATGCCGGTATTCAGCTTTCCGTCGGAAAAAGTGCCTGCTCCGCCCTCGCCGAACTGGACATTGCACTCCGGGTCAAGCTCGCCGCCGCTGCGAAACGCCTCCACTGTCTGCGCCCTTGCTTCGGCATCCTTGCCGCGCTCAATTACGATGGGTTTTAATCCTGCCTTCGACAGCACAAGGGCGGCGAACATTCCTGCCGGTCCGAAGCCGACAATGACCGGTCTTTTTTGTGCCGTGAGCCGCGGAATTTCGTAATGAAAGCTTTCGTAATTGCAGACATTTTTGCTGTGTGTCTTTTTGAGCGTTCGCTCCTCGTCTTTGACCTCGACCGCCGCGGAGTACAGCCAATGGATGTCGTTTTTCTTCCTCGCATCAAGGGATTTTTTCGTGATTTTCAGGCTAAGTATCTCACGCTCAAAAACGCCGAGTTCTCTCGCCGCAAGCTTTTTAAGCTTGTCCTCGGGTTCATCTGTGCCGAGGCGCAGATTTCGCACAAGTATCATTCTCCGAGCCTCCCTGCGACATAGCCGCTCGCCCACGCCCACTGCAAATTATAGCCTCCGCAGTCGGCATCTATATCCAAAAGCTCGCCGCAGATAAACAGATGCGGCACGAACCAACTCTCCATCGTCTGCGGATTGACGCCGGTGGTCTTAATTCCGCCTGCCGTCACCTGCGCAGAGTCGAAGCCCCCGACGCCGTGCAGTGCTATCTCAAAGCTCTTGCACGATGCCGCCGCGCGGCAAAGCTCGGTATAATTAAGCTCGTACAGCCTGCGTGAAGGGTTTATGTCCGAATATTTGACAATCATTTTTCCGAGACGGTTGTGCAAAACTCCCGTCAAAAGCTCCTCGGCGGCAAGCGTCGGCAAAGTCGAGGCTTTGTCGTAAAGAAGCAGTGCAATCTGTTTTTCATCATAATCCGGCAAAAAGTCTATATGCACGATACCGCCCTCGCCGCAAAACGATGCGGCACGGGAGATATCAAATGCCGCCGGACCTGAAAGTCCGGTTTCGGTGAATTGAAGCTCGCCGCGGCTTTCGGCAAGCGTTGCGCTGCCTGCCGTGAGCCTTAGTGCCGCCTGCGCGCGAACACCCTTGAGCGAACGGGGATATGCCGGGTCGGTCACAAGCTGAACCAGCGAGGGTCGCAGCGCAGTGCGCTTATGACCCAAGCCTTTGAGAAGCTCGTAGCCGTCGGTAACGCCGCCGATCTTTGCGCCTGCCGCACCGCCGCACGCAACGATGACGAAATCTGCATTAATACTGCCCTCATCAGTCTTTATAACGAAACCTTCGCCGCGCTTATAAAGCTGCCTTGCCGGTGTCGATGTGCGAAGCTCGATATTGTCCCTTTGCAGTGCAAATCGCAGGACATCCACGACGCTGTTTGCGGAATTTGACAGCGGATACACCCTGCCGCCGTACTCGGTAACGGTCAGAAGTCCGAGCCTGCGGAAAAACTCCAGCACCTTCTCCGGCGGAAGCTTTTGGAGCGCGGGTACGGCAAATTCAGGCTGCTCGCCGTGGTAATTTGCCGGTTTTGCGCCGACATTCGTGAGGTTGCATCTGCCGTTGCCGGTGGCAAGCAGCTTTTTTCCCACTCTCTGCTGTCGCTCAAGCAGTATTATTCTGTTTTCGGGGTTTTCTGAGGCTGACAACGCCGCCATCATGCCGGATGCGCCGCCGCCTATTATCACTACCGTTTTCATTCTTATGCTCCGTTTTATATCACAGTATCGGGAGGGACTCAAAGGAGATAACCTCGGGATGTGCGTCCATATATGCAAGAGTCGATTCCGAGGTCAGTGCCTTGGGTGATTTGAAGCTCAGATTAAAGGTGACCGTGCCGTTTTCGTTGCGAATTACCTCGCTTTCAAATACGCTTGCGTTCATCTCGTCGAGCATCGTGCGCATCTGCTTTATGCCCGTTCCCCACTCGCGCATCGTGACCGATACGACATTCGTAACATAGGTGTCCTTACTGAAATTGTAGCGATGGAACATATACTGAAGTGCAAGCACGATAAGCGTTGTGAATATGGACGCAAGGTACAAGCCCGCTCCGAGACACATACCGATAGCTGCCGTAGCCCAGATGCCCGAGGCTGTGTTGAGGCCCTTTATCGTACTGCCTGCTTTGAAGATAACACCGGCGCCCAGGAAGCTCACGCCGCTTATGACCTGCGCCGCTATTCTCGCCGGATCTGCCGTGTCCACGCCGGTGTACATACTGCCGTCGGCGTTTACAAGGTCGGAAAAGCCGTATTTTGAAAGGATCATCAGCAGGCAGGCGGTGCAGGCTACCATCGCATGTGTGCGAATGCCTGCCTCCTTGAGTCTGCGTGTTCTCTCTATGCCGATAAGCATTCCGCACACTCCGGCAATGACTATTCTCAGACCGAACACAAGCTCGGTCGACATGGGTATGTTCAAATTCAGGATATTCATAGTGCGCTCCAAAGCCGTTTATTTTGTTATTACATTATATAATATTTCGTTTTTCTTTTCAATAAACCTAAAATATTAAAGGCATCGCTTCAGCGATGCCTTTAAGCTCATTCTATCGAAATCATGTAGTAGTAAACGGGCTGACCGCCGTTTATCACCGTTATCTCGGCATCCGGGAGGCTTTCCTCCAGAGCAGCCGCCGTTTGCTTTGCATCTGCTTCGTCAACATCCTCACCGTAGTACACCGTGACAAGCTCAGGGTCAAAATCGACCGCAGCTTCGCCAAGCTCGGCCACAAGCTTCTCCATATCGGTGTAGCTGCCAATAAGCTTGCCGTCAAGCAGCGCAAGATACTCGCCTGCGCAGATGACGTGACCGTCAAAGTCGGAGTCGCGGGCTGCATAGGTGACCTGTGCGGTATGCACGCCCTTTATCGCCTCACCGAGAGTCTCTTTTATCGCCTCGACCTCGTCATCGGGGTCAAAGTTCAGCATTGCGGTGATGCCCTGCGGCACGGTCTTTGTCGGAATGACAACGACCTGCTTGTCCTGACAGATGGGAATACACTGCTCCGCCGCCATAATTATATTCTTGTTGTTGGGGAGAACGAACACCACCTCGGACGGTGTGCGGTTTATCTCCTTGAGAATGTCATCGGTGGAGGGATTCATGGTCTGACCGCCGGTAACAATGGTGTCTGCGCCCAGCTCGCGGAACAGCTTCGCCATTCCCTCGCCTGCACATATCGCGACAACGCCGCAGTGCTTCACGGGGGCTGCGATCTCCTCGCTCTCAAGCTCGCGCTCGATATCCTCAAGATCGTCGGTGCTCTGCGCCTTTCTGCCGGCGATTATATCCTCGTGCTGGGTGCGCATATTCTCAATCTTTGCAAGCTCCAAAGTTCCGTACTTCTGCGCCTTGGTCAGTGCTTCGCCGGGAATGTTCGTATGAACATGAACCTTGAACGCCTCGTCGTCCTCGCCGATAACAAGGCTGTCTCCGATGCTGGAAAGGTATGCGCGGTACGGGGTCAGATCAACATTCGGCTCGTTCTTTCGGACTATGAACACGGTATCAAAGGCATAGGTTATCTCCGATGTGTCAAAAACATCGAATGCACCGCTTTCGTTGGCTATCGCCGAGGCGGACGCCGCCTTGGTGGGGACCTTCATCTCGCCGCGCAGATAAGCAAGCATAGCTTCAAAGATAACTATGTAGCCCTTGCCGCCGGCATCAACAACGCCCGCCTTACGCAGAACGGGGTTAATGTTCATGGTGTTGTCAAGTGCCTCTTTAGCCGTCTTTATGGAGGCATCGAGCATCGCCTCAATGTCCTCGGAATCCTTTGCAAAGCCCATCGCAGAGGCGGACGCCATGCGTGCAACCGTGAGAATAGTACCCTCGGCAGGCTTCATGACCGCCTTGTAGGCTGCATCGACGCCGTCATTCATAGCGGCGGCAAATTCCTTTGCGCCGACGGTCTCCATGCCCTTGAGTCTGCGCGAAATTCCGCGGAACAGCAGGGACAGGATAACTCCGGAGTTGCCTCTTGCGCCGCGCAGCAATGCGCTTGCAACGCAGTCGGCAGCCGCATCCACGGCATAGTATTCCTTTTTTCGGAGCTCGGTAGCTGCGGCGTTCATGGTAAGACCCATATTCGTGCCGGTATCACCGTCGGGAACCGGGAACACATTCAGCTCGTTTATCATCTGTGTATTTTCTGCAAGTGCCGCATCGGCGCAAAGAATCATGTTTTTAAACGCTGCGGCATCAATGTAATCTCTCAAAGAAAGCACCTCCGGGAGGAAAATTTATATATATAAATCAGCCGATAATCACAGTGTCAACATACACATCGACGCTCTTTACCGGAACGCCGGTCGCCTTTGCAACCTTATAGCTGACTTCCTTTATAATGCTGCGGCAAACGGCACTGATGTTAACACCGTTGTCAACACCGATATGCAGTTCCAGCGACAGAGTATCGTCTTCATTAAAGTGCGTGGACACGCCCTTGGACATCGACTCTCTCCTCAAAAGCTGGAGAGGGCCGCCTTCTTTGCTGCGTCCTGCCATGCCCTTGACGCCGAAGCAGCTTGTCGCCGCAACGCCGGCAATGTTCGTAAAGACATCGCTGGTAATACTGATGGTGCCCTTTTCGTTTGTTATATGAACCATTGAAACGACTCCTTTCAATGCAGATTATCACAAAAATGCGCTACTGCCACAAATACTACAGTATTATAATACAGTGTTCCCCAAAGGGCAAGGAAAATTTAATTCGAAAAAAGTAGTATTTTCTTGTTTACAGGTTATTTTTTAAATGTTAGACTTCAGCTATAAGCGATTAATTACGATTAATTACTATGTGGAGATGAAATTATGGCAAGAAAATTCAAAACAATGGACGGCAACGAGGCAGCCGCACATGTAAGC
>SAMEA3663260__coassemble_717_pt1 | contig 9899 bp, 5 predicted proteins | sample SAMEA3663260__metabat2_low_PE_022 | metagenome-assembled genome bin SAMEA3663260 (sample SAMEA3663260) | pig gut metagenome | biome: pig gut; feature: pig-associated habitat; material: faeces | place: China | collected 2013
CGGGCAAGGGCCACCTTGTGCGCGAACTTGACGCACTCGGCGGCGAGATGGCAAAGGCAGCGGATAAGGCGTGCATACAGTATCGAATGCTCAACCGCGGCAAAGGTCCGGCGGTGCATTCGCTCAGAGCGCAGGCAGACCGAAGACGCTACCAAGAGGTCATGAAGCTGACCCTTGAGCGGCAGGAGAGCTTACGCACAAAGCAGGCGGAGATAGTCGAAATAGGTGTCAATAACGGCAGAGTATGCTCCGTGACCACGCATACGGGCGCGGTTTTTGAGTGCAAAGCCGCCATTATTGCAAGCGGCACTTATCTTGACGGCAGGACCATAGTCGGCGAGGTCATACGCTCCTCGGGTCCCGACGGACTTGCCGCCGCAACATCTCTTACGAAATGCCTTGTCGGTCTGGGGCTTAATATCCGTCGCTTCAAGACCGGCACGCCGCCCCGCGTGAACTCACGCAGCGTAGACTTTTCAAAGATGGAGCTGCAGGAGGGAGATTCTGAACCTGAGGGCTTTTCCTTTGATACCGTCACTCCGCCGGAAAACAAGGCGGTGTGCTATCTGACCTACACCAACGAGGAAACACACAAAATAATCCTAGACAACATTGACCGCAGCCCGATCTATTCGGGCGTCATTGAGGGTATCGGCCCTCGCTACTGCCCGAGTATTGAGACGAAGATAATGACCTTTAAGGACAAGCCCCGTCATCAGCTTTTCATTGAGCCAATGGGCTTAAACACCGAGGAGCTTTACATACAGGGGCTTTCCTCATCGCTGCCCGAGGAGGTCCAGCTCCGGATGCTGCACACTATCGCCGGACTTGAAAATGCCGAGATGACGCGTTGTGCTTATGCAATAGAATACGATTGCATAGACCCCACCGAGCTTTACCCCACGCTGGAAACCAAAAAGGTTTCCGGTCTGTACGGAGCGGGACAGTTTAACGGCTCCTCCGGTTATGAGGAGGCGGCGGTGCAGGGCTTTGTGGCCGGAGTTAACGCCGCACTCAAGATAAGAAACGAAGCACCGCTCGTCCTAAAGCGCAGTGACGGCTATATAGGAACGCTCATAGACGACCTTGTGACCAAGGGCACGAACGAGCCTTATCGCATGATGACCTCACGCAGTGAGTACAGACTCTTGCACCGTCAGGATAACGCAGATCTTCGCTTAAGCGGCATAGGACTGCGCATAGGACTTGTTTCGCCCGAACGCTATCAGGCGGTTCTGAATAAATATGCGGCGGTCGAAAAGGAGATAGAACGCCTTGAGCGCACGCATATCGGCCCGACACCGGAGCTTAACGAGCTCCTTAAAGCACACAACACCACTCCGGTTACAAGCGGCGTTTCGCTTGCAGACCTCATACGCCGACCGCAGCTTGATTATAAAATGCTTGCAGCATTTGACACCAACAGACTCGAGCTTCCAAAGGCGGTGTGGTATCAGGCGGAAATCAGCCTCAAATACGAGGGCTATATCAAGCGTCAGCTAAAGCAGGTCGAGGAGTTTTCCCGAATGGAGGAGCGTAAGCTGCCCGAGGATATAAACTATGACGAGGTAACGGGTCTGAGACTGGAAGCCCGTGAGAAGCTCAAAAAGATAAAACCGCACAGCTTCGGGCAGGCGAGCCGCATTTCGGGTGTATCGCCGGCTGATATTTCGGTGCTTATGGTATGGCTGGAGGGAAACAGATGAGCAAGGTCGTATTAGGCTTTTCCGGCGGAGTGGACTCCGCGGTGTGTTCGATGCTGCTTAAAGAAGCGGGCTATGAGGTCTGCGGATTGTATCTTGATAACGCAGGGGAAGCCGCAAGGCTTGACGCTGAAAAAACGGCGGAGTTCGTCGGAATTTCGCTCAAGGTCAAGAATGTCCACAGGGAGCTTGACGAGGGCGTATGCAAATGCTTTACCGAGGCATATTTAAACGGCGAGACCCCCAACCCCTGCATCATCTGCAACCCGACCTTGAAGTTTAAGTCGCTGCTTGAATATGCCGACGCTATCGGCGCGGAGCATATCGCAACGGGACATTACGCGAGGAGCGAAAACGGCGTTTTGTACAAGGGAATGCCCTCAAACGACCAGAGCTATATGCTTTGCCGCATAAGGCGCGAGCAGCTCAACAGGCTCATTCTGCCGCTTGGAAACTACGAAAAGACCGCGGTGCGCGCTCTTGCCGAGGGGTTTAAGCTGCCGGTGGCAAAAAAGCCGGACAGCATGGAGATATGCTTTGTGCCCGATAAGGACTACATAGGCTGGCTCAAGCAGCGCACCGAGCTTCCGCCGCCGGGAGAATTCGTTTTCCACGGCGAGGTTATCGGACAGCACGAGGGCATCTACCGCTACACCGTAGGTCAGCGCAGGCCGGGACTTTTTGACGGCAGAAAGCTGTATATATCGAGGATAGAAGCCGATAAAAACGAGATAGAGCTTGCACTCTGGGAGGAGCTTTTCAAAACCGAGGTCAATGCACGCGACTTCAACTGGCTGTGCGATAAGCCCACCGAACCTATAAGGGCAACGGTCAGAGTGCGCCATACGAAATGGGAAAATCCGCCCTGCACGGCATATGTCGAGGCTGATACCGTGAGGATAGTCTGCGATGAGCCCGTGAGAGCTCCTGCAAGGGGACAATCTGCTGTTTTGTATGACGGTGACAGAGTTCTCGGCGGCGGATTTATTATCTGAATAAAGCCGAATTTTGGTGTTGACTCAGAGCACCTTTTGTGAGAAAATATCGCTTAATCTACTTTATGGAGGAACAGTATGGCTACCTATTTTAACGAACCGTCAAGAACATTCAGTGAGTATCTTCTCATTCCCGGCTACACGAGCGAGGATTGCATTCCGGCGAATGTCAGCCTGAAAACGCCCCTGGTCAAATTCAAAAAGGGCGAAGAACCCGCTATCACTCTGAATGTACCCTTTGCATCTGCGATAATGCAGTCGGTATCAAACGACACTATGGCTATTGCACTGGCAAAGGAAGGCGGCATTTCCTTCATATACGGCTCACAGTCCGTTGAGGATGAGGCGGCAATGGTTTCAAGGGTCAAGAATTATAAGGCCGGCTTTGTTACCTCCGCTTCCAATGTCATGCCAGACCAGACACTGGCGGACATTCTCGAGCTTAAAGAGCGCAACGGTTTTTCCACCGTTGCCGTCACCGAGGACGGTACTGCAAACGGTAAGCTTGTAGGCATCGTGTCGAGCCGCGACTACCGCGTAAGCCGCATGGATGTGAGCACCAAGGTCTGCGAGTTTATGACCCCGCTTTCCAAACTTGTTACCGCCCCCGGGGATACCTCCCTCAAGGAAGCAAACGACATCATTTGGGACCACAAGCTGAATTCTCTGCCCATCGTTGACGATGACGGCAAGCTCATGTATTTTGTTTTCCGCAAGGACTACTCCGAGCATAAGCTCAATCCCAACGAGATACTTGACGAGCATAAGCGCTACATAGTCGGAGCCGGCATAAACAGCCGCGACTATGAGACCCGTGTTCCGGCACTTGTCGAGGCGGGTGCAGATGTTCTGTGCATCGACTCCTCCGAGGGCTACTCCTGCTGGCAGAAAAAGACCCTTGACTTTATCCGCTCAAGATACGGCGATACTGTCAAGGTCGGCGCAGGAAATGTTGTTGACAAAGACGGCTTTTTGTTCCTCGCTGAAGCGGGTGCGGACTTTGTCAAGGTGGGTATTGGCGGAGGCTCTATCTGCATCACCCGTGAGACCAAGGGTATAGGCAGAGGTCAGGCAAGCGCACTCATCGAGGTTGCAGCGGCAAGAGATGAGTATTACGAAAAGACCGGCATATATATTCCTGTCTGCTCCGACGGAGGCCTTGTACACGACTATCACATGACACTGGCACTTGCAATGGGTGCGGACTTCCTCATGATGGGCCGCTACTTTGCCCGATTTGACGAAAGCCCCACTGCAAAGCTTGTCGTAAACGGCAGCTATGTCAAGGAGTACTGGGGCGAGGGCTCAAACCGTGCCCGCAACTGGCAGAGATACGACCTCGGCGGCCAGTCCAAGCTCAGCTTTGAGGAGGGCGTGGACTCCTATGTCACCTATGCAGGTCCTCTGCACGATAACCTCGAAAAGAGTGTTTACAAGATAAAATCCACAATGTGCAACTGTGGCGTTACAAATCTTGCCGACCTGAAGCGTGACGCAAAGCTCACGCTGGTGTCCTCGGTCAGCATCGTCGAGGGCGGCAGTCATGATGTTATCCTCAAAACCTCACGCACAAATAACTGACAAAAATCTCCCTCATCAGAGGGAGATTTTTGTGCAAAATTAATTCACATAAATTTTGTAGGAATTGTTGACAAACGTGATAAAATAGCGTATTATGCAAGTAAAGCAAAACCCCAGTTAAATCATAGGAATTTAAACAAGGAGCGATGGCAATGAAGACTATGTCCGTTAACAGTATCGGTTGCAGCATCTGTACCTGTCGATGTTGCTGTCGTCGCATGCCTTGATTCAGCAGTATAGCTGCAATTGGTGCGACGGCGTAAAGCTGTCGTTTTTTTATTGTAATTATTTATTTATGAAGGAATTAGTTAAAATGAAAATATACAAGTCTATGGAAGAGCTTATCGGCAAGACTCCGATAGTTGAACTGAGAAACATCGAGCAGCAGGAAAACCTTGCGGCAAGACTGCTTGTGAAGCTTGAGAAAACAAATCCCGCAGGCTCTGTAAAGGACAGAGTAGCAAAGGCAATGCTCGACGATGCCGAGGCAAAGGGCAAACTGACAAAGGGCGGCGTTATCATTGAGCCCACCAGCGGCAACACCGGAATCGGTCTTGCGGCGATCGGTGCCGCAAGAGGTTACCGTGTTATTATCGTTATGCCCGATTCCATGTCAATTGAGCGCAGACAGCTCATGACCGCCTACGGTGCAGAGCTTGTACTGACCGAGGGTAAGCTTGGCATGAAGGGTGCGGTAGATAAAGCCGAGGAGCTCAAAGCTCAGATACCCGGCAGCATAATCGCCGGTCAGTTTGAAAATCCGGCAAACCCCGCGGCACACCGCACATACACGGGCCCCGAGATCTGGGAGGACACCGACGGTAAGGTGGATATATTCGTTGCGGGTGTCGGCACAGGCGGCACCGTAAGCGGTATAGGCGAGTATCTCAAGAGTCGCAACAAGGATATCAGGATAGTTGCCGTCGAGCCTGCGACCTCGCCGCTGCTGTCCACAGGCAAGGCCGGCCCGCATCGCATTCAGGGTATCGGTGCAAACTTCGTTCCCGAAAACTTTAACCGTGATGTAGTTGACGAGATAATCACCGTCACCGACGAGGATGCCTTCAAGGCAGGCCGTGAAATAGCACGCAAGGAGGGCTTGCTTGTCGGAATAAGTTCGGGCGCGGCACTCCATGCGGCTGTTGAGCTTGCTAAGCGCAGAGAGAACTACGGCAAGACCATAGTCGCCCTTCTGCCCGATACCGGTGAAAGATACCTTAGCTCAGTAATGTTTAAGGAGAACTGATAATGTTCAGAGACCTGTTTGAAACCGTTAATGCATATCTGGCGAGAGATCCGGCGGCACGGGGACCGCTCGAAGTGCTGCTGCTTTACCCCGGCGTAAAGGCAATAAGCTATCACCGCAAGGCTCACTGGTGCTATGAGCACGATTTGAAATTCCTTGCAAGAGTAATATCCCAGCTCGGCCGCCATCGCACAGGAATTGAAATTCACCCCGGCGCAAAGATAGGTAAGCGTCTTGTCATCGACCACGGTATGGGCATAGTCATCGGTGAGACCGCCGAGATAGGGGATGATTGCCTGATTTATCACGGCGTGACCCTCGGCGGTACGGGCAAGGACATCGGAAAGCGTCACCCGACAATCGGCAACAATGTGCTTATCGGCACGGGTGCAAAGGTTCTCGGACCGTTCAAGGTCGGCGATAACAGCCGTATTGCGGCAAACTCCGTTGTACTAAGCGAGATACCGCCCAACAGCACCGCCGTTGGCGTGCCTGCGAGAGTGATCAAGCGCGCAGGCGTCAAGGTCGATTACGCAAGCGAAGTGGATCAGGTCAATGTCTCGGACCCCGTTGCTGAGGAGCTTGCGGCCATCCGCCGTGCTCTGTGCGAGATAAATACGAGGCTGCATAATCAATCAACTCAGTCATAAGTATTAAACACTCCCGATTTGGCGGTACAAGATAGGGAGAAACCGGTACTGAACGGCTCTTTTCCGACCATACGTCACAAAAAATCTCCGGTAATACACAAAGTATTACCGGAGATTTTTTGTATTGTCCGGAGCAAAAACCTCGTTTAAAACTGCTATGCTCCCTGTAAATCAGGTTTTTTTCCTGCGGCAAGGCAAAAAGCTCAGAAATACGGATATATATCGAGCATTTTTAACCAAGCTGCAGGGAAAATCTTTTACGGGGGGGGTTATTCCTATCATATAACGCCCATGAAATCGGGAGCAATTTGGTTTGCTCAGCGTTTTATTCGGTTCTGAGTGCAACAACCGGGTCTTTGTTAGCTGCGACCTTGGAGGGGATAAGACCCGCAATAACGGTAAGCCCCATACTGATGAGAACCAAGACAACGGCGGCTACCGGCGGCAGCACGGCATTAATTGAATGAATACCCGTAAGAGCGTGAACCAGTGCATTTATCGGGATGCAAATAAGTATCGTCGCCATTATGCCGATAATGCCTGCACCGAAGCCGACGATGATGGTCTCGGCATTAAACACACGGGAAATATCGCGCTTCGATGCGCCGATTGCGCGCAGTATACCGATCTCTTTGGTGCGTTCAAGCACGCTGATGTATGTGATAATGCCGATCATGATGCTCGAAACAACAAGGCTTATCGCTACGAATGCGATGAGAACATAGGAGATGACATCAATGATGGTCGTGACGGAACTCATGATAAGTCCGACATAGTCGGTGTAATTAATCTTATCATCGTTTTCAACACCGTCATTGTAGTCCTCGATTATCTCAGAGACTGCGTCCTTATCGGCGAAGGTAGATACATAAATATTGACGGCGGCAGGGGAGGCGAGATCGACATAGCCGAGCTTGCGCATATTGGCGTCATAGCTCGAATCCGAGAAGATTTCGGGCATGAAGTTCTCATAAATCAGCTTGTAGCCCTCGGCAGTGAAGTAGCATTCGTCAAATGCCTTGGCAAGACTTGCCGAAGAGAGCTTGCTCATGGATTTTTTTACTTCCTCGGCATACTTTTTCGATATCTGCTCGGACATCATCTCCCGCATATAGGCAAACAGCGTATCATCGTCCATGGAAGCAAGCATATCCTTATACTCGGGGTAGTTTTCGACTACTTTCTTCTCGATATCTTTTCGGCTTACATTTTTAAGCTGTTCGTTGATGGTGGAGTCAATGTATTTCTGCGGAGCAACGGACATATAAGAAACATAGATCTTAGCTTTCTTTTCGCTGCTGAGATCCTTGCAGTAGTCGGTGACGGCTTTTTTGATTTCATCGTCGGTGAGCTTTTCGTTGCTCTCCTTAAACGGCAGACCGGTGAAAACATCGGTCGTGGGGTCGGCCAGCTGCTTTGCAACGAAATCCTTTGCCTTAGTTTCCTCAACGACCTTCTTCGTAAGAGCGTTTGTGTATCCGATAGCGCCGGACATCATACCGGATACTGCCTCATCGCTCTGTCTGACAACACCGACAATCTTCAGCTCCATAGCGTTGTTATACAGCGTTTTGAGACCCAGCTCATCGGAGCTGATGTCCTTGTATTTTTTTGTAACCGGGTCAAGCTGGTAGCAATCGGCAGGGAGGATCAGTCGGAAGGTCTGCTTACAGATGTCTGCATAGCTCCAGCTTTCGACTTTGCTTGTTTCGGGCTGAGTGCCGGTCATGTACTGAGTCATTGCGCCGAGCATATCGTTTGCCGACTTTAGACCGAGCGCGTACAGGACAAGATCGGAGATCTCGTTGTTTTCGTCAACTATCAAAACGACCTCGTCATAGCTCTTGGGCCATGAGCCGTAAAGCACATCATACTGCTGGTGCAGGAGCGGACTTACAAGCTCGTCACCTTCGCCGGGCAGCATCTCCTGCCATACTACGAACTGGCTCTGCGTGGCGCTCATACCGGTTGCACCCATCATATCGTTCATCGAGGAGCTGACGGACTTTTCCGCTTCCTCGCCGATGACCGCACTGCGTATTTTGCTCAAAAGGGTCATGACATCGGACTGGATTATCTTGCCGTCGGCGTCTTTGGTGTACAGGTTCATCGGCAGATTGTAGCTGTACTGAATGTTCGACACGTGCTCGTGCAGGGCTGAGTCCTTGCTCATCTGCTCATCAAGATATTCCTTGAATGCCTTAAGGTTATTCGTCTGCACCTCGGCAGAGGTCATTGCGTTCATCATGTCGTACATGATGGTGTTTGCGTATACGGCGTCATTGTCATGAGCGTTCCCGCCGTCTTCCTTGTTAAGACCCATCATCGTGGTCATAAGCTCCGACATATCAACGGATTCAGCCATGATGGATATGGGGTAAGACGACAACGTGTCCTCCTGCACCTTATCAATGTAGTTGTTGACACCGGTCGATATGGAGAGGATGAGCGCGATGCCGATAATACCGATACTTCCGGCAAACGAGGTCAGGAAAGTGCGGCCCTTTTTTGTCATCAGGTTATTGAGAGACAGCGAAAGTGCCGTAATATAGCTCATCGCAGTCGTCCTGATGGAGGAAACCGGCTTGACTGTCACCTCAGCGCTGTACGGCTGGGAGTCGTCAACGATAAGTCCGTCCTTTAGGCGAATGATACGGGAGGCATAGTTTTCGGCAAGCTCGGGGTTGTGCGTGACCATGACGATGAGCTTATCCTTGGATATCTCCTTGAGTATCTCCATTATCTGCACGCTGGTGTCCGAGTCGAGCGCACCGGTTGGTTCGTCGGCGAGCAGAATATCGGGGTCGTTGACCAAAGCTCTTGCAATGGCGACGCGCTGCATCTGACCGCCGGACATCTGGTTGGGCCTCTTGTTTAGCTGGTCGCCTAACCCTACCTGCTCAAGCGCACGGATCGCTCTTTCGCGGCACTCCGACTTGGAAACGCCGGAGAGAGTCAATGCAAGCTCAACATTGGAAAGCACGGTCTGATGCGGAATAAGGTTATAAGACTGAAAGACGAAGCCGACGGAATGGTTGCGGTAGCTGTCCCAATCGGAATCGGTGTAGCCCTTGGTGGAGCGACCGTTGATTATCAGGTCGCCCTTCGTGTAAGCGTCAAGACCGCCGATGATATTCAGCAGCGTAGTCTTGCCGCAGCCGGAATGACCCAAAATTGCGACAAACTCGCTTTCACGGAACTCAAGGTCGATACCCTTAAGTGCGTGAACGGTATCATCACCGACAGCGTAATCCTTAGTAATGCCCTTTAGTTTTAGCATAAAATTAGCCCACCCTAAGAGAAATAGTGTAAAAAGTATTATCTGCCATTTTCGCCGTAAAGTCAATACATTTCAAGGAAAGTTCATAAGCTTGGATTGACAATTTAAGCATGATGGTTTAGAATTAATAACCGGTATGCCTCCGTAGCTCACCCGGATAGAGCGTGCGCCTCCTAAGGTGTTGCTCTGTCCGCCCCGATACCCTCAGGTAGCGCCGAAAACGCGAGAAAAACGGCGTATTTGCGAGATCGCTCTTGCGGCGAAAAGTTTTTGGCACCCTGTTTGGCACCTTTTGGTGTACTTTTGCAAAAAAGTAAGGGCTCGGTGTCCTCGCGGTATCTTTCATAATTTCATATCTGCCCCAGTAGCGTAGTGGATAACGCGATCGCCTCCTAAGCGATAGACCGCTGGTTCGAGTCCAGTCTGGGGTGCCAAAAAGGCAGT
>SAMEA3663260__coassemble_754_pt1 | contig 9670 bp, 6 predicted proteins | sample SAMEA3663260__metabat2_low_PE_022 | metagenome-assembled genome bin SAMEA3663260 (sample SAMEA3663260) | pig gut metagenome | biome: pig gut; feature: pig-associated habitat; material: faeces | place: China | collected 2013
GCCGAGACGACAATACGGACAGGGAGAGTAACTCCATCGCCAACCAAAAGAAAATTCTTTTTTATCGGAAATGACTTTGCCGATAAAGAAGAACAGCGGCAGAATGATCGCTTCATTGACAATTTCGTAAATCAGATTGACCCAGCTTAGCTGACCTGCGATGGAATAGGACCATTCACCGGGAAGCTGTCCGAGAAAGAACGTGCGAACCGTTGTATAAACGGCAGGACACAGTCCGAGCACAAGGAGTGCCGCAAACAATCGCCAGTTGATGTTTCTTAATGATTTGAAAACTTTGTTCATTATCATCCGTCCAAACATTATTTTACTTATTTTACCACAAAAAGCCTTATTTCTCAACGAGTGGGTAAAAAAGAAGTGGATGTAACTGAAATCCGTTACATCCACTCGATATGGTTGCGGAGGAGGGATTTGAACCCACGACCTTCGGGTTATGAGCCCGACGAGCTACCGAACTGCTCCACTCCGCGATATTGCACTCCTTAGAGCCCATATATAATACCACAGCCGTGATTCTAAGTCAATACCCCTGCAGATTTTTTTGAGCGACGACTTTCGACCTGAAAAAACTCCGTCTTTCACGCTGCGAATGCCGCACAGGGGGGCTAAATTCTTCGGCTTATTGCATTTTTGCTATTGCAAAAATCATGCCGGCTTGATATAATCAGATCTGATACCGAATTGTAACCTGCAATCAGCAGTCAGTCCGACCGGAGGTCATTATATGAGAAAGCTTACCAGAATTATTGCACTTGTGCTGGTCACTGCGAGCCTTTTGACGATCGGTGCCTTTGCCGCACCCGGCAAGGGGCTGAACGCGTTTGAAAAGATCGCCGATATGGGCAAATACACCTTTACCGATCTTCTTACAAGTCACTGGGCATACTCCGGCATTAAGATCTGCTACGACAGGGGCATCATGGTCGGATACCCCGACGGCACCTTCGGACCGGAGGAGACCGTCACATGGTCGCATGCCGTCACCATAGCCGCGCGTGTTCATTCTGCCTATTACGGCAATCCCCTCAATGCGACCGAACGCAGCGGTGAATACTGGTACACTCCCTACTATGATTATTGCGTCAAGTACGGGCTCCTGCCCAAATACCGCCCGGGGCTCAGTTCCCTGGATGAAAGCGGCATTTCCAGAAACGACCTTGCGTACATTTTCGGCAAGCTGCTTGACAGTAGGGACACTCCGGCAATCAGCGACCTCAAGATAAGCGACGAAGCCTACATTCCTACGTACTACCGCGATTCGGTTAAGAAGCTCTACGCGGCAGGCATCATGAACGGCATGGAGAACAATGAGTTCAACGGCAATGAGTGCACGACCCGTGCTCAGATAGCTGCAGTTGTCGCAAGACTTGTCGTCCCCGCCGTGAGACTCGGCCACGATTCGAAGGCAAACCTTGCGATGGAGTCTTATCAGGCAAATCTTGAAAATGACAGCGTTGCGGTCCAGCTCGGCAGAAATTACTACTGCATCTACAAATCCTATACCGATGTACAGACCGAGCTGTTCTCGCTTTACCTCACCGATCTGAACGACAAGCACACCAAGCTTTACTCCTGCAGCGAGGGTGAGTACCTGAATAATATCAGCGTCTATAACGGCAAGGTTTATTTCTGCAAGGCTACCGCAGGCACGGCAAGCGGTTCGCTGCTGTGCTACGACCCTGCTTCCGAGACGGTTTCCACCGTCTACCACGGCAAGATAGTCGAAAGCTACTGTTTCTATAACGGCACGATCTACGCTCTCCTGTTCACCACCTATGCCGATAAGCCCGCCGGCTACCGCTACGATTTCGGCAAGATCTCGGACGGCGGCTTTTCCGTCATTCATTCGGGCTACACCTATGCCGAGGCAAAATACTTCACACCATACGGCTGGAACGGTAGGATATATTTCAAGCTCTCATCGGTCAACGGCCCGACCAACCTCTATTCTTACAGCATTGCCGACGGCTCGACAAGCAAGCTCTCCTCCGTTGACATCAACACCAGCTTCTTTGACGGTCATGTCATGTACTTCCTCGCATATGATGCCGAGGGCAACTATGACGGCACGCTATACGCGCTCTCTGTCCAGTGCCCCGACGCGATTTACAGCGTAGGCGAGTTCCCCAACGCAATGAACACCAAGTTCAGAAGCCTGTACAAGCATGACGACACCGTCTATTGTCTGTCCTCATTCAACAAGAGCGTTTACAGCATGGACAGCTCCGGCGGCACAAGACTTGTTCTTGTCTGCGGCGGTGTATACGATTCGCTTTGCTTCACCAAGGACAAGGCAATACTCATCCCCACCACCTTTGCGACAAGCAACGCCAATGAGGTCAAGCTGTATAACGCAAATAATTTGGCGTCGAGATCGCTGTACGGCGACGCTATCGGCCTGAGCTGCTATTACAAGGGTGCGTACTTCGTCCCTGATGACGGTCAAGCGGTTTACAGCACGACCGAGAGCATCAGCACCGTAACTAAGCTGCCCATCACGGTCACCGAGGCATTTACCAAGGGCAGTGACCTTGTGGTGCGCACAAAGTACACTAACGAGACCGGCAGCGACATAAAGCTGCGCTCCTACATCATCAGTGTGGCTGTAAACGGTCAGGTGGTTGCAAAGGACATCAGCCGTATGTGGGGCTTCGAGCTTAAAAAATACGGCATTCAGACATTTACATTTGTTCTCGGCGGCGATGATATTATGCGCGATATTGACCTGTCCAAGGATAAGATATCGATACAGATAATCCCCACCTATGATATAATCCCGCCCAAGACCAACGGCAATAAATAAACAATTGATAAATAATCACCGGCGTCTGTGAAGTGCCTCCAAAAGTCAGGCAATATTTATCTTTTTGGCATAATAAACACCCCATTTGTCGACATGACTACTGTCTGACAAATGGGGTGCAGTTCATTTTTTGTTTATGACTGTTCTTCTTCCGGCGGAAGCTTTTTTACAAGCACCTTTTCGACCCTCAGCCCGTCCATTTCAAGCACCGTCACGGACATATCCTCATAGCGGAAGCTGTCGCCCAGCTTGGGGAATGCGCCGAACATCTCGATAGTCCAGCCGCCAACCGTTTCGCTGTCTGCTTCGAAGTCCTTTTCCTTTATTCCGACAAGCTCGAGGAAATCGGAAATGACCATGTCGCCGTCAAGCTCGTACTGACCGTCGGGCCGTTCGACTATCTCCTCCTCGACCTCGTCGGTATCGTCCCATATCTCGCCGACAAGCTGCTCAAGCACATCCTCCATCGACAGCACTCCGAGTGTGCCGCCGTACTCATCGGTGACAACGGCAAGGTGCTGCTTTGCGCGGCGAAGCTCGCTTAAAACGGCGGGCATTTTCATCGTCTTGTACACATAGCACGGGGGCATGAGCATACTGCGGATATCGGGGTTTTTCTCGTCGGTGAGTGCCTTTAGGAAATGATTGAGATACAGTACGCCGATGACATTATCGATACTGTCCTCATACACGGGTATGCGCGAATAGGGCGCGGACTCTATCGTTGCAAGCAGCTCGTTCCAATCGTCGTCAATGTCCAGAGCCACAACATCGACACGTGCGGTCATGACCTCGTACGCCATGACATCGGAAAATTCTATCGCCGCCTGAACAAGCTCGGAGCGATCCTCGTCGAGAACATCCTCGTCCTCGGCAGTCTCGATAATTGACGAAAGCTCCATCGCCGCGGCATCCTCATCGCTGCTCGTTTCCTCACCCTTTAAGCCGGCGGTGAGCAGCCTTACAAGCCCCACCACGACCCAGATAAGCGGCATGAGTACGATAGTCAGCGCACGGATAAACCTCGCATGGCTGAGCGCAATGCGGTTTGCGCTGGTCTTGGCGATTATCTTCGGCATCGTCTCGCCGAAAATTACGATCAGCACTGTGATGACCACGGTGGACACCCACGCATATCTGTCGTCACCGGCGACCAGAATGACCAGCACCGAGCCTATTGACGAGGCTGCGATGTTGACTAAGTTGTTGCCGATGAGAATTGCCGAAAGCGTATCGTCGAAGCGGTTGATTATCTTGACGGCAATTGCCGCTTTTTTAGAGCCGCCGTCTCTCGCGCTTTCAAGGCGCATACGGTTGCAGCTTGAATACGCCATCTCGGAGGAGGAGAAGTAGTTCGAGCCGATAACGCACAGGAGAAGTCCTGCCAAACAAAGATAAATCACTGCCCGGCACCTCCCTCGACCATGCGAACATTCAGTCGCAGAATTCGGTTGTGCTGCATTTCGCACACGGTCACGCGAACACCGTGATAGTCAAAGCTCGCACCCACCGTCGGAATGGCGGCAAACTGCTCGTATGCCCACTCGCCCAGCAGTTTGTTTGTAAACCCGTCGTTTTCCTCGGGATCGTCAAACTCCAGAAGCTCAAACACATCGCTGACATTCATCTCGGCATCGCAGTCCCAGCTCCCGTCGTCGAGAGCAACAAAGGGCTCCTCGACCACATCGTCCTCGTCCCAGATCTCGCCGACAAGCTCCTCGAGGATATCCTCAACGGTGACTATGCCGAGTGTGCCGCCGTAATTGTCGGTGACTATCGCCATATTAAGCCGTTTCTTGCTCATAACGGGCAGCAGGTCGTCGATATTTGTGCTTTGGTGGACAAAATACGCCTCGTCAAGCAGCTCGCGAAGCTTGATGTTTTCGCCCTCGCGCAGATACGCCTTTATGTACTTGCGGATAGACAGTATGCCGATAACATTGTCGATGCTTCCCTCGTAAACGGGCAGGCGGCTGTGCTTCTGCTCGCGGATGTAGGCGAGGATTTCCCCGGGGGAATCCTCAACATCCACCGCCGCAAGGTCTACTCTCGAGGTAAGGATGCTTTCGACCGTTGTTTCGCCGAACTGAAGCGCGGAGGAAATGAGCTCGCCGCGTTCCTCACCCAGGCTGCCGTCCTCGGTCATGTCCTCGATGATATCATAGATCTCGTCCTCGGTGACGGATATCTCGGGGTCTGCCTTTACGAAGCGTGCCGCAAAGTTGCCGATTGACGACAACAGAGCCGATATCGGCCGCAAAATGCGCATAAAAAAGCACAGCGAGCCGGCAACTGCCAATGACAGTCGCTCGCTGTATTTCTTAGCTATGCTCTTCGGAAGCATTTCGCCCACGAAGAAGACCGCGATGGTCATAATAATCGTGCTCAGGGTAACCGCCCCGAATCCCCAGATACGGGTGACGGTGACGGTGACGATGCTCGCCGCCGCAATATGCACGATGTTTGTACAAATCAGAATACTGCTGATGGCACGGTCGAAGTTATCAAGGACCTCAAGTGCCTGAATTGCCTTTGCCTCGCCCTTTTCGGCACGGACCTTTATCCTGACCCGCGACACCGAGGCGAACGCCGTTTCCGCAACCGCAAAAAAAGCTGCGCACATCAAAAGAAGAATTACGATTATCAGTGACAATCGACTGCCATCATCCATTTCGGACTAACACACTCCCAATAGTAAATTGGAATCAGTATATCATAGCGATTAAAGTCCGTCAATATGATAAGACCCGCAACGCACAAGGGCGGTTTTTCGGGAAATCAAGTGTGTTGACTTTACACTGACATTATTATATAAATCAGTCACAAAATCAGTTGTACTATGCGGCAGATAAGGCTTGATGTTCCGTTTATTCGCCGGCAGCTTGCGGATTTTGTTGTTATAGCAACGCATTTTAAGGCCATTAATAATTGCAATCATGAGATGAATATGGATTATTCCCTTTATCAATAGCGTCGAACAAGAATTGAAAGCAGGTGTTTTATGGAGACGAAAAAGAAAATAAGCCTCAATGATATAATCGGTGCAGGCAGCGGCATTGTTCTTGTCCTGATACTGGTTTTATCCTCCATCTTTGGCGGAATGGGCACACGCGCAGGCGTTTCCAATTCCGAAATCCCCGCCGATGCACAATCCCTCGTCGGATATGCAGAGGGCCGCAACGGCACGATCAAGGTCAAGGTAATCGCATCCGAGGATACGATCTATCAGGTTCAGGTTCTCAAGAACAGCGAAACCGACGGCATCGGCACACCGGCAATGGACATTGTTCCCCGGAGAATTTACGAGGAGCAGAGCATTGCTGTAGATGCGATGGCAGGTGCAACGATTTCTTCCGAGGCAATTAAAGAGGCGGTAAGCAACGCTCTGGAAAGCGGCGGACTTGATCCGTATAAGTTCGGCGGCGTCAGGGTTGCCGTGAGCACTGTTGCACAAAAGGTTGAAACCGGTACCCATGTCACATTGATGACTGCCTCCGACTGGGCTGAAGAATACCCTGATATTTACGCCAGCTATATGCGCAACAGCGAAAACAGCGAAGTGACCGACTACCTTACGGATTACCCCATGCTCAAGATCCTTTACGAAGACTTCGGTTTCTCAAAGTTCTACAGCAGTGCACGAGGCCATTTCTACGATGTCAAGGACCTCACCGAAACCGGTCGTCCTCATGCAATGGCAAACTGCTTCACCTGCAAGACCGCAAACTTTACCGCCATGGTAAACGAACTGGGTGACAGTGTATATTCCCGCCCCTTTGAGGATGTCATGAGAGATGTCAACGAGCCTATAAGCTGCTATAACTGCCATGCAAACAAACCCGGTACAATCACTGTAACACACAGCTATCTTGTTGACGGTGTGGGCGATGATTTTGAAAGCATTGATGCTGCAACTCTTGCCTGCGGTCAATGCCATGTTGAGTATTACTTCGACCCCGACAGCAAGGCAACAGCCCTGCCCCACAGTGATATCGACAGTATGAACCCCGATGACATTCTTGCATTCTTCAACGAAATCGGTTATGTCGATTACACCAATCCCCGCACGGGTGTAAAGCAGATCAAGGTTCAGCACCCCGAGCTTGAAACCTTCCTCAGCGTCGGCAGCCAGCACCGCAGCAAATATACCTGCGCCGACTGTCACATGGGCGAGGCAACAAGCGAAAACGGAACTGTATATAAGAGCCATTATCTCACAAGCCCGCTGAATAACGAAGCGCTCATAAAGAGCGAATGCTCAAAGTGCCACACCGACCTCGTTTCGGAGGTAAAGCAGCTTCAGGCCGATGTTGAAAAGCGCACGAACGAAGTCGGCAATACTCTCGTAGACCTTACAGAGAAGCTCGCGGCTGCTGTTAATAGCGGAAAATACACCGATGCGCAGCTTGACGAGGTGCGTAGTCTTGCAAGAGATGCCCAGTTCTATTGGGACTTTGTGTTCGTTGAAAACAGCGAGGGTGCACACAATTCTGCGCTGACATACCAGTGTCTCGACAAGGCGGAAGCACTGGCAACCAAAGCACTTTCAAAGCTTGGATGATATGAATAATCAACAAATGCCGTCTTGCAAAGGCGGCATTTGTTTTAAGTAAACGGGAGATGTATGAAAAAAATATTTAATTTCCTGCGTTCAATGCGCTTCGGCATAATTCTGCTTATCCTTATTGCTGCCTGCTCTGCACTCGGAACGGTAATTCAGCAGGGACAGAATATGGCATATTATGCCCAGAGCTACGGCAGCTTCCACGGAGCAATTCTGCTCCTCGGTCTTGATGATATATATAATAGCTGGTACTTTGTTGCTCTTCTTGCCCTGCTGTGCCTTAATCTTGTGCTCTGCTCGATAGTCCGTATTAAAAGCATTGTCAGGGGCGACAGAACCGCTGCGCAGACAGCATCAAATACTCCTGATACGGTGTTGCTTGATTCCGAGGGAGTTGAGAAGCTCGTCGAGCACCTGAAATCTGCAGGCTGCAAGGAAAGCAGCTTTGGCGAAGCCCGGATTTACAGCCGGCGTTCCATAGGCCGCTACGGAACATTTATCACCCATGCTGCAATACTGCTCACTGTTGTTTTCGGCGCGATGGCGCTCTACCTTCCCACGACAACAGATAAGTCCTGCTTTCCGGGTCAGTCCATAACAATGGATGACGGAAGCAAAATATTTGTTGAGTCCTTCCGCATTGAGGATGACGAGGGCAATCTGGATTTCACCAGTAAAATTCAGATAACAAATCCCGACGGCAAGCAGAGTGATGTCAATGAAATATCCGTTAACCATCCGTTCAGCTTCGGAAGCTTAAAGGTCTATCAGCAAACCTATGGCACGGCAGGCTCGATCACCGTCCGTGACCCCGAAACAGACGCTGAGGATGTCTTTATTCTTGATGATGTGAGCTTCCTGTCAATTGACAGCATAAACGGCCTTTGGTATGAGGCTGTTTATCCCGGCTATCTCGAGGGCGATGACGGCAACATAACGCTGATAACATCAAGCTCGGGAAGCTATGAGGACCCTGTATATCAGGTGCAGCTTGCATCTGACGGGGAATACACACCCGTCCTCGCCTTCCCCGGGGAATCCGTCAAGGTCGGAGGTCTGGAGTTTTATTTCAATGAGCCGGTGGAATATCCCGGGCTTAGAATTAAACACACTCCCGAAATTGTAAACTGGCTTTTATGCGGTTCGTTTTTACTTATGATAGTCGGCCTTTACATCACATTCTTCATGCCGCCTGTTCTCGTAAAAACCGACGGCAAGGGTTACGCGGTTTGCGGCCCGAAGGCAGAAAATATGCGCCTTGAGTTAAAGGCGCTCCTGCAGAATTACGAGAGGTAAAAAAGAAATATGAATATAATGTTTTTCGGCGCACTGATTATATACTTTGCCGCTGTGCTGCTGCAGTTTGTCGGCGCGATATTCAAGAAGGAAAAGGCGTTGAAAATTGCGTGGATTGTGTTCGTAGCAGGCTTTGCGGTGAATTCTCTTTATATGCTCGTCCGAGGGATTATGGCACACCGCCTCCCGCTTTCAAATCAGTTTGAATTTGCAACCGCCTTTGCATGGGGCATTGCACTGCTTCTCTTGTTCCTGAAAGCAAAAAAGAATTCCGACTGGCTTGCAACCATAGCAATGCCCGCCGCATTCCTCATACTGTCATATGCGGCACTCCAGCCCAAGGAGATATCCGAGCTGATGCCTGCGCTTAAAAGTGCCTGGTTCGGCCTTCACATCGGCTCAGCGGTGTTTTCCTATTCCGCCTTCGTTCTGGCGGGCTGCACCGGCCTCCGACGAATTGTCACCGCAAAGAAAGCGGAGCAAAACAATGCGATCAGAATTCAGCAGATGGACTTTTTGAGCTACCGCCTTATCGGATTCGGTTTCCTGCTCCTGACCGTTGTTATCCTGTCGGGCGCAATCTGGGCTGAGCAGGCATGGTCTTCATTCTGGACATGGGATCCGAAGGAGGTCTGGGCGCTCATCACATGGATTATCTATGCCGTGTATCTTCACCTGCGTTTACGCGGAAAGAAGGACGGAAACTTCCTTGCATGGTATGCGCTGCTTGCAGTTCCGGTAGTTCTGTTCACCTTTGCCGGTGTTAATACACTCATGCCCGGCCTGCACTCCTACGGCTGATGCTTACGGAAAAGCTGCGACGCTTAAGCAAAAGCTCGGCGTACCCGTTCCCCTGATTGCAGAGCCGCCCTCGATAACACCTGATAAATCTGCTATGACCGGATGAAGCGGTGTGGAATTTAAGCTTTGTTGTTTGAGCAAAGCTGTTTCCACACCGCTTCCTATTGTATCGCTTTATAAAGTAC
>SAMEA3663260__coassemble_756_pt1 | contig 9650 bp, 8 predicted proteins | sample SAMEA3663260__metabat2_low_PE_022 | metagenome-assembled genome bin SAMEA3663260 (sample SAMEA3663260) | pig gut metagenome | biome: pig gut; feature: pig-associated habitat; material: faeces | place: China | collected 2013
AAAATATTTTGATTTTTTGTAATATTGCCGTTCATTAGGCGTCTATATGGTTGAGTGTCATTCGAATAAACTTAACGGAGACAAGCAATGAACAAAAATAAAACAACACGAGCCTTTAAGCTGCTCTGTGTATTCCTATGCACCGTGATGCTGTTTTGCGCAGCAATTCCGCCGCAGGCAAGCGCAGCCTCAAGCGCAAGCAATTACGAAAACGCCGTGCTGTTTTGGGTCAATGTCGAGCGCTCAAGACACGGACTGAGCAAGGTCAAGACCACCGACGCGCTGTGCAGTGCATCGGGTGTGAGGGCAAAGGAGCTTTACAGCAGCTTCAGCCACACCAGACCCAACGGCAGCAAATGGACCACCGCACTCAGTGCCGAGGGTGTTAATTACAAAAGCGCCGCAGAGAATATAGCCTCCGGCTACACAAGCCCCTGCTCCGTCGTCAAGGCATGGATGGAATCCAGCGGACACAGGAGCAATATGCTCAACAGCAAGTATTCCTACCTCGGCGTCGGCCTGTACTACACCGAGTCGGGCAAGAAGTACTACTGGGATCAGCTTTTCACCGGCGGTGTGAGCTATTCCAACGCATACGGCACATACAATGTCGCACCCAAGGGTCTGAGCGTTGACAAGTCAAGCGTAAAGCTCTCGGTAGGCGGCACGACCACGGTAACCGGCACTCCCTCGCCGGTCTATGCCACCTCTGAGGTGACCTGCACAAGCTCAAACAGCAATGTCGTCAAGGTCACCGGTACCGAGGTCAATGTCATCACCGTCAAGGGCGTATCTGACGGCACGGCAAAGCTGACCGTCAAATGCGGCTCTTACAGCAAAACAATAAGCGTGACCGTCGGAACGGGCACAGGCGGCGGCTCGGATCCCACAACCGAGAATAAGCCCGGCAGTGTCTTCTCCGATTTCATTGAGCGCATACTGAGCTTCTTTTGCTCCGTAGTGCCTCATGATATATTCATTTAAGTACATATTCCTTTCTCCACCCCCCTGCCGTATCCGGTGCCTCCCCCCGAAGCGCCGGATACAATTTTTATCCCAAACAAGAAACACCGCAGCTCAAGCTGCGGTGTTTCTTATGTTCGCAATTAAAATTACTTGATCTCGACCTTTGCGCCGACAGCCTCGAGCTGAGCCTTGAGAGCCTCTGCGTCTTCCTTGGAGATGCCTTCCTTGATCTTTGCGGGAACTGCCTCGACCATTGCCTTTGCCTCTGCCAGGCCCAGGCCGGTGATGCCGCGGACTTCCTTGATGACCTTGATCTTCTCTGCGCCGAACTCGGTCATGACAACATCAAACTCGGTCTTCTCTGCTGCTGCCTCTGCTGCGCCTGCTGCTGCGGGTGCTGCTGCTGCTACTGCGGATACGCCGAAGGTTTCGCAAATACCGTCAACGAGCTCCTTAAGCTCGAGAACGGAGAGAGCCTTGATCTCTTCGATCATAGCGGTAATTTTTTCGCTCATTTTAATTTTCCTCCAATAATTATCAATTGTGTGCAGCGATTATTCTGCTGCTTCTGCGGGTGCGGCTGCGCCGCCGTTTTTCTCGATGACCTCTGCCAGGCATACTGCCAGACCGCCCATGATCGCATTCAGAGAACCTGCCAGCTTGGAGTACAGGTCGTTCTTGCTGGTCAAAGCGGACAGCTCTGCGATCTCCTGCTCGTTCAGGATCTTGCCCTCCATGAAGGCAGCCTTGATGTTGAATCTTTCACCAAGCTTCTTGGAGTAATCGCTGATGATGCGGAAGGGAGCGATGGGGTCATTGCTGCTGGTTGCCAGAGAAGTGCTTCCGTTGAGGACGGGGTCGAGCTCGCTCATTCCGACCTTATCGAGAGCCAGTCTGGTAAGGGTGTTCTTGACGACGGTGTATTCGACCTCTTCCTTGCGCATCTCGGTACGAAGAGCGGTATCCTCTGCCACGGTAATACCCTGGTAGTCAACGATGACACCTGCGCTTGCAGCACCTATACGCTCGGCGAGAGCCTCTACTATCGCCTGCTTTTCGCTGAGAACTTTTGCGTTCGGCATGTGTGTTTTTTCACCTCCACACTAATGTTCACGCTCATAAGAAAAACCTCCGCATCAAAAGACGCAGAGGCAGTAAGCAATCAATGATATTGATGCCATCCTCGGCAGGAATTACACTGAAAGCAACCTGCTGTCTTTGGAGCGCTCGAATACAATATCAATTATTTCCTTGTTTGTCAAGGCTTTTTTCAAATTTTCACCGCCCAAAGGCAATTATTTTGCCGTAAAGGGTATCCGACGAGGCTATCGCAGTCATGACGGCGGTCTGAATTGCGAGCATGACGAGTGCCTCGGCGCCTCTTGCCGCCATGAGCGGCACAAGCTCCGGACCGTAGACGAAATGAATCATGAGGCTGTTTAATATGAGAGTGACGGCAAGACTGTTTGTCAGCGCGGCAAGAAAGCAGCGTTTGAAATTCGGTCTGCCTTTATAGAGAAACAGTCCGTATATGACGCCGGTGAGAGCTGCCGTTGCGGTAAAGCCGGGAAAATACGCGCCCGTGGGGAATAAAAGCGCGCCGACAAGGTCGGCCAACGCAGCGCACACGCCTGCCCACGCCGGACCGTAGAGCATTGCGCACACCGCCGCCGCGGCAAAGCCCAGACCAACCTTGGCGATGAGGATATTAAACGCCAGCAGCCTTGAAAAAATGACATCAAAGGCAACGAGCATTGCGATTATGACGATTTTCTTTGTATTTTTGTTCATTATTACTCCTGAGACTTGTGATTTAGTCTAAAATGTTGCGGCTAAGGCGTACAGATTAAAGCCCATGTGGAAGAAGATGCTTGTCCAGATGCTGCCGCTGTTTTCGTAGCACCAACAGAGTGCAAAGGAAGCGGGAATGTAGCTTATTGCAAACAGCAGGTAGCTTAAATCCTGCGCGGCAAAGGCATATTGCCAGACATGGTAGACGGAAAACAGCACAATAGACACCACGTAAGCGACTATGCGGTTTTTGCGGTAAAGTCCGCCGAAGATGCCGCCGCGGAAAATGCACTCCTCGACTATTGGCGCAAGAAATACGGTCATGGCGATTATCATGCCGCGCTCCTGCCTGAGCATATTGTCGATAGCCTCATTGTTGGGGTTATTGTCTTCCATGCCGAGAGCCGTTATCACTACGCCGACGATAGCGGCGAGCACAAAATATATACCCCAGCCGATTAAAAACGCCTTAAGGCAGCCCCACGGGTTATCCAGCAGCGTATCAAAGCTGCGGCGCAGGAATTTGCCGAGGAGCAGGAACGCTATCACGGTGCTGGTGCAGTAGTAGATAAAGTTCAGCTGCGAATCGCTGAGCAGATCCGGCTTCTTGATAACGAATATACCGATGAGCACAGGAAACAGCATGGCATGGAGGATAAACAGCATTACCGCTCCCCACAGCTCGCTTTTTTTCATCAAGGTCTTCATCAGCCCCTCGCTTTCTGCTGAAGCTCGCTTAAAATGTTCAGTGCCTCCAGCGGAGTTATCGAGTTGAGGTCCATGGCCCTCAGCGCTCTTCCGACCTCGTCGCTGCCTGCCTGCTCAAGGCTGATCTGGCCTGCCTCGGGCGTTTTCCCGGGCGCAGGCTCGCTTTTGCCTGCCTCAAGCTCCCTGAGATAGGTTTTCGCCCTGGCGATAACATTGTCGGGAACACCGGCAAGCTTTGCGACCTCGATGCCGTAGCTGTCGTCGGCAGAGCCCGGCACTATCTTGCGCAGGAACACCAGAGTGCCGCCCTGCTTTTTCGCACTGATAGAATAGTTATGCACGCCCTCCGTCACACCCTCGAGAGCGGACAGCTCGTGGTAGTGCGTGGCAAACATCGTCTTTGCGCCGAGCTTGCGCTTATCCGCGCAGTATTCAAGCACCGCCCGGGCTATCGCCATGCCGTCATAGGTCGAGGTGCCGCGGCCTATCTCGTCGAGAATGAGCAGGCTCGAATTTGTTGCATAGCGCAGGATATTGGCGACCTCGCTCATCTCGAGCATGAAGGTCGATTGACCCGAGGCAAGATCGTCGGACGCGCCTATTCGGGTGAAGACCCTGTCCACCACGCCGATGACTGCACTTTTTGCCGGAACGAAGGAGCCTATCTGCGCCATGAGGGCTATGAGCGCGGTCTGGCGCATATAGGTCGATTTACCCGCCATGTTGGGTCCTGTTACAATTGCGACCCGGTTTCCCTCGCAGTTGAGATTGGTGTCGTTGGGGACGAACATGACATCGCTCAGAGTCTGTTCGACAACGGGATGTCTGCCCTCGGTGATGATAAGCTCGCCGGAGGCATCGACCTCGGGCATACAATAATTGTTGCGCACCGCGACCTCGGCAAAGGAGCAAAGCACATCGAGCCTTGCCACCGCGTCGGCACTCGCCTGCACCTCGGCGACCATGCCGGCTATTTTGCCGCACAGCTCCGTGAACAGCTCGTATTCAAGCTGCTTTATCCTGTCGTTTGCGGTAAGGAGCGTGTTTTCAAGCTCTTTAAGCTCCTGCGTAAAGTATCTTTCGTTTGAAACAAGAGTCTGCTTTCTGATGTAGTCCTCGGGCAGGGCAACGTCTCCTGCCGACCTGGGCACATCTATAAAATAGCCGAACACCTTGTTGTAGCCGATCTTGAGCTTTTTAATGCCGGTGCGCTCACGCTCACGCGCTTCAAGCTCGGCGACCGCCTGCGCGCCGTTATCGCGGATCTTTCTTAATCTGTCGCACTCCTCGGAGTAGCCCTCGCGCAGAATGCCGCCCTCGCGGACGGAAAACGGGGGATCGTCGCAGATCGCCCAATCGACGCGCATGACTATCTGCTCGAGCTTGTCCATGACGGATATCTGCCTGAGTGCCGCACTCTTAAAGCCGCTCAAAAGCTCGCAGATTTTAGGCAACGCCCTTGCGCAGTCGGCAAGGCTCAGGAGATCTCTGCCGTTTGCCGTGCCGTAGACCACACGGCCTATAAGCCTTTGCATATCTCCGATACCCCGCAGCGCTTCGATCAGCTCACCGCGGGTGACATTGTCCCTGAAAAGCTCGTCAACGGCGGTGAGTCTGCGCTTTATTGCGATGGGCGAAAGCAGCGGGCGCTCTATCCACGCTCTGAGCATTCTGCCGCCCATGGGAGTGCGGGTCTTGTCCAGCACCCACAAAAGCGAGCCTCGCTTTTCGCCGGTGCGCAGTGCCTCGGTGAGCTCGAGAGAGCGTCTTGTCGCCCAGTCAAGCTCCATGTATCTTTCCTCGGAGACGATATCTATGCTGCGGATATGTGCCATATCGAGCTTCTGCGTTTCGTCGATATACTGCAAAAGCGCACCCGCGGCAGACACCGCCGCAGGCCGCTCGCCAAGACCGGCGGCATCGAGATCGGGCAGGTCAAACTGCTGACACACTCTTGCCGCGCAGGGCATAAATTCATAGTCTTTGCCGCCCATTTCGAGCATACAGCCCAGCCGCTTGGCGGCAAACTCGGGCACACGCTTGGTTTCGGCGGCCGCCTTGTTCATGATAAGCTCCCTCGGCTCGAAGCGGCCCAGCTCGTTAAGTATGTGGTTTATCGCGTCGTCGTCAAAGGACGCAACGCAAAACTCGCCCGTGGACACATCGCAGAACGCAACGCCGCCGTGGCCCGCCTCGTAAAACACCGAGCCCAAGTAATTGCTTCTGCCCTCCTCGAGCATGGCGGCGTCCGTGACCGTGCCGGGGGTTATTATGCGGATAACATCGCGCTTTACAAGCCCCTTTGCCGTTGCCGGATCTTCGATCTGCTCGCAGATGGCGACCTTGTAGCCCTTGGCAATAAGCCTTGCTATGTAGCTCTGCGCGCTGTGATACGGAACTCCGCACATAGGCGTGCGCAGCTCGGGGTCTGCCACTGCCCTGTCCCTCGTCGTCAGCGCAAGGTCAAGCTCCTTTGACGCGACCCTGGCGTCCTCGTCGAACATCTCGTAAAAGTCGCCGAGGCGGAAAAACAGCAGGCAGTCCCGGTGCTGCCGTTTTATTTCGTTATACTGTCTTTTCATCGGTGTGAGCTCTGCCATGGCGCACACCTCCTCTTTATTTTATCTTGATCTTTGCCGCCTTTTCCGCATTCATATAAGCTCTGAACTGCTCGGGCAGATAGGTCATGAACTCCTCCCATGTGTTATAGGCGTAGTTAAAGTAGAAAACGCCCTCTTCGACATTTTCGGGAAACTCCTTGCGCTCTGCCTGACTGAGCTTATGGTCGGATGCGTACACCCAGTAGGACAGGCGTGTTTTCACAATACCGCATTCGATGCAGTCGCACCAGCGGAGGGTGAAGTGCTTGGAGTCGGGAGCGTTGGACTGTCTGAAAATAATGCCGCCCTCATAAAATGATATGTTGGCATAGCCGAAGGTGCTGTCCGACATGAGCCTTATTGCGAACATCCAGATGAGCGCAAGTACGCCTGTTATGATGAACAGGCCGATCACCGTCCTGCTCCCTGTGATAAGGCTGACGGCGATGGCGATAAGCGACACCGCCTCGAGAATAACGCCTGCGTAAAACAGCGCCTTGATGCCCTTGGAGACAAAGCGGAGGCACTGGGTTACCTGATATCTTTTGAGCTTTTTGTTTTCCATTTCTATCTCCTGTGTATTACTGACCGACCTCACCGTAGAGTGCCCATGTGTTGCTTGAAACGATCCTGACATCTATGAATTTTCCGATAAGGCTTTCATCGCCCTTGAGGTGGACAAGCCTGCCGCCGTTGGTGCGTGAGGATAGGTTGTACCCGGGCTTGCCCGTCGTGCCGTCAACCAGCACCCTCACGGTCCTGCCCTCGTACTCGGCGTGCTTTTCGGCGGAAATGCGGTTTGCCGTTTCAAGCAGCCTGTCAAAGCGCAGCTGCTTTTGCTCCCTTGTCGCCGCATCGGGCATCCTTGCCGCGGGAGTGCCGACGCGCTTGGAGTAGATAAAGGTGAACATCGCGTCGTAGCGTACCCTTTCGCACAGCTTCACCGTGTCCTCAAACTCCTCGTCCGTTTCGCCGGGGAAACCGACTATTATATCGGTCGTGATTACAAGGTCGGGCATATAGCTGCGCGCAAGCTCGACCTGCTTCAGATACTTTTCGGCGGTGTAGCGGCGGTTCATCGCCTCGAGCACGCGGTCGTTGCCCGACTGCACGGGCAGGTGGAGCTGATGTGCGCACTTTTCGCACTGTGCCATGGTCTTAAACAGCTTTTCGGTTGCGTCCTTGGGGTGGCTTGTCATAAATCTTATGAGAAACTCGCCGGGAATGTCGTTTATCATGGCGATGAGGTCTGCGAAATCAACATCGCAGTCTAAGTCCCTGCCGTAGGAGTTGACATTCTGACCGAGCAGGGTAATATCCTTGTAGCCCTCGCTGATGAGCTGCCTTGCCTCGGCGACAATGTCCCCGGGACGGCGGCTGCGTTCTCTGCCGCGCACATAGGGTACCACGCAATAGGTGCAGAAATTATTGCAGCCGTACATGACGGAGAGCCATGCCTTGACCTTGCCGTCGCGCTTTAAGGGCATACCCTCGGCGACATAGCCGTCGCAGCGTTCGGTGGCGAAAACGCGCTTTTTGCCCGTCATGACCCTTTTGAGCAGCTCGGGAAAATGCCAAAGGTCATGCGGCCCGAAAACGAGATCGACAACGGGGTAGGACTTCTTCAGCTTCTCCGCCATATGCTCCTGCTGCACCATGCAGCCGCACACGGCGATTATCTGACCGGGTCTTGCCTTTTTGCTGTGATTTAACTGCCCGACATTGCCCAGAACGCGCATCTCGGCGTGCTCGCGCACGGCGCAGGTGTTCACGACGATTATATCCGCCTCAAACTCGTTTTGCGTAAAGCCGCAGCCCATCTCGGCAAGGTAGCCCCTTATCTTTTCGCTGTCGGCCTCGTTCTGCTGGCAGCCGTAGGTGTCCACCATCGCAAGCGGCTGCGCGCCGTTTGCCGTTATCATGTCACGAATCTCGGCGCAGACAGCTTCCTGCGCGCGGATCTTTTCCGTGCTTATCTCGTTTCTTTCGTATGCCATTTTGCCACAATCCTTCAGGCTTATAAAATTACATTATATCTTACCATAAAAGGTATGGAACTTTCAACTGAAATAATGTATAATAAATTGTCCGGAAATGGAGGACCTGTTATGACGAAGATAAACATTCTTTCTCCGCTGCTTGCGGATATGATAGCGGCAGGCGAGGTCGTTGAACGGCCTGCCTCCGTAATAAAGGAGCTTGCGGAAAATTCCTTTGACGCAGGTGCAAAAAAGGTGAGCATCGAATTTCGCAACGGCGGCGCGACCTATATCCGCATCACCGACGATGGCTGCGGAATGTCGCCCGAGGACGCGGGCATTGCCTTCATGCGCCACGCGACGAGCAAGCTGCACGATGAAAAGGGTCTTGAGGCGATCGGCACGATGGGCTTCAGAGGCGAGGCTCTTGCCGCCATCTCCGCGGTTTCGCGCATAGAGCTTATCACCCGCGAAAAGGGTGCCGCCGAGGGCGTTAAGGTCACGGTGCAGGCAGGCGATATCATCGACATGACGCCCTGCGGCTGTCCCGAGGGCACGAGCATCACCGTGCGCGATCTTTTCTTCAACACTCCCGCAAGGCTTAAATTTTTAAAATCCGACCGCAGCGAGGCGACCGCCTGCACCGCTGCGGCATTGCGCTGCGCCCTCGGCAGACCCGAGGTTTCGGTCAAGTGCATAAAAGACGGCGAGGAGGTTTTCTTCACCCCCGGCGACGGCAGAGCCGATTCGGCTGTGTATTCGCTTTTGGGCAGGGACATCGCAAATTCGATGCTGCCCTGCAACGGCGAGCTTGACGGGGTCGGGGTAAACGGCTTTGTGTCCTCTCCCGCGCTTAGCCGCGGCAACCGCAGTATGCAGTATTTTTACTGCAACGGCAGATTTATTAAATCCGCGCTTTTGCAGTCGGCAGTCGAGCAGGCGTACAAAAACACGCTTTTGACAGGCAGATATCCTGCCTGCACGCTGTTTATATCGCTCAAAACGAGCGCGGTGGATGTCAATGTCCATCCGGCAAAAACCGAGGTCAGATTTTCCGACGAGAAAAAGGTTTTCGATGTCGTTTATCAGACCGTTAAAGCCTCCCTCGACGGAGAAGCGCAGCCCCTTGAGCTGAAAATTTCCGAGAGCACACAGCGCGCGGTTTCAAGCCCCCGACCCGACTTTTTCCGCTCGATGCCGGCGCAGAGCTACCGTGAATCGTTAAAGCCCGCTCCGCCCCCCGTTTCCCCCCGGCGCGAGCCTGTAAGCCCGAGCCTCCGTCCGATTGTGAACGCGCCGTTAACAAAGCCCCGTTTTTCACCCGAAAATGTTGAAAAAACGGTTGAAAGTGTTGAAAAAATCGCCGATTTAAAGTATCGAGTAATCGGGGAATGTCTGAATACATACATTCTTGTCGAAACGGGTGACGAGCTGCTGCTGATCGACAAGCACGCAGCTCACGAGCGCATGATTTTCGACAGGCTGAAAGCGCAGGGCGGGCAGATAATGTCGCAGACGCTCTTAACGCCGGTCATAATAAAGCCGACGGCGGAGGACGCGGAGCTTTTGGAGCAAAATACCGCGCTGCTGAATGACCTCGGCTTCG
>SAMEA3663260__coassemble_766_pt1 | contig 9578 bp, 10 predicted proteins | sample SAMEA3663260__metabat2_low_PE_022 | metagenome-assembled genome bin SAMEA3663260 (sample SAMEA3663260) | pig gut metagenome | biome: pig gut; feature: pig-associated habitat; material: faeces | place: China | collected 2013
ACGGGCCTGCTGCTTAAACTCCGGCGTATACCTTTTGTTTGGTGCTCCTTTTGGCATAATAAACACCCCATTCGTTAGACAGTATATCCTACTGTCTGACAAATGGGGTGAAGTTCAATTTGGCGGTGCTTTTTGCGTATGGATATAAAGGGATAAAAAGAGAGAGAATATAACATCTGATGATGGGATAAACTGTTTACTGGATTTCAAGTCTTCTTGCTGCGGGAATCTCAGGCTCCTTCTTAGGCATTGTCAGGGTCAGCACGCCGTCGTTGTACGCGGCGGTGATAGCCTCGGTGTCGATACCTTTGACATTGAAGCAACGGCTGTAAGAGCCGTAGTAACGCTCACGGCGGATATAGCTGTTTGCGTCCTCCACGTTTTCCTCACTCTTGTGCTCTGCGCTGATGGTGAGGCAATCCTTGTCGATATCAACGCTGATATCTTCCTTCTTAAAGCCGGGGAGATCGGCCTCGAGAATGTATTTGCCGTCTTTTTCTGTGATGTCGGTGCGGAAAGCGGATACATTGCTGTCATCCCAGAAGCTGCGGCTCATTTCTTCAAAATCGCGAAACGGGTTGTAAGCGGATACACGACGATAACCAAAGGGCATAAGTTCAAACATAATCAATACCTCCTAAATATTTGGCGAAAGCTATAAACTTGCTTGATGATTTATAACTTTTGTTTCTTGTTGTATATAAATTACCATATAATTATGAATAATTATTGTGTTTTTTATGAACAAAATGTAAACCTTAGCACTCTTTGTGTTCGAGTGCTAAGGTTTGCTGTCATGTAGTATACAACAAGCTCACCATATATAAAAGTATGGCAGCTATGTCAGGCTTTTATTCGCCCTTTTTATTTAATGCCTTATGCTTAAATATAACATACGCTACCAGTGCCAATGCTACTACCGCAATACCGACAGAGGTATAAACTATCGCGCTGTTATATGTGTTGCTGACCGTTATCGCCTGCTGAGGCCGCTGCGGAAGCTGAAAAGTCGGAGTCGGAGTCGGCTCGGCACTGCTCGGCGTCGGAGTCGGCGTCGGCTTTGGGACGATAGGATTTGAAATCATCGGATGCTCCGGTATCTCCGGCGGTATAACTGCCGCGGGTTTTCCGTTCTCATCCAGAAGGTCCGCCATCAAGACCCAGCCGGAAAACAGCTCGGACTTATCCTCGTCAGATGCAAGCTCAATGTTGACATGACCCCACGGAACACTCTCCATGTAAGTCACCCGATATTCGACCGTAAGCTCTGTTCTGTTATTCACCAGCACATACTTTCCGTCAACGTTGCATTCGGGAGTCTCCCAAACGACCACATATCCGGCCTCGTTATAAGCATAATATGTTGCCCCGTCTTGCTCAAGGTTATCCGGGTTATCCCAAGGATCGGCAACGGGCTTTATCGGCAGGTCCGCAAAAGCGGATACCGACATAAATGCCGATATGACTAAAACGAGAGCAAAGGTAAGAATTTTCTTCATCAAACTTCTGCCTCCTGCACTAAAAACGCACAATTAGACACATTATAGCACAGTTATGCGCAAAATAAAAGCATTTATTTGTGAACTCTCTTTACAGTGCTATCGGCTTTGCACCCGCCTCAATCGGGCAGACATAGCCGCCTGCCGACCGTTTTTCAAACTCCGCCTTTGCTTTTTGCAGCAGCTCGTCATTTTCAATAAGATCAATCGCTGTCGCAGCAAGCACCTTGCCTGCGCACAGCATACCCTTGTATGCTATGCTCGTTTTGCCGCAGGCGACGGTCTGCCAAGTGTGGCCGGGCATACCGGCAGGCCATGTGACGACATTTATCTGCGAGGTCGGGGTCTGCCAGCTCACATCACCGACATCCGTGCTGCCGGGAATAAAGCCCAAGCAGGAGTATAGTGGCATGAGAAAGTCGTTTATGGGCTTTGTCATGTTCTCGGTGAGTGCCTGCACCTGCTCGGCAATGTCATCGTCAAAGGCTGCGCCGATTCCGGGGGCGGATTTTTCACTCGGGAAGGTTTCCTTGAGTTTCTTTGCAAACTCAAGCTCCTCGGCGGAATACTGCGGAACGCCTATTTCCTCGAAGTTTGAGTACAAGAGTTTCTCTATCGTGTAGTTGGGCAAAAGCTCCGCCGTTCCGTCTATAAACACGCGTTCAAAGCTCGTTTCGGTCATAAGAGCCGCACCCTCGGCGATCTTGTCTACACGCTTTTGAAGCTCAATGGACTGTCGCACCTTGTTTGCTCTGACCATGTACAGCACATCGGCCTCGGACTGCACGACATTGGGCGATACACCGCCGGAGTTGGTTATTGCATAGTGGATGCGGCAGTCACTCGTCATGTGCTCACGCAAAAACTGCACGCCGACATTCATAAGCTCCACTGCGTCAAGTGCACTGCGGCCAAGCTCGGGGCAGTCTGCGGCGTGAGCCGGAATGCCCTTGAATTTATACAACACCTGTATGCTGGAGTTGTTTGTGCCGGTGTGTATCTCGTTCTCGGACGCAGGATGCCACGAAATCGCAGCATCGAGCTTCGTCCACAGCCCGTCACGAGCCATGTACGCCTTACCGCTTCCGCCCTCCTCGCCCGGACAGCCAAAGAACACGACCGTGCCACCGTGGCCGCTTTTTTGCAGATACTCCTTAACGGCGAATGCAGCCGCAAGCGAGCCGACACCTAAAAGATTATGACCGCAGCCGTGGCCGTTGCCGTCGTGCACAAGAGGTTTCTTTTCTGTCACGCCCGACTCCTGCGAAAGGCCGGACAGAGCGTCAAATTCGCCCAAAATGCCGATGACGGGCTTGCCGCAGCCGAAAGAGCCGCAGAAGGCGGTGTCGACGCCGCAGAGCTTTTCGGTAACGGTAAAGCCGTGCTCACGCAGCACCTTGCAGTAAAGCTCGGTCGCCTTGTATTCCTTGAGGGAAAGCTCGGGGTTTTCCCAGATTTCATCAGCTATGCTTTTGTAGAGCTCTGCCATAGAGTCAACAGACTCTATGGCAGCTTTTTTTAAACTATTCATTACAGCACCTTTGAAAGAAAATCACGCAGGCGGTCACTCTGAGGATGCTCGAAGATCTCCGTGGGTGAGCCCTGCTCAACAAGTTTACCGTCAGCCATAAACAGCACGCGGTTACCGACCTCGCGTGCAAAGCCCATCTCATGAGTGACAACGACCATGGTCATGCCCTCGTGAGCAAGCTCCTTCATAACATCAAGCACCTCGCCGACCATTTCGGGGTCGAGTGCGGAGGTGGGCTCGTCAAACAGCATGACATCGGGCTCCATGCACAGCGCACGGACGATGGCGACACGCTGCTTCTGACCGCCGGACAGCTGGATGGGGTAAGCGTCGGCACGGTCGGCAAGGCCGACGCGGCCGAGAAGCTCCATCGCCTTGGCCTCCGCCTCCTCCTTGCTTTTGCCGAGAAGCTTCATCGGCGCAAGGGTCATATTTCTCAGCAGCGTCATGTGCGAAAAGAGGTTAAAGTGCTGGAACACCATGCCCATCTTCTGACGGTGGAGATTTATATTGCAGCGCGGGTCGGTTATATCGACGCCGTCAAAGGTTATCGTGCCGCCCGTGGGCACCTCAAGAAGATTGAGGCATCTCAGGAAGGTCGATTTGCCCGAGCCGGAGGGACCGATGACAACGACGACCTCGCCCTTATGGATCTCGGTGCTCACGCCGTCGAGGGCTTTGATCTTGCCGTCCCTAAAATGCTTCTGAAGATCGTCTACTTTTATGAGAACATCAGTGGTCACTGTTGCGCAGCCTCCTTTCCAGCTTGCCTACGAGCCATGTAAAGAACATGACCATTATGAGGTATACGAGTGCAACGCCGATAAGCGGCATAAACGGCGAGTAGGTCGCGCCGCGGATAACATCGCCCGCCTTGGTGAGGTCGCGGATAGCGACGTAACCGGCGACGGAGGTCTCCTTGATGAGAACGATAAACTCGTTTGCAAGGGTCGGCAGAACGTTTTTGAATACCTGCGGTATTATTATGTACTGCATCGTGCGCACGTAATTAAAGCCGAGCGAGCGTCCCGCCTCGAACTGCCCCTCGTCGATGGACATTATGCCGCCGCGCACTATCTCGGCAACATAAGCGCCGGAGTTAATGCCGAACGCGAGCATCGCTATCGCAAGGCTGTTTCGTGAGGATGCAAATATAATATAGTATGTGATCATAAGCTGAACGACCACAGGCGTACCGCGGATAACCGTAAGGTAGAGCTTGCATATGCCGTTTGCTATGCCGAGCAGGGTCTTGCCGAGGCTCGGGCGCATCGTGAGATGGTTTTTATCCCACGTTGAACGCACTATTGCGATGATAACGCCGATGCATATGCCGATAAGGCAGGCAGCGGCAGTAATTTTGAGAGTGTTGCCGAGACCGTCAACGAGAAGCCGCCAGCGATCTTTTTCGATAAAGTTTAATATGAACTGACTTTTCAGGTCTGCCATCAAAGCTTCCAAATAAGATACCTCCTAATTCTCAAGCGCTCAAAATGAGGCTCCATGACAACACGGAGCCTCATTAATGAAGTTGTTTATTTATCAGCCGTTGTTTGCTTCAACGAATGCCTTTGCGGGCTCATTGTCGATGATGACGCAGTCAATTTTGCCGCTGGTGAGAGCTGCAATGGCGTCAGCACCCTTGGGAAATGCCTGAACATGATCCTCGCCGAAGCCGCCGTTCTCGATGGTATCGGAAGCGTAGGTATAGCCGGTGGTTGCGATCTGGCATCCGATCTGGATGTTCTCACCATTCTCGATCTTTGCAACGACATCGTCAACACCGGTGATGTCGGAGTCTTCCTTAACGATCATGACCTGAATGCCGGTAGCATAGCTGTCAGAGAAGTTGATGCTCTGCAGGCGCTCCTCGGTAACGGTCATGCCTGCCATTGCGATGTCTGCCTTGCCGGAGGTGAGTGCGGGGATGATCGCGTCAAACTCCATGTCGTTAACGACGAGCTTCATGCCGAGCTTATCTGCGATAAGACCTGCAACGGTGGGGTCGATGCCGACGATCTTATCGCCGTCAACGGACTCATACGGGGGGAAGGTGGCGTTGGTAGCCATGACGAGCTCTTCCGCGTCTGCCGCAACGTTCTGCTGGACCTCGGGGAGAGTGCCGGTGCCGGAGATGAAGTAATCAATGACTGCCTTGAGGGTACCGTCGTCCTTAAGCTCCTTGAGAGCTGCGTTGACCTTCTCAAGCAGTGCGGTGTTTTCCTTCGCAATGCCAATCGCGTAATCCTCGGTGACGTACTCGGAGTCGAGGATCTTGAGCTTTGCGCTCGCATCAGAGTCGTTATCTTTATTGTTGTTATTGCCGCATGCGCAAAGTGCGAACACCATGACGAGAGCGAGCATAAGTGCTACAAACTTTTTCATTTTTATTACCTCTTCAAAAAATTATTAACAATTTGTCGTTTGTCTTTCGACAGTGCATATATTAGCATCATTATTCGCACTTGTCAACACTTTTTTGAAAAAATATTCATTATTTTTTGACTTAATAATATTTTTACTGCATATTATTCATTTTGTCATGAATATTCACCGTTTTCTTGAATAATTGAATAAAAATCGGGCCTGTTTTTTGGTAAACAAGCCCGATTATTTGTAGCTATTATACAGTTTTATGCCCTGCGTTTTAGTAATGATGCAATAGAAAACAGCAAAAATACGGCGATGTTAATTATAACCACGCTTGCGCCCGAAGGCAGCTCGAACATATAAGACACCGCCATGCCGAGTACAAAGCACACGACCGATATTATCGCCGAGCACACGACGACCGATTTGAAGCTGCGGCAAAGGCGCATGCTTGTGAGTGCGGGGAAGATGATGAGGCTCGATATTAATAGCGCACCCATCATGCGCATTCCGAGCACCACCGTAACGGCGGTCAGAACGGCAATTATCGTATTATACCGCTCCGCACTTGTGCCGGTTGCCTTGGCAAAGGTCTCGTCAAAGGTGACGGCAAATATACGGGGATATAGCAGCACAAACATTAAAAGCACTATTGCGGATAATGCAACGCTCAACACCGCATCTGCGCGGCTCAAGGAAAGAATACTGCCGAACATATAGTTTGACACATCGGTATTCATGCCTGTAGTCATGGATATGACCGCCACTCCGACTGCAAGTGCGCTCGAAGAAATGAGTGCGATGGCGGCATCGCCTTTGATGCGGCTTGACTGGGTAATCCTAAGAAGCAGAAACGCCGCTGCCACTACCACCGGCACTGCAAGTGCAAGCGGTGCGACATTCACTGCCGCGGCAATGGCAAGTGCGCCGAAGCCGACATGGGAAAGTCCGTCGCCTATCATGGAGTAGCGTTTGAGCACCAACGATACGCCCAAAAGTGCCGCGCACAGCGATACAAGTACTCCGACGATGATGGCACGGGTCATGAAATGGTAGGAAAACATCTCTCTTATCAGCTCTATCATGCTCTGCCGCCTCCAACAAATCTGCGAGCAAGGTCGCTCTCTCTGTACTGTGCCGTTGTCCCGAAGAAAAGCTGGCGGTTGCCGAGGTGCAGGATATGGGTTGCGTAGCGTACCGCCTCATGGATATCGTGCGATATCATGATGACGCTTGTATTGTCGCAGAGGTTTATGAGCTTAATGAGATTATACATCTCGTTCGTTGCAACCGGGTCAAGACCCGTCACCGGCTCATCGAGCAAAAGCAGCTTCTTCGTCGCGCACATCGCCCTTGCAAGCAGCACGCGCTGCTGTTGACCACCGGAAAGCTCCATGTAGCAGCGGTCCTTAATATCCTCGATGCCGAGACGCTCCATATTCTCCTGCACGGCTTTTTTATCCTCGGCGTTGTAAAACAGCCTGCCGCCCATGGAGTTTAGTCTGCCGGAGAGCACTACCTCGTAAACTGAGGCAGGAAAATCGCGCTGAATCTGGGTCTGCTGCGGAAGGTAACCAATCTCGGTCTGCTTTAGGCCGTCGCCAAGCGTTATACTGCCGCTCGATGGCTTTTTAAGCCCCAGCAAGCCCTTCATAAGCGTAGATTTGCCCGATCCGTTTTTTCCGACTATGCAGAGGTAAGAGCCTGCGTCTATTGAAAAGTTTATCTCGCTCAGAACCGTTTCGCCTTCATATGCAAAGGATAAGTCCTTGCAAGTTATCTGTGCCATCAGCCAAGTGCCTCCTTGAGTGAATTTAGGTCAATGCGCATAAGCTCGAGGTATGTTATCCCCTGCTCAAACTGCTGCGTGCTGACGCTGTGGGCAGAGTAAAAGGGCAGCTTCTTGCAGCCGGTATCCTCGCAGATGACATCCGCCATCTTCTGGTTTGAAAACTCCATATACAAAACCGCCGGTATACTATCCTCGCGCACACGGTCAATTAAATAAGCCACCGTTTTAGCCGAGGGCTCGGTTTCCGATGAACAGCCCGGGAATGCTGCGTAGCAGTCAAGACCGTATTCCAGCGCAAAGTATCGCATGGGAAAGCGGTCGGCGAACACCAGTGTGTGCTTGCCGGAATCCTTCACCGCCTGTCTGAATTCGCGGTCAAGCGTCAACAGCTGTGACTTGTAGGCTGTAAATCTTGCCGTATACTCCTCTGCGTTGGCTTCATCCAATCTACACAGCTCATTGCATATTGCCTCTGAGATCCTGATTGCATTGAGCGGAGATGTCCACACATGCTCGTCAAGCTCGACTTCCTCCCCGTGCTCATGCTCGGCGGCATATATACCCTCATGCGATTCCTCAACGGCATCTACGCAGTCCATCATATGAATAATGTTGAGCTCCGGCGTTATGAGTGAATCTACCCACTGCTCCGACTCGCCGCCGTTGCAAATGAATAAGTCGCATTGCCGTATCCTTATCATATCCTTTGGCGTCGGCTCATAGGAATGAACCTCCGAGCCGGGCTTTATCAGCAGCGTAAGCTCGGCATTGTCGCCGACAATTTCCCGTACAAAATCGTAGGCGGGAAAGCTCGTGCAGACGATTTGCAGCTTTGATTCGTCATACACAGGCTCGGGCTCTGCATTACAGCCGCACAGGAGCAGGCACAGTGCAAGTATTATCACGGAGAGTCTCTTCATTTTGACCTCCCTGCGCAAGCGGCACAGCGGCCGTAAAGCATACTCTTTTCATCGTCAATGACAAAGCCGGTGGTCTTTGCCAATGCGTCGCAGGCGGCGTTATCGAGGTGTATAAGCAGGCCGCAGTCAATACATTTAATATGCAGATGCTCGCTGCAGCAGCTCCTGCCCGCAAGCTGATACACGGCACTCGTTGTCCCCTCGCGGGTAAATCTGCGTACAAGCCCATCATCGCAGAGCTTTTTGATAAGTCTGTATGCAGTGCTTTTCCCCGGGGCCTCATCGCCCATTGCAGATAATATCTCGTCTATAGTAAGATGCTCATGCTCGTTTTCTTCCAAAAACCTGAGCAGTGCGGCCTTTTGTTGTGTGTGATAGCTCGTTCTCATAGCTCCTCCAATTTGAGAAACTTTCTCATTTTTGCCTGCTTAGAATAAACTATTCTACCAACTTTGTCAAGCTCATCAAAAAAAGCAGACGGTATCCCATCTGCTTAATTTAGCAAAACTGCGGCGGCGGTTCCTAAGAGCGTCAGCTCCTCGCCGGTTATAAATTCAAATTTTCGTCCGAGCTTAGCTCCGGCATAATTTGCCATGTGCTCTTTAAGCATCGGTCTGAACTGTGCGCTCTTTTTAAACAGCGAGCCGTCAGCCGAAATGCACACGGGCCTCTCCCTGCCCTCGCCCGTTAAATGTAAAATCGCCGACAGATTACAACACATACAGCGCGCCGCACGGTCAAACAGCTCTCGTATTATGTAAACCGCAGTGCCTCTGTCCGCTTCCGAAAAGCATTCCGGCAGCTTGCCTGTGCCCCATGAGTCCGCGGTGGGCGTATCGAGCCTGTCGAGGTTAAATATGTATTCCGACGCTTGCTCCGAAAGCAGTCCTTCCCTCGCCGCGCCTTGCAGCGTATAGCGGCAGACCTCGCCCAGATATGCGCCGGAGCAGAGCTTTTCGCCGATGTAATACCCCGTATCGGGCAAAGCTGCATCAAGCTCAAGGTCAAAGTCGCCCCTCGGAAAGCCGTCAAATGAGCCGGATTCAAGATTTATGAGCATTTTTTCACTGCTTATCGAGCAGAGCTTGCCAATTTTCTCTTCCGGCAGCATGCAGCAGGTGTTTACACCTGTGCCTGCGACCATACCGATAAATCCGCCGTATTTTTCCTTGTCCGGCAGCGCAGAGCCGCCTAAGAGTGTCGCCGGAGTGTCGTTGAGTACAACGATTTTCTTTTTGCCGAGTCCCCGGAGCTCAAGCTCCGCATTGAGGTCGGCCCCAAGCAGGCGTCCCTCCGCACCGATGAGCTTTACCTGCTTTGTTAAGCTAAGCACTCTGCTGTCGATATCCGGAGTGACCTCGGCAGGATAGGAAAAGCAAAAGCCTATCAAATCCGTTTGACTCAAAAGCGGCTCAATACCGTCTGCGGTTCGGGCTATAAACTCTTGCCACTCAGCAGGCTTGGTC
>SAMEA3663260__coassemble_775_pt1 | contig 9531 bp, 6 predicted proteins | sample SAMEA3663260__metabat2_low_PE_022 | metagenome-assembled genome bin SAMEA3663260 (sample SAMEA3663260) | pig gut metagenome | biome: pig gut; feature: pig-associated habitat; material: faeces | place: China | collected 2013
GCATACTGTACAAATGTGTACAAGCCCATACTTCACAGGCAGACTGGACACCCGATGCGACACAAGCTTTGTGGGTGGTCGTGAGTATTGAAGAATTCCCCGAATGGGTACAGCCCACAGGCGCGCACGACGCATATAATATTGGCGATAAGGTCAGCTACAACGGACAGCGGTACATTTGCACGACAGATGCTAATGTGTACGCTCCCGGAGTTTACGGCTGGGATTTGATCACATAATCTCAAAATCGGGCGAAATTGAGAATATAGGAGGAAACTATGGCAAAGAAAATATATTTATCGCCGTCGGATCAGGTGCGCAACATCTATGCCTACGGCAATACAAACGAAGCTGAGCAGTGCCGAAAGATAGCAACCGCGTGCAAGGCGGCACTTGAGAGAAACGGGTTTGCGGTGAAAACGGATTTTCAAGACGGCACTAACGCGATGTATCAGCGCGTTGCGCAGTCAAATTCATGGGGTGCGGATCTGCATATCTGCATCCACACGAACGCCGGCGGCGGCAAGGGTGCCGAGGCGTATGTCATCGAAAAAACGCAGTCGCGGCTTGCGGCGGCGCAGCCGATATACGACGAGGTCAGGGCGATATCACCCTACGGCTCAAGCCGCGGCATCAAGACCGCCGGTTACTACGAGCTTAGATACACCACGGCACTGTGCGTGTATCTGGAGGTCGATTTCCATGACAATGCCGAGATAGCAAAGTGGCTTGTCAATAACACCGGAGCAATCGGCGAGGCGATAGCCAAGGGCGTGTGCCTTTACTACGGCGTTGACTACCGATCGGGAGAGGCCGCCCCCAAGCCTGCGGTGCGAACGACCGAGGTCACGCTCAAGGTGCTTTCAAGCGGAAGCGAGGGCGCGCAGGTAAAAACGCTGCAAAGGCTTCTCAAGCAGCTCGGCTACAAGGATTCCGGCGGCAGAGTGCTTGCCGTAGACGGCATTTTCGGTCCGGCAACGGAATACGCCGTGCGCAGATTTCAGCAAAAGCGTCTCGGCGGCGCGGACGGCATCTGCGGCGCAAAGACATGGAACAAGCTGCTGAAATAACCGAATAAACGAAAAATCCCCGACATTATGTCGGGGATTTACTTTCGCAGAAACAGCCAATCAGTACGGCCAATCGAAAATGGCGTTAGCGATGAACCAGAGCATGAACTTAAGCATTTTCCTTCCTCCTTATAAAAAATTGTATTCCATCTAACCGTAATGACGGAAAAATTCTCCGTAAATCACCGGAAATCGAAAAATTATTTACAAAAATCCCGTACACCCGGCTTGATTGAATGGATTTATACATCCATGTTGATATTATATATTCTTACTGCCCACAACAAATCTGCCGCGCCGATAAGTCAGGGCAATTAAAGCTTCAGCTTTCAGTACCGAACCGGGATGCCCCGATATAAAACAGCTAAAGCGGCCGTTCGCTATAAAGACTTCGTGTTTTCCGGCGGAATGTATTCGTTTATCTCGATGGGGTAGCTGCGGGGATGAATGAGCTCGTCCTCGATCACATCGTGAACATAGTCAACAAACTGGTGAGCGATCTCGGTAAGCATCCTGCCCTTTGTCCACACAAGGTAGTATTCGATTTGCCGGGCAGACTCCGTTATCACCTTTGAAACGAGCAGGTCGTTGGGCGTGTAGGTGGTCTGGGGGAAAATGCTTATACCCACATTTTGCTCGGTGAGTGCGACGGCGTCAAGGTAGTTTGACATCTCGCACAAGATGTTCGGTTCGGCGTCTATCTCACGAAACCAGCTTCTTATCGCGCTTATTCGCGACTTTCTGCTCGGCACGATGAGCGGCTCGTCGGCAAGATATTTAAGCGGCAGCGTGTCACCTTCGAGCTTTGCCAGCGGGTGCTCCTTTGAAAACAGCGCCACCCACGGCTCTCTGCCGACGGCAAAGCTGTGCAAATGCTCGCTGTCGTAGGGTGCGGCGATTACCGCAATGTCCACAAGCCCCTCGCGCAGCCTTTCCAAAATATCGTCGCTGCTGCCGTTCCACAGGCGATACTGCACCTTTGGATACTCCTCCTTGAAGCCGGATATCCAGTGCGACAGATAAAACGGCGCTCTGCCCTCGACACAGCCGATGCTTATCATGCCCGACATCTCACTTTGCAGGTCGCGTATCTCCTGCTTGGTCTTTTCTGCAATGTCAAGCATCTGTACCGCCCTGCGGTACAGGAGCGAGCCCGCCTCGGTAAGCTGCAAATATCTCTTGCCCCTTATTAAAAGCTGCGCGCCCAGCTCCTCCTCAAGCGCCTTGAGCTGATTGCTCAGCGGCGGCTGGCTCATATTGAGCCTTTCCGCAGCGCGGGTGATGTTGAGCTCCCGGGCAACGACAACAAAGTATCTCAGCGTTCGCAGTTCCACAAAAATCACCTCGGCGTTATTATATCAAAAAGATATGATAAAAGCAATGATATATGTATTTTGTTTATAATATAATTCGTGGTAATATGACATCGTTAGCAAAGAAGATATTTGTTAGCAGGGTTCATTTTTTCTACCTGAAGATTGACGAAAGTCAAGCCTAAAAATTCATTTCTCTATCCCGAAACTGCCGCAGCTTGCGGCAGTTTTGGGTTTTAGAGAAATGACATAAAGCAAATGCGATGACGGAGAGAAGTAAGCCGTGATTTCGGTCACAGCGAGTCGGGGACGGTGCAAGCCCGACACCAGAGCGCGGTCGAATAACACTCCCGAGCAGCGATCTGAAAGCAAGCTTGAAAGCATGGGCGGAAATCTGCTCCGTCAAAACCGATGGCGGTTCGGCTTTTATCAGCTTACAACTAAGAAAGACGCGTAAGTGCGGCGTTAATGCACGAGAGCTTGTCAGAGCTCGTAAAAGCGACTGTGTTTTACATGGTAACTTAGGTGGCACCGCGGATCAGCAGCTATTCGTCCTAAAACTAAATAGTGTTTTAGGGATAGCTGCCAAAAATTTCGGAGGTGCATTTTTTTATGTGTTCTATCATGGGTTTCACAACAGGCGTTCTCACCGCAAAGGACGCAAAGGAGTTTTTCGACAGAACGGTATCGAGAGGTCCGGATATGTCGAGGATCGAGGAAGTGCAGGGAGTCTGCCTTTGCTTTCACCGCCTTGCTATAATGGGGCTTGACGAAAGCGGTATGCAGCCGTTTGCGCTGGGCGACGACCGCGTCGTGTGCAACGGCGAGCTGTACGGCTTCAAGGTGATGCGGGACGCCCTTGCGGCAAAGTACGAGTTTCACAGCGAGTCCGACTGCGAGATAATCCTGCCGATGTACCGCGAGTACGGCACCGATATGTTTGCCATGCTCGACGCGGAGTTTGCGATGATAATCTACGACTCACAGAGCAAAGGCCTTGTCGCGGCGCGCGACCCCATCGGCATTCGTCCGCTGTACTACGGCCATCTCTCCGACGGCTCTGCGATTTTCGCCTCCGAGGCAAAAAACCTTGTCGGTCTGTGTGATGAGATCATGCCCTTCCCCCCCGGACACTACTACAAGGACGGCGAGTTTGTCCGCTACGCCGATTTAACCACCGTCAGCGAGTACTCCGAGGATGATTTGGACACCGCGTGCAAAAAGATCCGCGAAAAGCTCATTGCCGCCGTGGAAAAGCGGCTGTGCGCCGACGCGCCGGTCGGATTTCTGCTTTCCGGCGGCTTGGATTCAAGCCTTGTGTGCGCGATCTCGGCAAAGCTTCTGGGCAAAAAGATAAAGACCTTTGCCATCGGCATGGACCTTGACCCCATTGACCTCAAATATGCCCGTCAGGCGGCGGAGTTTATCGGCGCAGACCACACCGAGGTCAGCATGACGCGTCAGCAGGTGCTCGATTCCCTCGAGGAGGTCATAAAGCTCCTCGGCACTTATGATATTACCACCATCCGTGCAAGCATCGGTATGTACCTTTGCTGCAAGGCGATACACGAGCAAAGCGATGTCAGAGTTCTGCTCACGGGCGAAATTTCCGACGAGCTTTTCGGCTACAAGTACACCGACTTTGCACCCTCGCCCGAGGCATTCCAGCAGGAGGCAAAAAAGCGTGTTGACGAGCTGCATATGTACGATGTTCTGCGTGCCGACCGCTGCATTTCCGTAAATTCGCTTGAAGCGAGGGTCCCGTTCGGCGATCTCGATTTTGTCCGCTATGTCATGAGCATCGACCCCAAGCTAAAGGTGAACAGCTACGACATGGGCAAATATCTGCTGCGCCGTGCCTTTGCCGATGACCACATCCTGCCCGACGGGATACTCTGGCGGCAGAAGGCGGCATTTTCCGACGCGGTCGGCCATTCTATGGTCGATGACCTCAAGGAGTACGCCGAGAGCCTGTACACCGACGAGGAATTTCAGTTAAAGAGCAGGAAATATGACTTCGCAGCTCCCTTTACCAAGGAGAGTCTGCTGTACAGAGAAATTTTTGAAAAATACTACCCCGGTCAGGCAAGGATGATAAAGGATTTCTGGATGCCGAACCCCGACTGGGTAGGTAAGGATATAAAGGACCCGTCCGCAAGAGTGCTGTCCAACTACGGCGCAAGCGGCGTGTGATGAAAAAGGAGGAATTACCGTGAGCGAAAAAACCAAGATACCCGAGCTGTTCGGAAGCATGGTGTTTAACGAAGCTGCAATGGAACGCTATGTACCTGCAGCGGCATTGCAGGCATGGAGAGAATGTCTCAAAAACGGCCGGCCGCTTTCGCTTGAGGTCGCAAACGATATCGCCGACGGCATGAAGTCGTGGGCTCTTGAAAAGGGTGCGACCCACTTTACCCACTGGTTCCAGCCGCTCACCGGAATTACCGCCGAAAAGCACGACAGCTTCATTTCTCCGGCATCCGGCGGCAGAATAAACATGGAGTTTTCCGGCAAGGAGCTGGTGAGGGGCGAGCCGGACGCGTCGAGCTTTCCCAACGGCGGCCTGAGAGCTACCTTTGAAGCGCGCGGCTACAGCGCGTGGGACCCCACGGCGTTTGCCTTTATAAAAGACGGCGTGCTGTGCATCCCCACGGTGTTCTGCTCCTATTCCGGCGACGCGCTCGACAAGAAAACTCCGCTTCTGCGCTCCTGCGATGCGGTAAGCCGCGCAGCGGTCAGGGTGCTGCGGCTGTTCGGCGACACCGAGTCGCACAAGGTCACCTCCCAGCTCGGACCGGAGCAGGAATATTTCCTTGTCGATAAAAAGCTTTACCTTGAGCGTGAGGATCTGCGCCTTTGCGGCAGAACGCTCTTCGGTGCAAAGCCTCCCAAGGGTCAGGAGCTTGAGGATCACTACTTCGGCACGATAAGACCCCGCGTTGCGGCTTATATGAAGGATCTCGACAGCGAGCTGTGGAAGCTCGGCGTGCTTTCAAAAACACGCCACAACGAGGTTGCTCCTGCGCAGCATGAGCTTGCGCCTATCTATGCCGACGCAAACACCGCAAGCGATCAGAACCAGCTCGAGATGGAGGTAATGCAGAAGGTCGCCGACCGCCACGGTCTTGTGTGCCTGCTGCACGAAAAGCCCTTTGCCGGCGTAAACGGCTCGGGCAAGCATATTAACTGGTCGCTCGCCTCCGACACAGGCAAGAACCTGCTGTCCCCGGGCAAGACTCCGAGTCAGAACGCACAGTTTTTGCTGCTGCTGGCGGCATTCGTCAAGGGCGTTGACGAGTATCAGGAGCTTTTAAGATGCTCCGTTGCTTTCGCCGGAAACGACCACCGTCTGGGTGCGCAGGAAGCGCCTCCGGCAATAATCTCGGTATTCCTCGGTCAGGAGCTTGAGTCTATTGTTGACTCCATCATCTCCGAGACCGATTACACGGAGCGCAGCAAGGGCTCGCTTCGCATAGGCGTTGATGTTCTGCCGCCCATTCCGCAGGACACCACCGACCGCAACCGCACCTCCCCCGTTGCCTTTACCGGCAACAAGTTCGAGTTCAGAATGCCCGGCTCAAGCCAGTCGATTGCCGGCCCTGCCACGATACTCAACACGATAATGGCAGACTCACTCTCCGAATTTGCCGACGCTCTCGAGGGCATAGAAAAGCCCGAGGAATTTAACCGCGCTCTGCACGAGCTTATAAAGTCCACCTTTATTAAGCACAAGAAGGTGCTGTTTAATGGTAACGGCTACGACGCAAGCTGGGTCACCGAGGCTGAAAAGCGCGGCCTGAGCAATCTCGTGAGCTCCGCCGACGCGCTGCTTGCCTATGACCTGCCGAAGAATGTCGAGCTGCTTACCAAGCACGGTGTTTACACCGCCGCCGAGATAGCCTCAAGACATGAAATACATCTGGAGCAGTACTGCAAGGTCATAAACATCGAGGCGACCACGCTTGTCGATATGGTGCAGCACGGCATACTCAATGCGGTGTCCAAGAATGTTTCCGCACTGTGCGAAACGATAAAGCTCAAGCGCGACACGCTGCCCGATGCTCCCTGCCGCATGGAAACCGCACTTGCGGGGACATTGAGCGCACTGAACGAGAAATTGCTTGACAAAACCGTGGAGCTTAAATCGGCACTCGAGACCGTTCCCGATGTAGACAGCGAAGCGCTCATCGTCTATTACCACGACAAGGTGTTTAAGAAGATGGAGGAGGCAAGGGAGATAATCGACAAGCTCGAAACCCTCACAGCCTCCGAATACTGGCCGTATCCCAGTTATACGGATATGCTGTTTTCCGTTTGAGAGAAAATGAACCAAAAAGTGCAGGAGAAATGAAATGAAGTATGTATTTGTCACCGGCGGAGTTGTATCCGGTCTCGGAAAAGGAATTTGCGCGGCAAGCCTCGGCAGGCTTCTGAAGCAGCGCGGTCTGCGCGTTAAAAACCAAAAGTTTGACCCCTATCTGAATGTTGACCCCGGCACGATGAGTCCGTATCAGCACGGCGAGGTGTTCGTCACCGACGACGGCGCGGAGACCGACCTCGACCTCGGCCACTACGAGAGATTTGTCGATGAAAGCCTGAGCGGCGCGTCGAGCGTATCGGCCGGCAAGATCTATTGGAATGTTCTGAACCGCGAGCGTCAGGGCGCATATCTCGGCGGCACGGTACAGATAATTCCCCATGTCACCGATGAGATAAAACGCTGCATCTATCAGATGGAAAGCGAGGATGTCGATGTTCTCATCAGCGAGATAGGCGGCACCGTCGGCGATATCGAAAGCCAGCCGTTTCTTGAGGCCATCCGTCAGGTGGCGGTCGAAAAGGGCAGACAGAATGTTTTGTATATCCATGTGCCGCTCATCGTTCAGATACCCGGCTCGGGTGAGCTGAAAAGCAAGCCCACGCAGCACTCGGTAAAGGAGCTTTTGTCTGTGGGTATCCAGCCGGATATACTCGTGTGCCGCACCGACGCCGAGATAAGCGAGGAAGTGCGCCGCAAGATAGCGCTTTTCTGCAATGTCGAGCCCGAATGTGTTATCCAAAACCTCACCGCGCAGACGCTTTACGAAGCTCCGCTGCTGCTGGAAAAGGAGGGTCTTGCCGACTGCGTTTGCAGAAAGCTGGGTCTGGGCAGCGCAGAACCCGACCTTGCCGAATGGACGGCGATGGTCGACAGGATAAAGGCGGCAAAGCGCAAGGTGCGCATAGCTCTCGTCGGCAAATACATTCAGCTTCACGACGCGTATCTTTCCGTTTCCGAATCGCTTTTCCACGCCGCTGCGGCAAACGATGCCGTGTGCGATATAAAGTGGGTCGATTCCGAGGAGCTTACAAGCGGGAATGTTGACGAAATTTTAGGCGACTGCGCAGGCATACTCGTACCCGGCGGCTTCGGCGACCGCGGCATCGAGGGCATGATACTCGCAGCGCGCTATGCAAGAGAAAAGGATATTCCGTATCTGGGCATCTGCCTCGGAATGCAGATAGCTGTCATAGAGTTTGCACGCAATGTCGTGGGATGGGCGGACGCAAATTCCGCCGAGTTTACGAACGCTTCGCAGCACCCGGTCATAGACCTCATGCCCGAGCAGCAGGGCATCACCGCAAAGGGCGGCACGATGCGCCTCGGTCAGTACCCCTGCGCGCTGAACAAGGAAAGCAAAACCTTTAAGCTCTATGGCGAGGAGACAATTTACGAGCGTCACCGCCACAGATACGAGGTAAACAACGACTTCCGCGAGGAGCTTTGCGCAAAGGGCTTAAAGCTTGCCGGCCTTTCCCCCGACGGCAAATTGGTCGAGATGATCGAAAACCCCGCAAACCGCTGGTTTGTTGCAGCGCAGTTCCACCCCGAATTTAAGAGCAGACCCAACAAGCCCCAGCCGCTGTTTTACGGCTTTGTAAGGGCGGCACTTGAAAGCGAGTGATATTATGCGTAACTACGAAAAGGAATTTGAAAACAGAGTAGAGTTTATAAGAAAGCTGATGAAGAAAAGCGGCGCGGCCGGTATCGTCTACGGCAACTCCGGCGGCAAGGATTCCGCGCTTGTCGGAATTTTGTGCAAAGCGGCCTGCAATAACACCGTGGGACTTATCATGCCCTGCGGCTCAAAGCGCAATTATGAGATAGACGCCCGCGACGCGGAGATTGTCGCAGAGCATTACCGCATTGAAACGCGCACCGTTGATTTAACCCCCGTGAGGGAAGCGGAAATAGCCTCCCTCGGCGCGGTCACCGAGCTTACTGATGCTGCGGCTGCAAACATCGCGCCCAGACTGCGCATGGCAACGCTCTATGCCGTTGCGGCAAGCGAGGGCCGCCTTGTCGCCGGAACGGGCAACAAGTCAGAGGCGTACATGGGCTACTTTACCAAGTGGGGCGACGGAGCACACGACTTTAACCCCATCGCCGACCTCACCGTCACGGAAATTTACGAGTTTCTGCGTTGGCTGGAAGCTCCGGTGCGCATCATTGAAAAAGCTCCGTCGGCAGGATTGTTTGACGGTCAGACCGACGAGGGTGAAATGGGTGTGAGCTACGCCGCCGTTGACCGCTATATCGCGACCGGCGAGGCAAGCGATGAGGATAAGGCGATAATCGAAGCATTTCACGCAAGAAGCGAACATAAGAGAAGCGGCATCGCCGTTTACGAAGAAGAAGCATAAGGGGTATTGAAATGTCAAACTGTGCAATTGTAGGCATCAACTGGGGTGACGAGGGCAAGGGCAGAATGGTTGACCTCCTCACAGAGGATTACGATATAGTCGTGCGCTATCAGGGCGGCGGCAACGCAGGCCACACCGTTGTTAACGGGTTCGGCAAGTTTGCGCTGCATCTTCTGCCCTCGGGCGTGTTCCGCAAGGGTGTTATGAACATTCTCGGCAACGGCGTTGCACTCGACTGCGAAAACCTGTGCAAGGAAATCGACGACCTTGCCTCCAGAGGTGTCTCCGTCACTCCGGAAAACCTCATGATAAGCGACAGAGTATCCCTGCTCCTGCCGTGGCACAGAACTCTCGACGCGCTGGAGGAGGAAAGGCTTAAGAACAAAAAGTACGGCTCGACAAAGCAGGGGATTGCCCCGTTTTATTCCGATAAATATCAGAAAAAGACCGTCATGGCAGGAGAT
>SAMEA3663260__coassemble_777_pt1 | contig 9469 bp, 9 predicted proteins | sample SAMEA3663260__metabat2_low_PE_022 | metagenome-assembled genome bin SAMEA3663260 (sample SAMEA3663260) | pig gut metagenome | biome: pig gut; feature: pig-associated habitat; material: faeces | place: China | collected 2013
CCGCCGTGAGCGTTACTACGGCTCTTACAGCCGCTGCTTTAATGTCAAAGGCATTGACACAGAGGCTATTACCGCCGCGTACAACGACGGTGTGCTTACTCTGACAATGCCCAAGAAGGAGCCTGAAATTCCCGCAGCAAGAAGACTTGAGATCCAGTAAACAGTTTATCACATCATCAGATGTTATATTCTCTCTCTTTTCATACCCTCGTATTTCATACGCAAAAAGCACCGTCCATTGGGCGGTGCTTTTTGTTATGTTAACTTAATAATATCTGCCGATAACGGCGGAAGCAGTTGCGATTCACAGCTTCGTAAGAACGAAACCGCGCCTTTGAACGGATGAGAGTAGTAATTGCTTGATCTGTTGATAATACAAGCAATTTTATCGTTATCTATTTGCCGCTTAATAATAATAATGTCGGGGTCAGGGGCGCACAATTCCAAACTGCCATTGGTTAATGCCGGATTTGAATTTCTGATTTTCCCTAAAAGCGCATAGAAATTATGTAAACCTGCACCGGAAGGCTCAAACGGCATACGGTTAAACGGATCACTACCGCCGTCAAGGCACTCCTCATCTCCGTAGTACAGGCAGGGAACACCGGGGACGCAATATTGAATTGCCGCACACAGCTTTTGAAGCGCGGTAGCACGCATTTTCTGCTCATTGTTAAGCTCGAGCGCGGCCTGCTTACTGCGATCAAGGGCTTTAACATCGTAATCAAAGGCGAGTGCGGTGTGCAGACGCTCAACATCGTGAGAGCCGAGCAGATTCATAAGACAGCGGTACATCGGATACGGGTAGTTGTAGTACTGCCCGAGCAGAAAATCTCTTAGTTCGTAGGAATTCTTTCTGCCGAGGGCAAAGTCGATGACCGCAGTCCGAAACGGATAGTTCATAACCGAGTCGAGAGAGTAGCCCAAAGCGTAGTTACGCATTTTTCCGTAGCTTTTCTTAGTGACTGCGTCTTCCCAGACTTCGCCGATGATAACGCTGTCGGGATTTTCGGATTTTGCCGCATTTCTTATCATGCTCAAAACCTCGTCGGGAAGCTCGTCGGCAACATCTATCCTCCAGCCGGAGGCCCCGAGCTTCAGCCAGCGGCGCACTACACTATCCTCACCGATTATTACATAGTTCTGCCAGTCTGCGTTTTGCTCGTTTACTTCCGGTAAGTCTTTAAAATTCCACCAGCAGCGGTATTCGTCGGGGTAGTGCCTGAAATCATACCACGGGAAAAATCGGGAGTCCCTGTTCTGATATGCGCCGACCGATGGATAGCTGCCGTAGCGGTTAAAATAAATGCTGTCTGCACCTGTGTGCGAGAACACACCGTCATTAATCACTGCTATACCAAGGCCGTTTGCCTCCTTGCAGAGGTTTACATAATCATCGTTGCTGCCCAGGATCGGGTCGATTTTACCGTAATCTGAGGTGTCGTAGCGGTGATTGCTGCGAGCCTCAAAAACAGGGTTTAAATAAATAACACCAATGCCGAGCTCCTTTAAATGCGGGAGCTTTTTTGCTATTCCACGCAGGTTGCCGCCGTAGAAATCATCGGGCGCGTAGGCTTTTTCAAATTCACGCGGCTGCCATCTTACAGGCTCGTCGATGCTCTTGTGGAGCTCCGGTGTCTGACCGAGCTTTTCGTGGTATTCAACGCCGCATTTTGCGCTGCCGTCGTCGGTGAAGCCGAAGCGGTCGGGGAAAATCTGATACATAATGCGCTCGGAAAACCATTGCGGGGTCTCAAAGCCACGCTTAAAAACCGTGAGCCGGAAGCCCTCGGATGCACTATCGCTTATAACGGAAAAATGTCCGTCATTTCCGGGACATAGCCATTTTTCGCCGCTTTCGGTGTTGAGCTTGAAGCGATACCAAAGTGCCGCCGGTTTTTGCGGCGTAAAGCTGCACCTAAAACCATCACCCTCACGGAGCATATCAATTTCCGCATTATACTCATCGGAGTACACGCATAGCGTTGCGCCGCTTACACCGCCGAAACCGCATATACTAAGCCTTACCGTACTACCATCTCCGATTGCGCCGGGAGGGGAACGGAAGTCTTCATTATATGCGTCGTGTACTGCATAGCCAAAGCGTTTGAGGGAATCGGCAAGGACACCTTGAAGATTTGCTGTCCTCGGCTGAATATCATACAGCCACGGTTTTGCGGGTAAAGAGCAAAGACTGCCGAAGCATCGTGCAACTATTCTGCAGGCATCATAAATGCCGAGACCGTGTTCATCCATAAGTATTCGCAAAAGCTCGGCAGGGATAAGGCTTTTGCGTTTACGCGGCAAAAACTCATGTAGTGCTTCAAAAGAAAATCCGCTGTTTTTGCAATGCTCAACAGCCTCACCTATACTTGCCGAGGTTTTGAGATATTCACAAATGTGTGCATCGCTGCAGCCGATCACAGACCACTCTTCACCGTCAAAGAAAAGCTCATAGCTGTGCTCATCACGGTATTTGATGCTCAGTCTGCCGTCATAAGACCATTGCTCATCGTAGCCTCCGTAGGTGCTGACAATGCGTTTTACAGCATCCATAGATAGAGCCTCGCATACTCCGCGGCGGACTTCGTGAAGCTGAAATCGGCCTCCATCGCATTTCGAATGAGCGACCTCATCGTTTCCGGCTTGCGGAAGCAATCCATTGCAAGCAGCATTGCATCCTTCATCTCGTGGGCATTAAAATCGGCAAAGGAGAATCCGGTGCCCTCACCGGTGTATTTGTTGTACGGCGTGACCGAGTCCTTAAGGCCTCCTGTCTCCCGCACTATCGGCAGCGTGCCGTAGCGCATGGCGATCATCTGCGAAAGACCGCAGGGTTCAAAGCGCGAGGGCATGAGCAGATAATCCGCGCCGGCATACACCTTGTGCGACAGCTCCTCGTTGTAGCCTATGTATGCGCACAGTCTGCCCTTGTAGCGACCCTCTGCACTGCGCATGAAGTCCTCATAGCATTTATCACCCGTTCCGAGAACGATAAACTGCATATCGTTGTAGGTCATAAGCTCGTCTATCATGCACTCGACAAGGTCGAAGCCCTTCTGCTCGGTCATGCGCGTTACCATCGCAAACAGCGGCACATCCGATCTTTGCTCCAGCCCCATCATATTTTGCAGATTTAGTTTACATAACATTTTTCCGTTCAAACGACCCTTGTGATAATTTGCCTCAATAGCAGGGTCTGTAAACGGATTAAAGGTCTTGATGTCAATGCCGTTTATTATTCCGGAAAGCTCGTTTGAGCGTGCGCTTAAAATACCCTCGAGCCCCTCGCCGAAATAGGCGGTTTTTATCTCCTCGGCATAGGTCGGACTAACGGTGTTAATCCTGTCGGCAAACACGCAGCCTGCCTTCAAAAAGCTTGCGCAGCCGTTTAATTCCATGAACTCGGGAGTATAGTATTTGCTCTCAACACCGAGCAGATCCTGAACATAGTCGAAGCCGAATTTCCCTTGAAATGCAATATTATGTATGGTCAGCAGCCACCTTGTTTGGCAATACATATTCTTGTACTGCGTCTTTGCAAGCATAGGAAGCATAGCGGTGTGCCAGTCGTTGCAGTGAACGATGTCGGGAATAAATCCGAGATTGGGTAAAGCATCAACAACAGCGCGAGTAAAGAAGGCGTATTGCTCGCCCTCCTCGTAGCCGCCTTTGTATATCCTGCCGCCGAAATAGAACTCGTTATCGACAAGATAGACGGTAACACCGTCAAGCTCAAGCCGCTCTATGCCGCAGTATTGCCTGCGCCAACCGAGGTTTACATAAAAATCGAACAAATGCTCGACCTTATCGGAATATTTATCCTTTATGCAGCGGTGATAGGGCGTGATAATCCTTGCATCGATGCCGAGTGCTTTCAGCGATTTTGGCAGAGTTCCGACGACATCGGCAAGACCGCCCGTCTTTGAAAGCGGCGCACACTCGGCGGCGGCAAGAAGAACATCGGGCAGCTTTTTGCGGCCCTTCTCATCAAGTATCGCTTTGAATTCTTTCTTCATCTTTTTCAGTCATCCTTTCGGGAATAAACTCAAAATATACGGCAGACAGCGGCGGCAGGTTTATATTTGCGCTGTACGAAAAATCATTAAAGGGAGCTTTTCGGCTCTTTATTATACCTGCATTATGTAAACCATTTCCGCCAAATCGCACATCATCGCTCGAAAGCACCTCCCTCAAAACTCCCTTTTGCGGCAATCCTATCACAAAGCCGCGGTGCTCATTGGGAATAAAATTGCAGGCACAGATAAGATAGCTGTTGCTTTTGGGCTTTGCCGAGCGCAGAAATGCTATCGAGCTGCGGGACTTGTCGTCAACATTGAGCCACTTAAAGCCGTCCCACGATTTGTCGCACTCGTAAAGGGCGGGGCAGGAGGTGCAGAGCCTGTTGAGCTCCTTGTAATACAGCCGCAGTTTTTCGTGCATGGGGTAGTTGAGTAAAAGCCAGTCAAGCTCCTGTTCGTAGTTCCACTCGATAAACTGCCCGAATTCCGAACCCATGAAGCAGAGTTTTTTGCCCGGGTGGGCAAACTGGTAACCGTAAAGACTGCGCAGGGTGGCAAACTTCTGCTCGTATGAGCCGAACATCTTATCAAGCATCGACTTTTTGCCGTGCACTACCTCATCGTGCGAGTAGGCGAGAATGAAATTTTCGGAAAAAGCATACATCATTGAAAAGGTCAGCTTGTCATGCTTGCCGGAGCGAAACAGCGGATCGGTGGAAAAGTAATCGAGTGTGTCGTGCATATAGCCCATATCCCACTTGAAGCTAAAGCCGAGACCACCGAGCGAGGGCGGCATTGTTACCATAGGATAGGCGGTGGATTCCTCGGCTATGGTTATTGCACCGGGATACTCAGACAGCACCGCGGTGTTGAGCTTTCTCAAAAACTCAACGGCGGCAAGATTTATGTTTCCGCCGTCACGGTTCGGCGTGTATTCGCCGTCCTTTCTGCCGTAGTTTAGGTACAGCATCGAGCTTACCGCATCGACACGAATACCGTCGATGTGGTAGTTTTCAAAAAAGCAGCAGGCGGAGGATATGAGGAACGACTGCACCTCCGGCATTGCATAATCAAATATCAGGGTGCCCCATTCGGGGTGGTCTGCCATGCGCTTTTCCTTGCACTCAAAAAGCCGTGTGCCGTCAAAAAATGCAAGACCGTGTTCATCTCTGGGAAAATGAGCAGGTACCCAGTCCATGATAACGCCGATGCCGGCATTGTGCAGAATGTCAACAAATTCGGCAAATTCGTCGGGATTGCCGTAGCGCGAGGTGGGAGCATAGTAACCCGTCACCTGATAGCCCCATGAGCCGGGGAAGGGATACTCGGTGAGCGGGAGAAGCTCAATATGCGTGTAGCCCATGTCGAGGCAATAATCGGCAAGCTCATGGGCAGCTTTAACATAGCTCACGCTGCCGTCATCCTCGGTTTTCCATGAGCCGAGGTGCAGCTCGTATATTGACATCGGCTGCGTAAACGGGTCACGCAAGCAGCGCTGCGACATATAATTTACATCAGACCAGCAATAATGCCCCGTCCAGACCTTTGAAGCGGTTTCAAGTCCGGTCTGCGACCAGCCCGCAAAGGGGTCTGCTTTAAACACTTTGTTGCCGCCTCTTTGTGTGACACAGTATTTGTACAGATCGCCGTTTTCAAGACCGCCGACAAAGCAGACCCACACAGTGCCGTACCTTTCCATCGGCGTTGCTCCGGGGCTCCAGCCGTTAAAATCACCCACAAGGCTGACTGCCTCTGCGTTTGGCGCCCATACGACAAAGCGGTGCTTTTTTATTTCCGGAATGTATCTGCATCCGAACAGCAGCCAGGCTTTTCTCGCGTCACCGGTGTTAAACAGGAAAATATCGTCCTGCGGCATATATTTTTCTGAAAGTGCCTTATCCATGATTTACTCCAAATACATTGATACCCCCATTATAAACGCAATCGTCCGTAATTCCAATAACTTTTTGACAATAGGGTCTTGTGCAATTATAATAGAGTAAAAAATAAGCGGAGGTATGCAAATGTTTTCCTTCAATCATTTCAATTTCAATGTTCTCGACCTCGAACGCAGTCTGAAATTCTACGATGAAGCATTCGGTCTCAAGCCTGTCCGCGAAAAGGAGGCGGCAGACGGCAGCTTTAAGCTCGTATTTCTCGGCGACGGTGTGACCGATTTTCAGCTTGAGCTGACATACCTCACCGAGCGAACCGAGTCCTATGACCTCGGAGAGCAGGAATTTCATCTCGCTTTTGTTGCCGAGGACATGGAAAAAGCTCATGCTCTCCACGAAAAGATGGGCTGCATTTGCTTTGAAAATCCCCAAATGGGTATTTATTTCGTCACCGACCCCGACGGCTATTGGATAGAGGTAATACCCCCGAGAAACTCTGTCAAAGACGGCGCAAAACATTGATGAAACTATCTTGAGCGGCCCTTCTCTGCACATACTGCGAAAAATCCCCGGTAATACACAAGGTATTGCCGGAGATTTGTTGACTTGCCGGAGAAATACGGCATTATGTAAACTCACTTATATCTGTAACAGAAACCTCAAAGGCTGTCTTTTCAACGGGATCTCCGCCGACGATTTTTACATAGCTTCGGCTTTGTATCCGGCCGTCGAGCGTGACCATTGTGCCGGTATCCCATTCGGCGGTCTCACGGGCCTTAAGCCCCCAGGTGATGCAGGGCAGATAATCACTTCTGCCGTAGCGGCGGTTGACGGCGAGCATTAGGTCGCAGATGTCTCTGCCCATCGGCGTCATGCGCAGATTGGGCTTTTTGCAGAGCGTGCCGACAAGATGCACCTCGTTTAGGTCATCGTCGTCACACAGATACAACTCTTTTGCAAACACGGTAATAACAAGCTTTGCACCCTCGCCGCTTTTGTTGTTGAAGGAGCGCAGCTCACCCTTGACGCATAGCTTTTCCGCCTCGTTCAGCGCAACGCTTTCCATGAGCTCATCACGCACGATGATGTTTATTTTGTCCGTTGCGCCGGAAAGCCTTGCCACCTCGAGCGGAAAGGTGTAAAAGCTCTCACCTCTGCCGGAGTGCGAAAAAACGGGAGCGGCGGCAATAACGCCGCAAAGCTGAGCAATATTTCTGCTTATGTTTTCATCCATTGTTTAAACCTGACCTTAATTGAAATGATATTTTGTTAGATTATATTAAGGACAAGAGCTTGAATATGACGGACGGAAAGAATATAATCACAGCATATGTATAAATGAAAGGACGCAAAATATGGACATTAAGGATATTTTGAAGCTCTGCGACCACACCCTGCTCAGGGTTGACTGCACATCCGACGAGATAAAGGCCCTGTGCGATCAGGCAATGAAGCACGGGTGTGCCAGCGTTTGCATACCGCCGTGTCATGTAGCCGGCGCAAAGCGTTATGTCGGAGATAAGCTTAAGATCTGCACCGTCATCGGTTTCCCCAACGGCTATATGACTACCGCCGCCAAAGCGTTTGAAACGCAGGATGCCGTCAAAAACGGTGCCGATGAGATAGATATGGTCATAAATCTCTCCATGGTCAAGGACGGCTGCTGGAACGATGTGTTAAGCGATATCAAGGCTGTGCGCAATGCCTGCAGAGGAAAGATACTCAAGGTCATAATAGAGTGCTGCCTGCTTACCGAGGAGGAAAAGATCAGAATGTGCTCTATCGTAGCCGAAGGCGGAGCGGATTTCATCAAGACCTCCACCGGCTTTTCCAAGGGCGGCGCAACGCGCGATGATGTCGCACTTTTGCGCAAGTACAGCCCCGCTAATGTGCAGGTCAAGGCAGCAGGCGGCATATCCAGCATCGAGGATGCCGAGGACTTTGTCGCCCTCGGTGCAACCAGACTCGGCACGAGCCGTATCGTGAAAATTGCAGAGGCGGCAGAGGAGTAAAACTCACGCCAAGAGCCTTCTGAGACCACCGCAAAGATATATGCCCGGAACGGAAAGCACAAGCCATATAAGACTGAACATGGGGCATATCTGCCCCATGATGTTGAATGCACGGTCGGAGTAGTCCCAGACATTCCAACTAAGAGTTATGTTAACCAGATATCCGGTGCCGAACTCCACTGTACTTATAATGAGAGCACTCAGAAGGCATTTTGCCCAGAGCGGGACGGCAAAGCCGCTTATGAGATACATGAGCGTGAAGCACGCTCCGCCGCAAAGGAGCATGGTCCAATGCGTCCAGCCGCGCCATAGCAGCTCAAGCAGTCCGTAGAGGCCTGCGCCGATTATATATACAAGCAAAAAGTCCAAAAAAATCACTCCGATGATTATTTTTCCCGAAAAAGTGAAAAATATCATTGGAATCAAAGAAAAATTACTTGACAATGCAGCCGAGTGCTGATATATTGATAAGGCTGAAAATGAAGTAGGTACGGCATCCCCGACCTCACCGGGCCGCAAAAGGCGCGCTTCGGTCAATAGCAGCGCTGCAAGGGCAGCGGTGTTTTTGCGTGCGGATGCTGTCAGGCATCCGTTTTTTGCATTTTTGGAGGTGTTTTACAATCGCAAGCGTAACTCATGAAATCAACGAGGAAATCATCGACAAGGAAATTCGAGTTATAAGTGACGAAGGCGAGCAGCTTGGCATAATGTCTGCCGAGGAAGCCCTGAAGATCGCAGAGGAGAAGGAGCTCGATCTGGTCAAGATCTCTCCCATGGCAAAGCCTCCCGTCTGCAAGATAATGGACTACGGCAAGTTCCGCTTTGAACAGGCAAAGAGGGAAAAGGAAGCCAAGAAAAATCAGCGCGTCATGGAAGTCAAGGAGATCCGCATGTCCCCGAGCATCGGCGATAACGACCTCGGGACGAAGCTCAAGGCGGCGCTCAAATTCCTTGCAGACGGTGACCGCGTGAAGGTTTCTATCCGCTTCAGAGGCAGAGAAATGGCTCACACCAATATCGGTGAGCAGATTCTGCGCGATTTTGCTGAAAAATGCTCCGAACTGGCAAACCTCGATAAGCAGCCTAAGCTCGAGGGGCGCAATATGTCCATGTTCCTGTCCCCAAAGTCTGCCGCGGCAGTCAAGAAGGCGCAAAAGGAAGCCGCAAAGAAGCAGGCACAGGCAGCTTCTGCGGAAGAATAATCAAAGGTTATTACAGGTTATACCTGAATAGCAGCATACGGAAGGAGAAAATATCATGCCCAAACTTAAGACCCACAGCGGTGCTAAGAAGAGATTCAATCTCACCAAGACCGGTAAGGTAAAGCGCGCTCATGCTTTCAAGAGCCATATCCTCACTAAGAAGGACACCAAGCGTTGCCGTCGTCTGCGTTCCGGCACTTTGGCCGATGTTACCAACGAAGCAACTATCAAAAAGATGATCCCTTACAAATAAGTAAGGCTTACTTGTACTAATAGGAGGAATTGACAAATGGCAAGAGTTAAGGGCGCAATGATGACCCGCAAACATAGAAATAAGA
>SAMEA3663260__coassemble_792_pt1 | contig 9348 bp, 8 predicted proteins | sample SAMEA3663260__metabat2_low_PE_022 | metagenome-assembled genome bin SAMEA3663260 (sample SAMEA3663260) | pig gut metagenome | biome: pig gut; feature: pig-associated habitat; material: faeces | place: China | collected 2013
GAACGAGCAGCGATGCGGAAAGACTTGAAAACAGTGAGGAAATTATCACATAGAACAGTAGCCCGAAGCACAGTGATGCACAAGCAGTGACGCAGTATTTGAAAACCGGCTTGAGGCACTTGACGGCGATGACATCGCCGGCGGTTTCCATTCTCCTCTTGCGGTACAGCAAAAGCGCCACGGCAAAGAGCACTACCCCGATAAGGCAGTAGACGATAAGCGTATTCCAGCCGGAGAGCACGATTTTGTCGGCAGTCGCGCTCAGCTTGATATGGTCGGTAAAGTATATTATCGGGCTTGTAAACTCCAGCGAGGAATTCAAATGCTCGTTAAAGCCGAAAACGAACATACCGTAGAGGGTTTTGATGATATATTCCATGCCGACAAACACGAAGTTGAAGATGATGTAAAGCACCGGCAGGGCAACGATATTAGCTGTAAGCATGGCGATAAGCGAGGCAAGGGAGAAGAATACAAGGTATTCCATCGAACCTACGGCGAACAAGATCGCGTTAGCTTTGATGATATAGGGTGCTGTGACCACGCTGCTTGAGGTAAACAGGGCATTAAGTACGGCAATCAGCAGATTTGCGGCGACTACCGGCAGCAAACCGGCAAGAAATGACGAGCAGAAAACGGCTTCACGGCGAACGGGCGCGGAGGCTATCATACCTGCGCTGCGCGAGTTATACAGGAAGCTGAAAACCGCCATTGCGGCAAGCACCGCCATGAGCGCAGCCGAGATCAGAGACATATCGAGGCTCATGTGTATTCTTGAAATAACCATGTTGACGGCGGAGTCGTCGGGCTTCAGAAGCTTGCTCACAAGAGAGGGAAGCGGCAGGCTCATAAACCAAACGACAAAATACGCCGTCCACATGGGCCAAAAGCGTTTGAGCATACCCTTAAATATGCCGGAGTTAAAGAACGATATCTTTGACTTCATAGTCAGCACCTCCCAGCTCATAAATAAATATCTCCTCGAGGGTAAGCGGCACGGCGTCTATAAACAGCGGATTTGCCGCCTGAAGCTTCTCGGTAAGCTCCTCTTGAGTACCGTGCATGATGAGAGATTGCAGCCTTCCGGTGCTTGACTTGTGGAGAATGTCAAGGCCCTCGGGAAGCGTTGCACCGTCGGGCAGGGCAAGCTGAATTTTCACGATGTTCTCCTGAAGCTCGTTTAAGCTGCGCTCTATCATGATTTTTCCCTTGTTCATGATTCCTACGCAGTCGCAGACATCCTCAAGCTCACGCAGATTGTGTGAGGAAACAAGCACCGTAGTGCCGCTTTCGGCGACATCCGCCATGATGATGCTCCAAATCTGACGGCGCATAACAGGGTCAAGACCGTCAACGGGCTCATCCAAAACGAGAATGTCGGGTCTGAGCGATACAGCTATCCAGAACGCCGCCTGCTTCTGCATGCCCTTGCTCAGCCTGCGCATCTGACGCTTCGGGTCAAGCTCAAACACCTCGCCGAGCTTCTTAAAACGCTGCTCGTCAAAATGTGGGTAGATGCTGCGGTAAAAATCCATCATTTCACGAATGCTTGCATTTGAATAATAAAAAATATCGTCGGGGATATATGCGATGCGGCTCTTGACCGCCGGATTTTCAAACACCGCTTCGCCGTCAACGGTGATCTCACCGGAGTCCTGACGGTAAATACCCGTGAGGTGACGAATAATGGTCGATTTGCCTGCGCCGTTGGGACCCACAAGGCCGTAAACCGAGCCCGTCGGCACTGTCATGCTCAGATTGTCAAGAGCACGAAAGCCGTCAAATTCCTTGATGACATTTCTGACTTCTATCATAGGCTTATTCTCCTTTCAGTCGCTCGATAAGCTGCGGCTTACCGATGCCGATGTAGCCGAGCTCGGTCACAAGCTCGTCAAATTTTCCGAGCAGCTCCTTCTGCCTTGCAAGGTCTGCCTCGCTCCTGGTGCAGACGAAGCTTCCCTTGCCGGGGACGGAGCAGATATACCCCTCCGCTTCAAGCTCGCGGTATGCACGCTGAATCGTGCTGGGGTTTATTGCAAGGTCGGAGGCCATCTCACGTACCGAAGGCAGCTTACTGTCAACCGGCAGCAGCCCCGATACGATAAGACGGCGCAGATTGTCCTTTATCTGCTCGTATATCGGGCGAGGATCTCGGAAGTTTACGCTGATCATGTTTTATACCTCCAAGTGTTATTAACTGTATGCTTTGTGCTCATACAGTTAATATACACAGTCGCCTTGCATTTGTCAACACATTTTTTGCGACGGAATTTTTCATTGCAAAATAGAACTAGAAATGATAAAATACAATGTCTGATTATACTATAATAGGATTGGTATACAGTTATGTGGCTTTCGGATAAATGGCAGGATTTTGAGCTCCTTGATTGCTCAAAGGGAGAAAAGCTTGAACGGTGGGGCAGTTATTACCTTGTTCGTCCCGATCCGCAGGCTATATGGGATACTCCACGCACCGATGAGCGTTGGAATTGCCGTGACGCACGCTATCGCCGCAGCGAAACCGGCGGCGGTTCATGGGACAAGAGCGGACTGCCCTCGAGCTGGAAGATAAACTACGGAGAGCTGATCTTTAATGTTAAGCCCATGAACTTTAAGCACACGGGCTTATTTCCTGAGCAGGCATGCAACTGGGATTACGCCATGGATAAGATCCGCAAAGCCGGCAGACCGATAAATGTTCTGAATTTATTTGCCTATACGGGAGCTGCCTCCGTTGCCTGCGCAAAGGCGGGTGCAAGCGTTTGCCATGTCGATGCGGCAAAGGGCATGGTGTTGTGGGCAAAGGAAAATGCCGCCGCTTCGGGGCTTTCCGATGCACCTATCCGCTGGATAGTCGACGACTGCGCAAAATTCGTCGAGCGTGAAATTCGCCGCGGCAGAAAGTACGACGCCATCATTATGGATCCTCCGTCCTATGGCAGAGGACCGGGCGGTGAGATATGGAAGCTCGAACAGAACTTGTGGCCTTTCGTTTCGCTGTGTGCCGGAGTGCTTTCGGACGATCCGCTGTTTGTGATAATCAATTCTTATACAACGGGTCTATCCGCATCGGTGCTTTCCTATGTCACCGAGAGCATTTTCACAAAAAAATTCGGCGGACGCTCCGACAGCCGTGAGCTGGGACTTCCCGTGACCGACAGCGGACTTGTCCTGCCTTGCGGAGCTACCTGCCGCTGGGAGAAATAAAATGAGTTCAGTTATAAAAATAGAAAATTTGCATTACACCTATCCGGGTGATGAATTTGAAAGCCTTAAGGGTGTGAGCTTTGAAATTGAGCGAGGAAGCTTCGTCGCGATACTCGGTCATAACGGCTCGGGAAAATCGACCCTCGCAAAGCACCTCAATGCCATACTGCTCCCCTCGGAGGGAAGCGTTAAAATAAACGGCATCGACACCTGCGACGAGGATAATCTTTTGACTATACGCAGCACGGTAGGAATGGTGTTCCAAAACCCTGACAATCAGATAGTTGCGAATGTTGTTGAGGATGATGTTGCCTTTGCACCGGAAAATCTCGGTGTGCCCTCGGCGGAGATACGCGAGCGAGTGGACAATGCGCTCAAGGCGGTCGATATGTACGAATTCCGACTTCATGCACCGCATCTTTTGTCCGGCGGTCAGAAGCAGCGTGTTGCGATAGCGGGCATTATCGCCATGCAGCCGGAGGTTATAGTGCTCGACGAGCCGACCGCTATGCTCGACCCCAAGGGTCGGCGCGAGGTCATTGACACCGTGACGAAGCTGTGCCGCGAAAAGGGCATAACCGTCGTTTTGATAACCCACCATATGTCAGAGTGCATAAATGCCGACAGGGTTGCGGTCATGTCAAACGGCGAGATCGTTGCCGACGGAACTCCGCAGGCGGTGTTCTCGCAGGTGGAGCTGATGCACAGCGAGGGACTTGCCGTTCCGGCGACTACCGAGATAATGTGGCAGCTCAACAAAAACGGCTTTGCTCTGCCACTTTCGGCACTCGGTATCGCCGATTGTGCAAAAGAAATCGCAAAGGAAATAGGATAATTAAACTATGTCAGATATAAAAGTGAGCGCTCTGCGCCATGTTTACAGTGCGGGAACGCCCTTTGAAAAGGTCGCAATAGACGACATAAACATTGAAATTCCGCACGGTCAGTTCGTGGGTCTTATCGGCCACACCGGTTCGGGCAAATCGACCTTTATCCAGCATTTGAACGGTCTGCTCAAGCCAAGCTCCGGTACCGTGACGGTTGACGGCGAGGATATAAACGCCGATAAGCTTGCAACGAAAAATGTCAGGAGTAAGGTGGGACTGGTGTTCCAGTACCCGGAGTATCAGCTTTTTGAGGAAACGGTCTATGCCGATATCGCCTTCGGCCCTAAGAACATGGGGCTTGATGATGCACAGATTGACGAGCGCGTTCGCGAGGCGGCGCACTTTGTCGGTGTTCCCGATGAGCATTTTGACAAGTCGCCGCTCGAGCTTTCCGGCGGTCAGAAGCGAAGGGTTGCGATAGCGGGAGTTATCGCAATGCGCCCCGGCGTTCTCATCCTCGATGAGCCGACGGCGGGACTCGATCCGGCAGGCTGCAAGCAGATTTTGCGCAATATCTGCGATTACCGCGAAAAAACCGGCTCAACGGTCATAATAGTCAGCCACAGCATGAATGAGGTTGCATGCCTTGCCGACAGACTTGTCGTTTTCAATCACGGAGCCATACGCTTTGACGGAACTCCGGAGGAGGTGTTCTCGCAGCCCGAGGAGCTGCGGAGCATCGGACTTGCGGTTCCGGCGGCAACGGAGCTTGCCATGGAGCTTAGGCGGCTCGGAGTACCGGTGTCGGGCTCTATCTATACCAACGAGCAGCTTGAAAATGCCCTTTTGAAGCTGAAAAGGAGGGCGTAAGTGATGCTTAAAGACATAACCTTAGGTCAGTATTTCCCCGGTGACACCATAGCCCATCGCTTAGATCCCAGAACAAAGCTGCTGCTTGTCATCGTATACATTGTCGGACTGTTTAACGCCGTAGGCTGGTACAGCTATGCCTTCGTCATTGCGGTCACCGGTATGTGTATGCTCGTTTCAAAGATCCGACCTGCGGCGGCATTCAAGGGCTTAAAGCCCGTTATATTCATCATCGTGCTGACGGCGCTTCTCAATATTTTCTACACCGAAGGCACACCCGTCATCGAGGGCTGGATAATCACATGGGAGGGCATCGCCAAGGCGGTCATGATGTCGGTGAGAATAATTCTGCTCATCGTAGGCACATTCCTGCTTACCTACACGACAAGCCCGATAGCCCTCACAGACGGACTTGAGCTTCTGTTAAATCCGCTTAAAAAGATAAAAGTACCCGTCCACGAAATGTCGATGATGATGAGTATGGCACTGCGCTTTATCCCCACGCTCATCGAGGAGACGGATAAGATAATGTCGGCGCAAAAGGCAAGGGGTGCCGATTTCGAGACCGGAAACCTCATGCGCAGGGCGAAGGCACTGCTGCCGATTTTGGTGCCGCTGTTCGTGTCATCATTCCGCAGAGCCGACGAGCTTGCAATAGCCATGGAGAGCCGCTGCTATCACGGTGGCGAGGGCAGAACGAGAATGAAAACCCTTAAAATGCAGGGCATAGATTTTGCTGCATTGCTGCTGGGTGCGGCATTCTTGGCGATTGTGTTTATAATGAAAAGATTCGGACTTTAAGCTATGAGGAATATCGCTCTGAAAATCAGATATGACGGCAGCAGATACCACGGCTGGCAGGTGCAGAAAACGGACGTGTCCGTCTGCCGGACTGTGCAGGAGGCCCTGGCAAAGATATGCGGCCACGACGTTAAGCTCACCGGCTGCGGCCGTACCGATGCCGGCGTTCATGCGCTCAACTACTGCGCGAATTTCCGCACCGACTGCCGCATTCCGATAGACCGCTTTGCCTTGGCGGCAAATTCGCGCCTGCCGGACGATATTGCGGTGCTCGATGCCGTCGAGGTTCCCGACAGCTTCAACGCGATATCCTCCTGCATAAAAAAAGAGTACATTTATAAAATCTATAACAGCAATATCCGCGATCCCTTTCTTGAAAAAAGAGCGTGCTTTTATCCCTCACAGCTTGATATAGAGCTTATGAAAAGAGCGGCGAAGGCGTTTGAAGGAACTCACGATTTTGCCGCCGTAAGGTCGCTTGGAACGGAAACAAAGACCACCGTTCGCACCGTGTATTGGTGCAAAGCTGAGAAGGAGGGAGACCTCATAACCGTCTCCATCTGTGCCGACGGCTTCTTATACAATATGTGCAGGGCGATGGTAGGAACGATGGTGTATGCCTCCTACGGCAAGATATTGCCCGAGGATATTCCACACCTGCTTGAGATAGGCGATCGCAGGCTCACAGGACCAACAATGCCGCCCCAGGGGCTATACCTAAACCGCGTCTGGTATGACGGTCCTGCCGGACAAATGATGATAAAGGACTTAAAATGAAGAAACTTACTTGCATTGCCGCTCTCACACTGTGTCTGCTTTTAACGGCGTGCTCCTCAGCGAAAAAGGTTGAAAGCTACTATATCGCAACGGGGACGAATCAATGCTATGCCGCGGTGGACGACAGTCTTTTCTCCGCAACGAGCACAGGCGTCACGGTTTACGACGCAAACGGCGAGGCAGTCATTCAACAATCGCTTGAGCTTAAATATCCTGCCGTGTGCGAAAATGCCGGTAATGCGGCGGTGTACGGTATAGGCGGCACGCAGGTCGTGTTCCTTGACGGCAGCGGCATAGAGGCTAAGAACAATATAATCTGCGCCGACCTTTCTGACAGCGGCCATCTCGCGCTGTGCACCGAGGAGGCAGGCTATAAGGGTTCGGTCACGCTTTATTCGGCGGATAAAACAGAGGTGTACAAGTGGTATTCCGCCGATAGCCGGATAGTCAAGGCATCGGTTTCACCGGGGGGTGAGCATCTTGCAGTGCTGGTGTCCGGCGAAAAGGGCAGCATTGTTAAGCTGTTTGCGCTAAACAGCCCCGATGAGCTCGGCACATTTTCCGCAGAAAACACGGTTTTCGATGACATTGGCTGGCTCGGCGGCAGGATTTGCTGCGTCGGCGCGGATAAGCTTTGCTTTATCGACGAAAACGGCAGGGCAAAGGGCGAATATTCCTTTGACGGCAAGTATTTGGGAGACTATGCTTTCTGCGGCGAGGAGATAGTGCTCGAACTGCGCGCGCACAGCTTCGGCGGAGCGGGGACGCTCGTTGCCGTGGACAATGCAGCCGGGCAATGCGGTACTGCGCAGCCGGAAGCGGAGATAGAATGCTTTGACTACTCCGACGGTAAACTTCTTGCCCTGACGCAGGATAAGCTGCTATGCTTTAAACGAGGTCTGAAGCTCTGTTTTGAAACCGAGCAAAGCGGCGCGCAAAGAGCATTTCTCGGAACGAACGATGCTATGCTCATCTCCGGTGCGGAAGTAAAAATTTCACGCCTTAAATGATGACAGGCGAATATGGCAATAATCTTAGAATAGACATTCACCACCCTGAAAAGGAGGAAAAACCATGCAAGTTAAAATGTGTTCACGCTGCGGCAAAAATGTAGCAGTTGTGTTTATTACGAAGATGGAGGGCAACGAGACCAAAAACGAAGGCCTTTGCCTTAAGTGTGCCCGTGAACTGCACATAAAGCCCGTAGAGGATATGATGGATAAGATGGGCATTTCCGATGAAGATCTTGACAGCCTTAGCGGTGACATGATGAATGCCCTCAACGGTGTTGAGAGCCTGATGGATATAAACGGTGAGCCGGATGATTCCGAGGACGACGGCAAGACCGCGACCTTTCCGTTTCTCAACAGGCTGTTCGGCGGTCAGAACGGACAAAACGCAAATCCGCCGGAGGGTGGTGCAGATGCTGCCAAGGAGAAGAACGGCGGCAGACCGGCAAAGAAAAAGTTTTTGGACAACTACTGCATTAACCTCACTGACCGGGCAAGAGCCGGCAAGCTTGACAATATGATCGGCAGGCAGGAGGAGCTCGAGCGCGTCATTCAGATACTCAACCGCCGCCAGAAGAACAACCCCTGTCTCATCGGCGAGCCCGGTGTCGGCAAGACGGCGGTCGCCGAGGGGCTTGCGCAGCGCATTGCCCTCGACCAAGTGCCGTATAAGCTGCGCGATAAGGAGGTCTATCTGCTTGACCTCACCGCACTTGTTGCAGGCACACAGTTCAGAGGCCAGTTTGAAAGCCGCATGAAGGGGCTTATTGAGGAGATACGCAAGCAGGGCAATGTCATTCTTGTCATTGACGAGGTGCATAACATCGTCGGAGCAGGTGATGCCGAGGGCAGCATGAATGCGGCAAACATTCTTAAACCCGCGCTCTCCAGAGGTGAAATTCAGGTCATCGGCGCGACAACCTTTGCCGAGTACCGCAAGCATATCGAAAAGGATACCGCGCTTGAACGCCGTTTCCAGCCGGTGACGATAAACGAGCCGTCTATACAGGACAGCATCGAGATTTTAAAGGGCATTAAGCATTATTACGAAAACTACCACGGCATTGTCATCTCCGACGAGATGTGCGCCGAGGCGGTCAAACTATCCGAGAGATATATAACCGACCGCTTCCTGCCCGATAAGGCAATCGACCTGATAGACGAGGCAAGCTCGGATGTAAACCTCAAGGATAAGAATATAATCCGCCTTGCCGAGGCAAGGAAGGATCTTGACGATCTCCGCTATGAGCGCGAGGCGCTTATGAGTGCCGACGCACCCGACGGCGGTGAGCTGACCGACGAGGTGCTTGACAAACGCTATGAGCGCATTGCGGAGCTGCGAAGCAAGGAAATGCAGCGCGAGCAGGAGATAAGCTCGATAGAGCTTGAGGGCAAGCCGGAGCTTACGATAGATAATTTTGCACGCATAATAGAGCTATGGACGAAGATACCCGCCTCCTCGATAAGGGAGGATGAGTTTGAACGCCTTGCCGCTTTGGGAGACAGACTGCGCGAGCATATTGTGGGGCAGGATGAGGCGGTCAACGCCGTTTGCGCAGCGATAAAGCGCAGCCGCATAGGTCTTAAGGCAAAGCGCAAGCCGACGAGCTTCATTTTTGTCGGCGGCACAGGCGTTGGCAAGACCGAGCTTGTAAAGCGGCTTGCCGCAGACCTGTTTGACAGCCCCGAGTCGCTTATAAGGCTCGATATGTCCGAGTTTATGGAGAAGTTCTCAGTTTCGAGGATAATCGGTTCACCCCCGGGCTATGTTGGCTACGATGAAGCAGGTCAGCTCACCGAGAAAATTCGCCGCAAGCCCTATTCGGTAGTGCTGTTTGACGAGATAGAAAAGGCAC
>SAMEA3663260__coassemble_802_pt1 | contig 9289 bp, 6 predicted proteins | sample SAMEA3663260__metabat2_low_PE_022 | metagenome-assembled genome bin SAMEA3663260 (sample SAMEA3663260) | pig gut metagenome | biome: pig gut; feature: pig-associated habitat; material: faeces | place: China | collected 2013
CGATACTGAAAAAGCTCTGTTCGATTGAACAGAGCTTTTGTTTTTCAGCAAAGCCTGAAGCCTGCGGGGATATTATCGTCGAGCATCAGCAGGTGCAGCTCCTCCTTGCCGTTTTCCTCGTGAACGGCGGACAGCAGCATACCGCAGGAATCCTGACCCATCATCTTGCGGTTGGGCAGGTTGAGGATGGCAACGACCGTCTTGCCGACGAGCTGCTCGGGCTCATAGAACTTGTGGATGCCGGAGAGGATCTGACGGGGAGTGCCGCTGCCGTCGTCGAGGGTAAACTTGAGAAGCTTTTCCGACTTCCTGACCGCCTCACAGCTAAGCACCTTGCACACGCGCATATCGCACTTTGCAAAATCGTCGATGGTCACATCCGGCTCGACCGGCGGAAACACGGGGCCTGCGGGCTTGTTCATCTTTTCAAGCTCCGCGAGGGCATTTGCCATATCGACGCGGGGGAACAGGGTATCGCCCTTGACAACGGTGACGCTTGCGGGCAAAACGCCGAAGGTCGCGGCGGTCTCCCAAGCGACGCAGGCTTCATCTGCGCCTATCTGCTCAAATGCCTTGTCGCAGCTTTCGGGAATGAAGGGCTTGAGCATAATGAGCGCGATGCGCAGGGTTTCGAGCAGATTATAAATGACGGTAGCCAGACGGGGCTTTTTCGTCTCGTCCTTTGCCAGCACCCAAGGTGCGGTTTCGTCGATGTACTTGTTTGCGCGCTGGATGAGCCTGAAAACCTCCTCGAGTGCGATGTGGAGCTGGAACTTGTCCATCTGAGCGGCGTACTTTTCACGGGCATCCTTTGCCATGGCGATAAGCTCGTCGTCGAGTGCGTCATGCTCGCGCTCTGTCGGCAGAGTGCCGCCGAAGTACTTGACCGCCATTGCGGTAGTGCGGGAAACGAGGTTTCCGAGGTCGTTGGCGAGGTCGGTGTTAATGGTGCTGATAAGCAGCTCGTTTGAGAAGTTGCCGTCCGAGCCGAAGGGGAAAGTGCGCAGCAGGAAGAAGCGCAGCGCGTCAACACCGAACATATCCGCCAGCTTGTAAGGGTCAACGACATTGCCCTTGCTCTTGCTCATCTTGCCGCCGTCGATGACCAGCCAGCCGTGGCCGTAGACCTTCTTGGGCAGGGGCAGCTCCATGCTCATGAGCATTGCAGGCCAGATTATCGAGTGGAAGCGGACAATTTCCTTGCCGACGATGTGGACATCGGCAGGCCAGTATTTATCGAAATCGCTGTACTTATCGTTTAGAAGTCCGAGCGCGGTGCAGTAGTTAAACAGCGCATCGACCCAAACATACACGACATGACCCGGGTCAAAATCGACGGGGATGCCCCAGCTGAAGCTGGTTCTGGAAACGCACAGATCCTCAAGACCGGGCTTTATGAAGTTATTTATCATCTCGTTTACGCGGGAGGCAGGCTCGAGAAATTCGCCGCCCTCCAAAAGCTCCTGCACGGGCTTTGCGTACTTGGAGAGCTTGAAGAAATAGGCCTCCTCCTCGGCGTAATGGACCTCTCTTCCGCAGTCGGGGCATTTGCCGTCAACGAGCTGGCTCTCGGTCCAAAAGCTTTCGCAGGGGGTGCAGTACATACCCTTGTATGCGCCCTTGTAGATGTCGCCCTTTTCGTACATCTTCTTGAAAATTCTCTGTACCGCCCCGACATGATAATCGTCGGTGGTGCGGATGAAGCGGTCGTTGGAGATGTTCATGAGCTTCCACAGATCCTTGATACCGCCGGGAGCTGTGACGATGTTATCGACAAATTCCTGCGGAGTGACGCCTGCGGCCTTTGCCTTTTCCTCTATCTTCTGACCGTGCTCGTCGGTACCGGTGAGAAACATGACATCGTAGCCGCACATTCTCTTGTATCTTGCGATGGTGTCGGTTGCGACGGTGCAGTAGGTGTGACCGATATGCAGCTTATCGGAGGGGTAGTAGATGGGTGTTGTGATGTAGAATGTTCCCTTTTCCATTATAATTCTCCTGTCTTATATTCTCATGGTGCAAGCGTGTCTGTCGGGGTCTCGGTCGCCGCCGGAGTGTGCGAAGGCTGTGCGGTCGGTTTGGTAGTCGGCTTTGCAGTCGGTTTGGCAGTCGGTTTGGCAGTCGGCTTTGCAGTCGGCTTGGGTGTTGCCGTGGGTGACGGCGACGGCCACTTGATATCTTCGGGGTGGTAGTTGTATACGCTGACATCCTCTTTGGTGCGGCTCAAAAGATTGCCGTCCTTATCGTAGACATTGCGGTAAGTCACCGCGCGTGTGCCGACCGCGACCTTGGGGTATTTTTTGTCGTAAACGGTCGAAACGGAGTTTGTCATCTCGACATAGCTGCCGTCAACATCCGTGCCCCAGATTTCTATCGTAAGCTCACGGTTTTCGGTCTTTGCGACAATCTTTATGGGGAACTCGCGGTTATTTTTGAATTTGAACTCCGGACCGCCCCAGCTTACCGTTGCGTCCATGCCCCAGGGGACATAGCCGACGGCGAACATATGGCAGTCGCGCCGGGTTATCTCAAGATTTGCAAACAGTGCCGCACAGTAGAGCGTTGAGGAGGTCTGGCAGATGCCGCCGCCTATCTCCTGCACGACCTTTCCGCCGGCATACGCGCCTGCAATCTTGAAGCCTGCCTCGGCGGTGCGCTTGCCGACGACCTTGTTATAATCGAACTCCTCGCCGGGATTTAGCACCACGCCGTTTATCTTTGCAGCCGACAGCTCGACATTTGTCGCTCTGCCCTCTGCGCTGGAGCGGTAGACGGTTGTCTGCGCGCCGAGCTTATCGTGAAACAGCATTTTATTGAGCTGCTCGCTCGTGTACTTGGGCTTAGTGATTTCAAGCGGTACGGCCACGGTATCGCCGGGCTCGGCGGCGTCCCACAGCTTTTGCGCTTTTTCGACGTCAAAATCAATGCCCACAGCGCTTTCGGTCACCTTTTTGGTTTCGGCATCGTACTTTGCCTCAACCGCCTCGGTATAGACCTCGTCGTGTATCTTATTAAAATCGACGCTGTCGGCGGTATCGACCGCGGCGGTGTAATCTACCGTTGTCGCCTTTACTTCAAAGGCCTTCAATATCAGACCGCACAGCTCGTCGGCATCGACCCTGACGCTCTCGCCGCCCTTGACAAGCTCGAGCTTTGCCTTTTCAATGTCAACTCTGTATCCCTGCCTCAAAAATGCGTCGTATTCCGTCAAAGCGGCGTCCACCTTTGCCCGGATACCCTCGGCGTTTGCAGACGAGAGCACATCGGCGGCAGTCGCCTTGCCGGTGATACATCTGAAATACGCTTTCAGATCATCTAATATGTTGCCGCTGTGCCCGTAGGCATAAGCGGCCTCGGCAGCCTCGCGGCTGCTCGTTTTAAGCCCCGCCTCCTCGGAGGTGACGGTGATTTTATAGTCGCCCGGCAAGGTCACGCTGACCTCGGCATCGCCCTGTGCCTCCCAGCCTGCGGCGGTGAGTGCTTTTTCCGCCTCGGAAACCGTCATGCCGCCGATATCGACGCCGCCTATCACCATGTTCGGGTGAATGACGGAGGTCTTGCCGATGACCATTGCACCGACAAGCGCAAGCGCGGCAACGAGCACCGCGATCAAAAAGACCGCAAGCACGGCAGTTTTCCCGCCGCTTTTCTTTTTCTTTCTTCTGTGGAGGTTTTCTCCCTGTCTTTTTCTTGCCATTTGCTTATCCTCTCATCATTTGCCGGCCTTTTTGCGGTAAAACTCCTCGAAGCGTTCGATATCGCTCTCGGGAAGCTCCTGCTTTTCGGAAGCCTCGAAGGCCTCCCTCATCCACGGATTTATCTCCACCTTTGCGCCGGTCTGCGCCTCGATAACGGCGTTTATCAGCGAGTTTGAAACGAGCATACCCGCCGGAGTAAGGCTCCAGCGGCCCTCGGTTTTTTTCGCCCAGCCGCTTTGCTCAAATTCCCTGAGCTTCTTTTCAAGCGGAGCCCAGTCGCTGAGATAAATTTTATGATATCCGGACTCGGATATACCGTGTGTGGTGCGCAGACCGAGCATGATGTACTCGGCGGCGCGCTGCACGGGGAATATCTGCTCGCACTCGTCGATTATCATCGAATCGCCGTTTACGGCGTTGATGTATTTTTCAAGACTGCGCACATAGCTGTAACGCAGGTTGCCCACGCAGGAGTGTGCCCCCGGGCCGAAGCCCATGTAGTCGTCAAGCTGCCAGTATTTAAGATTGTGGCGCGACTCGTAGCCCGGCACGGCGAAGTTTGATATCTCGTACTGCTTGTAGCCGTAGTGCGAAAGCGTTTCAACCGTGTACAGATACATATCCGCCTGCTCGTCATCGTCCGGCAGCAGCGGCGAATTGAGGTAGCTGTGATACATGGGGGTGTTTTCCTCAAGCTTCAAGCCGTAGCAGGAAAGATGCTCCGGATGCAGCTCGATGCACGCCTGCAGGGTCTGCGCCCAGTCGCTTTTCGTCTGGCTGGGCAGACCGTAGATAAGGTCGAGACTGACATTTTCAAAGCCTGCGCGGCGGGCATTTTCCACCGCCTGCTGCGCCTGCTTGAAATTGTGCCTGCGGCCTATCATTTTAAGAATGTCGTTATTGGCAGACTGCACGCCTATGGACAGTCGGTCAACACCCTCGCGGCGCAAAAGCTTAAGATCCTCGAGCTTTACCGTATCGGGGTTTACCTCCATGGTTATCTCTGAGTCAAGCCTCACATTGCCCAGTCTTTTCAGCTCGTCGAGTATCTCGACAATGCGCTGTGCGCCGTAGCAGCTCGGCGTGCCGCCGCCTATATAAATGCTGTCGACCTCATAGGCGGAGATGTTGCCCGCCGATTCGCTGATGTGGCTTAAAAGCGCGGACTGGTAGTCCGGCATCCGCTGAGAACCGCCGGGGACGGAGTAAAAGTCGCAGTAGCCGCATTTGGACACGCAAAACGGTATGTGAATGTAAATTCCGAGTCGTTTTCTCATCATTTCTCCTTGCCGCAGCCGTGAGAGGATTTTAGCTTAAATCAAAATATAAGCGGAAATCAGCCCGTCAATCAAAAGAGTCCTGTGACGAGCTCTGCATAGGTAGTAGGATCTTCTATTTCCACGCCGGCAATAAGCTCGGCCTGTGCGTAGAGTATCTTGCTGAGGGCAGCGGCCTTGTCCTTGTCGCCGGCGTCATAGGCTTCCCTGATCGCCTTGAAGGCGCGGTGTTCGCCGTTTAATTCAAGCACGCGCTCTGCTCTGAGACTGCGCATCTGCTCGCTGGGACCGTTGCGGAAATACTTCTCCATCTCGAGGGTCAGTCCGCCCTGTGTGGTCAGACAGCAGGAGGCGGACACGAGCTTGCTCGACAGGGTGACCTTCTTGAGGTTTTCGTCGCCGATGCTCTCGACCATGAAGTCGAACAGCTCCTTATTCTGCACCGCCTGCTCCTCGGCGGCCTTCTTTTCCTCGTCGGTCTGGAAGCCGAGGTCCTCGGTGATGATGTTTACAAAGGGCTTGCCCTCGTACATACGCAGGGTCTGCAAAACAGTCTCGTCGATGGGGTGGGTGAGGTAGAGAATCTCAAAGCCTCTGGAGCGCACATCCTCGCACTGAGGCAGGCTCATCGCGTGCTTTACGGTGTCGGCGGTGCAGTAGTATATCGCCTTCTGGCTCTCGGGCATATTCTCGTGGTACTCCTTGAGAGTCTGCTGGGACTCCTCGGAGGTGTAGAAGATGAGCAGGTCCTTGAGGAAGTCGGTGTATCTGCCGTATTCGTCGCAAACGCCGCACTTGATGTGGATGCCGAAGTTCTTCCAGAACTGCTCGTACTTGGGACGGTCGTCCTTCATCATCTTCTCAAGCTCGCCCTTTATCTTCTTTTCAAGGTTCTGACCGATGACCTTGAGCTGGCGGTTGTGCTGAAGTATCTCTCTGGAGATATTCAGGCTCAGGTCGGGGGAATCGACAACGCCGCGCACGAACTCAAAGTAGTCGTGGATGAGCTTGTCGCAGTTTTCCTGAATGAGCACGCCGTTGCAGTAGAGCTTGATGCCCTTCTTGGTCGTGCCGCTCATCTCGTGGTCGATGTCCTTGCCGGGGATAAACAGCATCGCCTTGTAGGACACATTGCCCTCGGCGTTTACGCGCAGAACGACGGCGGGGTCGGTCTGGTCGCGGGTGGTTTCCTTGTACCATTCGGCGCACTGCTCGTCGGTGACATCCGCCTTGCTGCGCTGCCAGATGGGCACCATGGAGTTCACGGTCTCGGGAGCGGTGACATTTACCGTCTGCATGACGGGATTGCCGTCCTTGTCGGTCTCACCTGTGGGCTGCTGCTCCTGACGGGTGATATCCATGACGATGGGCCAGCGGACATAGTCGGAGTACTTCTTGACAAGTGCCTTGAGCTTCCAGATTTCGAGGAACGAACCGAAGATCTCCTCCTCGGTATCCTCTTTTACATGCATGATGACATCCGTACCGACGGCGTATTTGTCGCAATCGGTGACGGTATATCCGTCAGCTCCCGTGCTTTCCCACATAACGCCGGTCTCCTCGCCGTATTTGCGGCTTATGACGGTGACCTTGTCGGCGATCATGAATGCGGAGTAGAAGCCTACGCCGAACTGACCGATGATGGACAGATCCTCGCTCTCGGCCTGCGATGCGTCCATCTCACCCTTGAACTTATAAGAGCCTGACTTCGCGATAACGCCGAGATTTGCCTCTGCCTCTGCCTTGGTCATGCCGATGCCGTTATCGGAAACTGTGATGGTGCGCTTGTCCTTATCGACGGTGATGCGAATGCGGTAATCGCCCCTGTCAAGTCCGACCTTATCGTCGGTCAGCGACAGGTAGCACAGCTTGTCGATAGCGTCGGATGCGTTGGAGATAATCTCACGCAGGAAGATCTCCTTGTTGGTGTAAATCGAGTTGATCATCAGGTCGAGCAGTCTCTTGCTCTCTGCCTTAAACTGTTTCTTCGCCATATTCAAATAACCTCCGGTTAATTATATTACTTATAACGGTGGAATGTATATTATAACACATTATTATAATTTTTCAACTGAGCCGACGGCGTTATTTTCCGTTTTTTCCTCCGGATTGCAAAACTTGACGGGGAATGTTATAATATAGTTTTGTTAATAATGTATTTTGTTTGGGAGGTAATTACCTTGACTAAGATAGACATTTTTTCCGGATTTTTGGGCGCAGGCAAGACCACGCTCATCCGCAAGCTCATTTCCGAGGGCTACAAAAACGAAAAGCTCGTTCTCATCGAAAACGAATTCGGCGAGATCGCCGTTGACGGCGGCTTCCTCAAGGACGCGGGCGTCGAGATAACCGAGATGAACTCCGGCTGCATCTGCTGCACCCTTGTCGGTGACTTCACCGAAGCGCTTAAGAAGGTCATGGGCGAGTATAAGCCCGACCGCATACTTATCGAGCCGTCCGGCGTTGGCAAGCTGAGCGACGTCGCAAAGGCGGTCGCAGGTGTCGAGGGCGCGGAGATAGGCGCAAAGGTCACCGTTGTTGACGCAGGTAAGTGCCGTATGTATATCCGCAACTTCGGCGAGTTCTTTAACGATCAGGTCCAGCACGCCGATGTCATCGTATTAAGCCGCACCGACACCGCCTCCGACGGCAAGGTCGTTACCGCAAGCGCATTGCTTTCGCAGCTAAACCCCAACGCAACCGTCATCACCACCCCGTGGTCGGAGCTCAGCGGCGAGCAGATAGTGCAGGTCATGGAGCGCATCGACTCCCTGTCAAGCACCATGCAGGAGATGGAGCATTTCCACGAGCATCACCATCATCATGAGCATGGCGAGCACTGCGGCTGCGGTCACGACCACGACCATGAGCATGAGCACGAGCATGAGCATCATCATGAGCACGGCGAGCACTGCGGCTGCGGTCACGACCACGACCACCACGCCGACGAGGTGTTCACCTCCTGGGGCGTTGAAACACCCAAGAAGTTTACCGAGGAGCAGCTCAGGGAAATTCTCGCAAAGCTTGAGGATGCGAACCGCCTCGGTACTATCCTGCGTGCAAAGGGCTTTGTGGACGCTTCCGACGGCGAGTGGATCTACTTTGACTATGTCCCCGGCGAGGTCGATATCCGCAGAGGCGGCGCAGCCGTCACCGGCAGACTGTGCGTTATCGGTTCAAAGATAAACGAGCAGGCAATTAAGGAGCTGTTTAACATTGAGTGAGATAAAGGACATCCCCGTATTCCTCTTTACGGGCTTTCTCGAGGGCGGCAAGACCAAGTTTATACAGGAAACGCTTGAGGACAAGCGCTTCAACAGCGGCGAGCGCACCCTGCTGATCGTCTGCGAGGAGGGCGAGGAGGAATATGCCCCCGACCAGTTCTCCGGCAAGAACGTTTTCATCAAGGTCGTCGAAGAGCCCGGGGAGCTTAACCGCCCCAACCTGCGCAAGTGGCTTGACGAAACGGACAGCGAACGCGTTGTCATCGAGTACAACGGTATGTGGATGCTCGACGAGCTTTACAACGCTCTGCCCGAAATGTGGATGGTGTATCAGGAATTTTTCTTCGCCGACGCCCGCACATTTGAAAGCTACAACGCCAATATGCGCTCTCTCGTCTACGACAAGCTCAAGAGCGCGGAGCTGGTGGTGTTTAACCGCTACGACGATTCCATAGACCGCATGGCTCTGCACAAGATAGTCCGCGGCGCGTCACGCAGAAGCGACATCGCCTATGAGTACAAGGACGGCACCGTGCAGTACGACGATATCGAAGACCCCCTGCCGTTTGACATTAACGCACCCGTTATCGAGATAGGCGACGACGATTACGCCCTCTGGTACCGTGATATGTCCGAGGAGCCGCAGAAATACGAAAACAAGACCGTGCGCTTCAAGTGCCGCTACCTCAAGCGCAAAAAGGTGCCCGCAGGAAGCTTCATCGTCGGCCGCCATGTCATGACCTGCTGCGCAGACGATATCCAGTTTGCCGGATTGATCTGCAAATGGGACGGCTGGGAGAGCATCGTCGGCGACTCGTGGCACATACTCACAGCGCGCATTAACCACAAGTTCAGCCGAGCCTACGGCAAAAAAGGCCCCGTGCTGACCTTCATTTCCGACGAGCCCTGCGAAGTCCCCGAAAATCCCGTCGCAAGCTTTTAAGCTGACAGGCGACATGGGTTCGTTTCTAATTCAGCTTAAGTTAAAAAAAGCCCGTTAGTATAAATCTAACGGGCTTTTTCGCTTTTTCGGCAAAAATATTTTGATTTTTTGTAATATTGCCGTTCATTAGGCGTCTATATGGTTGAG
>SAMEA3663260__coassemble_825_pt1 | contig 9164 bp, 7 predicted proteins | sample SAMEA3663260__metabat2_low_PE_022 | metagenome-assembled genome bin SAMEA3663260 (sample SAMEA3663260) | pig gut metagenome | biome: pig gut; feature: pig-associated habitat; material: faeces | place: China | collected 2013
TGCGTTAAAGTTCTTGTTGGAAAGAAGTATTCCCTTGGTCGTACCGGTCGTGCCGCCGGAATAGAGGATAACGGCGGGGTCACTGCCCTTGCGCTCGACCTTGTAATTATAAAAGCAGTGGCGGCTGAGATGCAGGAAGTCCCTCCAGCGGATGACGGGTGCATCGTCGGGTATCTTCTTGACCTTGCGGCCTTCAGTGAGCATATAGCCCGCTTTGACGGGCTTTGAAAGCTCGTCCTTGATGCTCGCGATGATGATGTTTACTACCTTGGTGTTCTGACGGATATTCTCAAACTTGTTGTAGAACTGGTCAAGGGTAATGGCCGTAACAGACTCCGAGGCATTGAGATAAAACTCTATCTCTTTTTCCGCAGACAGGGGATGGATCATGTTGCAGATGCCGCCGACGAGGTTGACGGCGTAGAACATCTGGATAGCCTGCGGACAGTTGGGCATTGCAATGGTGACCTTGTCACCCTCACGCACGCCTATGGTCTTGAGGGCCTTGGCGCACTGTTCAATCTCCTTGACAAGGGTCTTGTAGGTGGTGGACCTGCCCATAAAGTCAAAGGCGACATTGTTGGGGTATTTTTCGGCGATGGCGGCAACAGCGTCAAACATTGAGCCTTCAAAGTAGTCGAGATGGAAGGGGACTTCGCCGAGGTGAGCCTTCCACGGGGCTCTTGCGGTAACATTATCCATACACTCTATCCTTTTTATACTTTGTTCAGATAAAAGTATAATATACCCATGAACAGAGAATGTCAATTTATATATTTTTACACTGAAAAAAGGCAGATGAAAGATCTGCCTTTTTGGATTGTTATTTCAGGTTTTCCATGTAATATGCCATCATATAGCCCTTTTCGGACTTGTAAGCGTTCAATATCCTGTCGGCATATTCCTCGGGATAGCCCTCCTTGTTGAGCTGAGATCTGACCTCCTCGATGACATCCTGCACGGCATCGTCGCACTTCTTTTCAAGGGCGAAGAAGCGTTGAATATCCGAATAGGTGTACATGAGCAGGCTCGGGCGGCCGTCCACGGGAAGGAGCGCATACTCTGCCTTTATCTCGTCGAGCATACGCTCGCAGCGTTCGGAATAATACTGCTTTATTACCGCAATCTCCGCTGCCGCCAATGAGCGGCTATACTCACGGGTGCCGTGCTCAAGATAATCGCCGCAAACTTCCTTTGCTGTCTCTTTGATGGTGGTCTCATCGTCGATGATGTCGTCTGCACAGTTTTTCAGCAAATCGTAGTTCCAGCCGGAGGTGTCGGCCTCAAGAAGCTTGTTTGCCTCGTCCCTGTAATCCTCAACGGTCTGCATTATCTCCGTGGCGGTCGATTGTTTTGAAATGAAATACGCTCTGAACAGGTCGTACTGCGACCAGAAGAAAATGCCCGAAAGGGTAAACAGCAGCAAAAGCAGGTATATCATGACTTCGCCGAATATTTTACCCTTGGTCTTCGCCATTTTATTGGTCGGGTTTTTCTCGGTGGCCTTGAGCGAGTCGGTTTCCGGCAGCTTGCCTGAGTTCAGATATTCCGCGTAAGCGTTGCATACGGTTTTCGGGTCGCCGAACATGACCATTCTGCCCTTGTCGAGCCAAAGCACCTTGTTGCACTGGTTGCGCACCGTTTGCAGCGAGTGCGATACCATGAGCGCGGTGGTGTCACCGTTGGCAATGATGTCCTGCATACATTTCTGACTTTTTTTACGGAAATCACCGTCACCGACGGCGAAGATCTCGTCAAGGATTATCATATCCGGCTCGACCATGCTCGCGATGGAAAACGCGATGCGGGATTTCATGCCGGAGGACAAAGTGCGGAAGGGGTTATCCTGAAATTCACGCATATCGGCAAAATCGATTATTTCCTCGTACTTGCCGTCGATAAACTCCTTGGAGTAGCCCAAAAGCGCACCGCGCAGATAAACATTCTCCTTAACGGTCATATCCTGGTCGAAGCCTGCGCCCAATTCGAGCAGAGCGCACAGCTTGCCCTCTTTTTCGATTGTGCCGGAGGCGGGACACAGCGTGCCGCTTATGGCTTTCATCATTGTGGATTTGCCTGCACCGTTCTTGCCGATGACACCCAGCATATCGCCCTTTTCGAGGCTGAAGGATATGTTCTTCAGCGCCCAGAATTCGTTGTTTCTTGCCTGCTTGCCGAGAAGTCGTCTGAACATATCCGCAGTCGCTCTGGAATCTCTTTTGCGGTATCTGACGGATACATTGTCAAGTATCAGAACCTTGTTATCCTTCATGTCGCACCTCCTTAGACATACAGCGCGATCTTATCGCGGCTGATGTAATAGGTAAACCCGCCTATCGCCATGCAAAGCAGGGTCATCACGAAAAGGATGATGTGGTATGAGGCCGAGGGAACGGTTGCGTGGATGATAAGCTGGCGGAAGTAATCTATGCACATATACAGGGGGTTGCACTGCAAAAGCCTGCGCAGGAGTCCGGGCAGTATTGACACATCATAGAAGATGGCAGAGGAGTACATGATTATACGGCAGATGACCGGCCAGAGGTAGCTTATGTCGCGGAAGAAGATGTACAGCGAGCTGAGAAGCATACAAATGCCGAAGTTTATGAAAAACAGGCAAACTATCGGGTAAACAAGCAGAAAGAAGTTTACCTTGAAGGCAATGCCGTCGATTGCAACGAAAACGAAGAATACCACAAGAGATACGAGAAAATTGATGAAATTCGCAACGCTGTGCGAGAACAGAAAGTACAGCTTGGGCACGGGCACCTTGCTGTAAATGGGTGCATTTATATACAGAACGCTCATGGAGTTGCGTGTGATGTTGCTGAAATAGTTAAACAGCAGAAGACCCGAGAAAAGGTAGATAGTGTAGTGCGGCAGGTTAAGTCCGAAGAAAGCACCGAACACGATATCCATCGTGATAAGCAGAAGCAGCGGCGCAAGCGCACTCCACAAAATGCCGAGCGTGGTGCGCTTATATTTTTTGATAAAGTCTCGTCTTATAAGCTCCGCGAGCAGAAAGCGATTGGTCGTTTTTTCTGTCATATGAATAATTCTCCTTGAGAAATTCAAATGTCGATACAATAGCAATTTTACATTATAGCATATCTTTCCGCGTATTTCTATACAAATTTTTATCGCAGGACTCAAACCCGTCCTGCGATAAACTCCTTGTAGTCATCGGGGGAATTGAAATCCCTCGTAAAGCTGTCGGTTCTCAGGTATCCGCTGCCTGTCTCACGGCTTTCCAGCGGCAGTCCGGCGTAGAGGTGATACACCTGCCAGCCCTTGCACTCGGAGAGCTTTCCGTCAAGAAACATACCGCGAATCTTCTCATATAGAGATTTAAACAGAGCACCGTCTTTTATCAAAACGGCGCAGATGCTTTTTTCACTGCCGACAAAAAGCAGCGGCTGCCTTCCGGCGTTTTCAACGACCGTTTCTATTGCTTTCTCAGAGTAGTACACATCGCCGTAGAGAAAGCACATATCGTCGCCTATGAGCTCGGCGGTGAAGCGGTCTATCTCAAGCACATTATTTTTTGGTTCGTAGCGAACCGCACCGTCGATGCTTAAGCCTTCGTTGTGCGAGGTGATGATGACCTCGGCGGCATCGTCATAAAGGTGCACAAGCCGCACCGTGCGCTGCAAAAGCGTTTCACCGCCGATTGTAATGTCGTGCTTGCCGTGACCCATGTAGTTGTTCCAACGGCTGCCTTTGCCGTCTGCCATTATCACATACTTCATTTTATTACACCGTGCTCACGATAAAATTCGCCCAGCCTGCCGTTGCGCTGAGGGCCCCAGAGCTGAATGATGTTAACTCCCGAGGAGGTGTTGGCTTCGATTACGGTGATGCCGTCCGCTGTGGGCAGAATGTCCCACGCGATTATGTCAAGATAGGGGAACTCGTTGGACACACGCACAACATCTTTTTTAATTGCCTCCCAATTCGGAATGACCGTACCCTTTATCTGAGCGCGGGTATCCGGATGAGTTTCGTAAACGGTGAGATTGTGCAGTGTGCGCGCCTCGCTCAGCGTGCCGGTTTCAATTTCGACATTTGCAATAAGACCGCCCTTGCTGCCGTTATCCACGGCACCGGTCCACGATGCGCCTATGCGCTGCACGGCAAAGCACAGCTCCAGCCTGTCGGTTTCAGGGTTGCGCAGGACTATCATGCGCAGGGTATTTGCGGAATTGGGATAGATATTATCCAGGTATTCCGCCTGATGCGCAAAGGCACAGAAAAGCTTGTCCCTGCCTTCGTTAAACATATGGATAAGCTCGCTGCGTGTGGCAGGCTCGTCATTGCAAATATAACCGTCCGCAGTGCTCTTTACAATCTCAATGCCCTTGCCCTTGCCTGCGCCGACGGGCTTGACCACAAAGGCGCCCACCTCGTCAAGCAGAGTCAGCATATCCTCGCCGTTGTGAAGCTCTCTGCCGTTAAAGCCGGCAAAATGCTTACCCTTTTTCACGCAGTAGATCTCAGGCGTGGAGCAGTAACGCTCAATGATCTGCGTAAAAACGACCTTGTTGTTGAGCATGGTGCTGTACGGATCGTTTATACGGCGGGAACGGTACCAGTCAAACTCGGAAAGATACTGCGTCTTATCTTGGTGACGAAAATCGTAAAGAGCCACCTGATCGACCATGTAACCGCCGAATACGGCGTACCATATTCTCTTATAAAAGGGTATGTTAAAGTGATTCGGGGCGAACAGAATTCTCGTTACCCACAATACCGCTAATTTGATTTTGGCGAGCAATGCTCTCATTAATTGCATCATGTTTGTCTCTCTCCATACAGTCTAGGATCAGTGCGCAAATCGCATCTGTCGCTCTCGTACCGGGAACGGGCAGGTATTTTTCGCAGAATCTATTATAATTGTCAAAGTCGTAGTGACCGTTATCTATTGCCTCGACAAGCTTTTCGGCGTCTTTAAAAATGCAATCGGAAAATTCGTCAAAGAGCTTCACGTTAAGTCCGTTTTTGGACAGATAGTCGTCATAGTCGTAAAGGTAGAAATAAACCGGTTTTCCCAGGATCGCCGCTTCGATGGTTATTGCCGAATAGTCCGTGACAACGCAGTCACAGACTGAAAGCACGGTTGCGGTCGAGACCTTGTCGCAGGTGAGTGCGTTTCCGAGGGAATCATGCTCCAGCAGCTGGTTAGGATGCCGCTTGATGATGAGCGCCTGTTTGCCGTTGAAGTCAAATGCGTCCACGAAAGGCTTTGGGTCAAGACGCTGCCCCTTGCGAAATGTCGGGGCGTAAAGAACGAGCTTTTTGCCCTCAAGCTCGGGATATGCCTCGAAAAACTGCTTGCGGCATTTTTCGGTGTTCTCCCGGAGCATATCCATCCTCGGCAGTCCAACGTTATAGAGGATCGACTCGTCAACGCCGAAAGAGGCGCAGTAAAAGGGGTTAAACGCTTTGCCGCCGGCAATTATCACATCATAGTTGCGGTGCATACGAAGCTCATGTGCGATCATGCTGCTTCTGCCGAATTCTTTTCCCACCGACTGATAGCCGGATTTTTTGATTTTGCCCATTGCGTGCCACATCTGAACGACGGCAAGCTGCTTTTTGTGCCTGAGCATGGAAACTGCCGGCCAATAAGAATCGAGGACGCAAACTCTTGCACTTGCCAGCTGGCGCATACTTTTGAGCGTTGTCACGCCAAAGCTGAGCATGCTTTTGAAATTGGTGTCCACCCGTTGGGTAAACATCACGATTTTTACGTCGGGCTTGGTTTGCTCAAGCTTTTCCCTGAGCATGAGAAAATCGTCCGTCGGCGTATTCGATTGGCGGCTGAGAAAAACGACCTTGCGATCATCGGTCGGCGCAAGCTTCATGAAGAAGTATATAAAATTCAAAAGCAGGCGCAGTAAAATCACGGCTATTCTCATAGTACTCCAATCCGGGCGAAAAACAACCCGCATACTATTTCAATCGTCATATTTTACTATCATTTTTGATTTACTGCAATAGCATAACGCAATTTTTTCTAACTGTACACAAAATATGACCTTTAAATACATGGGCTGTAAATAATACTTGAAAGAACGGTTAAAAGAGTGTAAAATCACTTATGTATAGGCTGTTGTACAATATTGCTGATTGAATTTACTTAAAGGAGACTCCGATATGGGGAAATTAAAAAGGAAAGCGCTTTCTGTCGTACTTGATTACGCCGAAAAGAAATCCGGACGAAATAAGAGACAGCTTGAAAGCGAGCTGCGCTTTGTTCGCCGTAACTACGGAATAAATGCTTTAGACTACATGCGCAAGGGTATGTATAATCTGAACCTTGATCAGATTAAGGAGCAATACGAAAAATCGGGAAAGCTCAAGAAGGATCTGGATGTTGACCTTGTTGCCGAAATTAAGGGCATCTCCTATGAAGAAGCAAAAAAGGAGATGGACAAGCTTCGTGATAAATACGACATTACCTATAAGGAATATACGGCAAATAAGCTGTATGTCTATAAGACTAAAAAGGGACTGAAAAAGCGTGTTGACCGCATCCTTGAGAAGAACGAAAAGTATCTTCAGGAGATATGCGACGATGCCGGCTGGTCCTATGAAAAGGCAAAGAGCGAAGCCGACAGAGTAAAGAAAAGCTACGGACTCACATATAAGAAGTACTCCAGATACCGCTTCTACTCCATGACGGACGATCAAATAAAGGATACTCTTAAGCACTGGGACGAGAAATTTAGGCACTATGTCGATTATGTTGCATCCGAAAGCGGCTGGTCGAAGCAGCGGGTGCGCCGCCATATGAAGCGTTACAGCGTGCTGTACGATATTCTCCAGTCCTACTATGTGCTTTACAGAGCATGGGAGCTCTCCGATGAGGAGATGGACAGCTATGCCCGTCAAAAGCTCAGCGAAAGGCTTTGGGCAAAGTACAACGATCCCGAGCAGGCTCGCATACTTGCCGTTAAAAGCCGTTTCGATGAGGTCTTTGCCGAATACACCGGCAGAAAGTTCTGGATTAACCGCGATACGAGCTTCGAGGAGTTCTGCCGCTTTGCCGAGGGTATCGACTATGTTTTCTGCAAGCCCATCGAGTCCGGCGGCGGTCTCGGCACAGAGAAATACAAGGTCACAGAGGATCTCAAGGGCCTTTACGATACGCTTATGGGCAAGGAAAGACTCCTTGTTGAGGAATGCATAAAGCAGCATAATGAGGTTGACGAATTCCTTCCGGGCTGCGTATGCACCGTGCGAGTTGTTGTGCTTCAGGATGAGGAGGGCACACATACCATATGTGCCGGAATGCGTTTCGGACATGACGGTATTACCGATAACTTCAGTCAGGACGGCATGGTTGCCGACATTGATGTCGAAACCGGCGTTATCGTGACAGACGCCATTGACAAGAAGGGTCAGGTATATCAAAAGCATCCCATTTCGGGCAAGACCTTCAAGGGCTTCAAGGTTCCGAACTGGGACAAGGTGCGTTCCGTGACGGAGAATGCAATGAATGTTCTGCCCGGAATAAACTATGTCGGCTGGGACGTTGCCATTTGCCCCGATACCGTTGTTTTGGTCGAAGGCAACGCAATGCCCGATCTCGTTCTCGTTCAGGCTCCTTATGCGCCTGTTAAGAAGGGTATGAAATACCTGTTTGACCCGTGGCTCAATAAAGAGAAATAAAGGGAGTCGGCGAATTGAAAAAATTACTCAGAAAGATAAAGAAGTCAATAGTAAGCTCCGGTCCGAAAAGCGGTCTTTGGAAGCAGATGCTGGTTTCCGCATACATAATCGGCCTTAAAATGTTTACCAAATACAACAGATATGACAGGTCGATACACAAGGTTATCGAAAAATACCGTCCCGATCTTGAGGGTAATGCTAAGCAGACCCGTAAGCTGTGCCGTGAGATAATATACTGCCGATTTATGTACGGCATACTCCCGAAGGAATACTTCATTTATCGCTTCGATTTGCTTTCGCACGAAGGACGCATGACATTCGTAACCCGCAGCAACAAATATTACTTTTACCGGAAGTTTAACAACAAAAACTATGCCGAGTTTCTCAACAGCAAGACCGAAACTCTGCGCAAATTCGGGAAGTTTTACCACCGTGATGTCCTGTGCGTATATGACGAAAACGATTATCCTGCCTTCTGCGAGTTTATAAAAAAGCACCCCCGATTCATCTATAAGCCCGCTCGGGATTACGGCGGACACGGCATAAAGATTTATAACAGCGAGCTTTACGATTCTGCAAAGGATTTGTTTGATCTCGTTATGTTCGACGGCGTATGCGTATGCGAGGAGCTCATCATTCAGGGTGAGGAGATAGCACAGTTCCACAGAGAATCGGTCAACACCGTGCGCATCGTCACATATCGCTCCGATGACGGCGTTGCTCATCCGCAGTGGTGCTTCCTTCGCATGGGTGCCGGCGGCAGCCACACCGATAATATGAGCGCCGGCGGTATTTCCGCACTCATTGACTATGAAACAGGCATTATCTGCGACTGCGGCCGTGATTATGACGGCAACCGCTATGTGTTCCATCCCGACTCCGGCAAGCAGCTTGTCGGCTTTAACGTTCCCAAATGGGACGAGGTCAAAAGCATGATACAGCAGCTTGCAAATGCTTTGCCGCAGGTGCGCTTTGTCGGTTGGGATCTGGCATACACCGATTCCGGCTGGGTGTTTGTCGAGGGCAATGCCCGTCCGCAGTGCGTTGCTCCGCAGATTACGGCATATAACGGCAAGCTCAGCACATACAAGGAAATGGACGCAATTTTCGAGGCTGACAAGGCGGCAAAGGAGGCAAATGAGTCATGAGCGGCGAAAAAACAACAATAGGCTTTTCCGGCGACCTGAGCTTCAGCGGCTACTTTGCCGACAGCTACACCGATAACGGACTTCTCGATGACGGAATCAAGGCTTTCCTCTGCGGCAACGATTATAATGTCATAAACTATGAAAGCCCCGTCACCCCCTGCCGTGTAACAAAGAAAAGGCGCCTTGCTCACCGCAGCGCTCCCGAGGCTCTTGACTTTGTAAAAAACAATATCCCCAATCCCGTGCTGTCATTTGCCAATAATCATATGATGGACTACGGCCCCATAGGCGTTGTCGATACGATGGATTCCTGCAAGCAGCGGGGAATAGATTATATCGGAA
>SAMEA3663260__coassemble_830_pt1 | contig 9146 bp, 6 predicted proteins | sample SAMEA3663260__metabat2_low_PE_022 | metagenome-assembled genome bin SAMEA3663260 (sample SAMEA3663260) | pig gut metagenome | biome: pig gut; feature: pig-associated habitat; material: faeces | place: China | collected 2013
CAGATCGACCATGCTCATATCCATGCAGATGTTGCCGCACTGCTTTACCGCACTCCCCTCGGAGAAGTAGAAGCACTTATTTGCTGCCGCCCAAGGAATACCGTCGGCATAACCGGCGGCGACAACGCCCATTCTGGTGCGCTTGTCGGTGACATAGTGTCTGCCGTAGCTCACGCAGGTACCCGGCTCATAGTATTTGATGGTACTGATGGTACTCACCATGCGCATGGCAGGCTTTAAGTCCAGCTTGCCCTCGTCACCGTAGCCGTACAGCAAGAATCCGGGGCGTACCATGTCGAGCATCATCTCGGGGTGATTGACGACAGCGCCGCTGTTTGCGCAATGGCGGAGCTTAAACTTAACATTGCCGAGCTTCTCTGCCTCGTTTATCACACGCATAAAAAGCTCAAATTGCTTTTTGGTGTACTCAATGCTCTCATTATCAGTATAGTCGGACACGGCAAAATGGGTGTAAACGCCCTCGGCTTGTATGCCCGGAAGCTTGCAGGTGCGGATAACGCTCTGCACACCCTCGTCAAAGTAGTTGCCGGCACACAAAAAACCGAGTCTTGACATTCCGGTGTCGAGCTTAATGTGAATTTTAAGAGTGCCGCCAAGCTTGTGCGCGGCATTTGAATACTCAACGCCTTTTGCCTCGCAGCTAACGGTCTGAGTAAGGTCATTGTCAAGCAGCTCCCTGATATACTCCGGCGGAGTATGTCCGAGTATTAAAATCGGCATTTTGACGCCGCTCTTGCGCAACTCCAATGCCTCGTCGAGGCAGGCAATGGCAAGATAGTCCGCGCCGCACTTTTCGAGGCGTTTTGCGACCTCGACCGCTCCGTGACCGTAGGCATCCGCCTTAACTATGCCAAGGAAACGGCAGCCCTCGGGCAGCTCGGCTCTTATGGCACGGTAATTGTGCTCGATGTTATCAAGGCTGACTTCAGCCCATGTTCTCTTTTGCAGATCCTTCATAGTCAGCTCACTTTCCAGTCGCTTATCTCGATAAATACGACTGATTTCTCTCGGTAGGTTATTTCGGCGTTCAAAGGCTCAAGCTCCGGTGAAAGCCACAGCGTCACGGTGAAATCGTCCGACGGAATAATCCGTGCTACGAGCATATCGTCCTCTGTCCAAACAATGTCGATATGTCCCTCACGCATCGTTTTTGCAAGAAGCGGCAATGCCGACATCGGACTTAGCTCGCTCCCTGCAAAGGTCCCGATATCCAAAACAGCACCGTCATACTCAAGCTGTGTGCCATCCTCGGACACCCTCGCCTTTATCCCGGCAATAAGCTCCGGTTCTTTGATCTCCACAACGGCACCGTTTTCATCCTGAGTGTAACCCAGCTTGAACTCCGCTGTTTTATCGCTGTATTCGGCTCTGACAAGCGCATCAAAGCCAATCTCATTCGCAGCAGACACCTGCTGCATGAATTGCATGAAGCTTTCCTCGCCGCTGTCTGCGCATCCGCAGAGAATGACGAGGCTTATCATTAGCGGTAGCACCAGTTTTCGCATGCCGCTTACCTCCTACAGTTTATTGTATTATAGTCGTCCGGCTTTCATTAGTCAAATTTTCTCTTGACTTTTTTAAAAATGTGAGCTTTAATATCTTTGTTATATGGTATTGCGATGATCGGGAAGATAATGCTTTCCTTGTCAGTCAGAGAACGGCGGTCACCGGCTGTAAGCCGCCCATGGCAAGCGCATTTAGTTCGCCCGTGAGCTCCGACTAATTATCGGCGGTATGCCCCGTTACGGCACAAAGTGCGAGCTTGTATCGAATTTGGGTGGTACCGCGGAAGATAGTCTTTCGTCCCTTTGCGGGATGAAGGGCTGATTTTTTTGTTTAATATATATTATTCTAAGGAGAGAGAATATGAAAGCACTTATGCAGGAATTGAGAGAGAATGCTGTCAAGGCCATCACCGGCGCAGACAGTATTGAGGCTCTTGAGGCTCTCAGAGTCAAGTATCTTGGTAAAAAGGGTGAGCTGACGGCCATTCTGAAGCAGATGGGTAAGCTTTCCACCGAGGAACGTCCCGTTATGGGTCAGCTTGCAAATCAGCTTCGTGCAGAGCTTGAAAAGAATATCGAAAACGCCCGCACAAGGCTTGAAGCAGCGGCACTTGAGGCAAAGCTTGAGCTTGAGGCAGTCGATGTTACCATCCCCGGCGACGAGGTTAAGCTCGGTCACAAGCATCCGATGTACAAGGCTCTTGACGAAATAAAGGATATATTTGTCGGCATGGGCTTCACGGTGCTTGACGGGCCTGAGGTCGAGCTTGCAACCTACAACTTTGATAAGCTCAACGCCGAGGAGGGTCACCCCTCCCGCGACTGGTCGGACACCTTCTATTTTGATACCGACAGCCGCGTGATGCTTCGCTCGCAGACAAGCCCCATGCAGGTACGCGCAATGGAGACTATGCCGCTGCCTATCCGCATTATCGCTCCGGGCAGAGTATACCGCAAGGACGAGGTTGACGCCACCCACTCTCCTATGTTTCATCAGGTGGAAGGCATGGTCATCGACAAGGGTGTTACCATGGCTGACCTCAAGGGCACGCTCAATGCAGTTATGGAGGAGCTTTTCGGCGAAGGCACAGTCACTCGCTTCCGCCCCCATCACTTCCCGTTTACCGAGCCGAGCTGTGAAATGGATGTACAGTGCCACAAGTGCGGCGGCAAAGGCTGCCCCACCTGTAAGGGTGAGGGCTGGATCGAGGTTCTCGGCGCAGGCATGATACACCCCCGTGTTCTCGAAATGAGTGGTATAAACAGCGAGGAATACACAGGTTGGGCATTCGGCATGGGTCTTGAAAGGCTCGCTATGCGCCGCTTTAAGATCTCCGACCTGCGACTTATCTTTGAAAATGATGTCCGCTTCCTTGAGCAGTTCTGAGAAAGGTAGGATGATAATATGAATCTTAGCAGAAAATGGCTTAACGAATTTATAGACGGCGTTTCCGTCAGTGATATAGACGATCGCGAATTTGCCGAGGCAATGACTCTCTCCGGCTCAAAGGTCGAGACTTACGAGGATCTCGGAGCAGAGATAAGCAACATCGTTGTCGGTAAGGTCCTGTCCATGGAAAAGCACCCCAATTCCGACCATATGTGGATTTGCAGTGTTGACGCAGGTCAGGCTGAGCCCATTCAGATAGTCACCGGTGCATGGAATGTGCATGTAGGCGATCTCGTTCCCACCGCACTCCATAATTCCACGCTTCCCGGCGGCAAGAAAATCACCAAAGGCAAGCTCCGTGGCGAAGTTTCCGACGGTATGCTCTGCGGACTTTATGAGCTGGGCCTTGATGAGCGTGACTTCCCCTACGCCGAAGTAAAGGCTGCCGCAATACTCGGAAACTATCACCCCATCGATGCGGATAAGCCCTCCATTCCCGCCGACATTCAGCCCGGCGCAAAGGTATTCGGACCTGTTGTCGCCGCAAAAGCATTAAGCGTTGCGGCTGCCGGCATTAACGAGTTTGACTGTGTTCTCTCCCTCGGAGACTGTGAGGTCGCCTGTCACACCTCCTGCAATAATATCCACGAGGGCGATATGCTTGCCTACAACACCAAGTCCGGCACTATATGCACCCTTGCAGACCTTCATGCCCAGCAGTGCGAGTTCCCCAACTGCATTCCCGACGGCATTTTCATCCTGCACGAGGATGGCATTAGACCCGGCGACGATATTAAACCTATTATAGGAGCAGACGACCATGTTGTCGAGTTTGAGATAACCCCGAACCGTCCCGACTGCCTTTCTATTATCGGTCTTGCAAGAGAAGCTGCCGCAACCTTCGGCAAAACGCTCAAGCTGCACGAGCCGGTCGTCAAGGGCGGCGCTGACGGCAAGCTCGACGAGCTTTTGAAGGTTGAGGTCCCTGCCTTCGACCTGTGTCCCCGTTACACCGCACGCATTGTACGAAATGTCAAGATAGCTCCCTCACCCAAGTGGATGCGTGAGCGTCTGCGCGCCATGGGCGTTCGCCCCATCAACAACATAGTTGATATCACAAACTATGTAATGATGGAATACGGTCAGCCGATGCACGCATTTGACTACCGCTATGTCAAGGGCGGCAAGATAGTTGTTCGCCGAGCTGCTGACGGTGAAACTCTTACCACGCTTGACGGAAATCTGCGTAAGCTCAATTCCAATATGCTCGTTATTGCCGATGACACCCGCGCAGTAGGTCTTGCAGGCATTATGGGCGGCGAAAACAGCGAAATAGTTGATGATACGGTCGATGTCGTATTTGAATCTGCAAACTTTGACGGTACCTGCATCAGAAAAGGTGCGCTGGCTCTCGGTATGAGAACCGAGGCATCGGCAAAGTTTGAAAAGGGTCTTGACCCGTACAACACTCTTCCGGCAGTTAACCGTGCCTGCGAGCTTGTCGAAATGCTCGGCGCAGGCAAGGTCGTTGACGGCGTTATCGATGTTGTAAATCACCTGCCGGAACCCACCGTGCTTGCGCTTCGTCCCGACAAGATTAACGAGCTTCTCGGAACGGATGTCGAAACCGCCGAGATGCTGCGTATACTCAAATCTCTGCAGTTCGGCGTTGACGGCGAGACTGTTACTGTTCCCTCATGGCGTGCCGATGTCGTGCATTACTCAGACCTTGCCGAGGAGGTTGCCCGTTTCTACGGTTACAATAACATTCCCTGCACCCTCGTCCGCGGTGAGACCACAAGAGGCGGCTACAACGCAGAGCAGCTTCTCGAGCAGCAGCTCGGAAGCATTTGCCGCGCAGTCGGCTATGATGAGATAATCACCTACTCCTTCATCTCCCCCACCTACTATGACAAGATTCGCTGGGCAGCAGACGACCCTCGGAGAGAAAGCTTCAAAATTCTCAATCCCCTCGGCGAGGACACCTCTATCATGCGTACCACCACCCTGCCCTCAATGCTGGAGATACTCACCCGCAACTTTAACTTCCGCAACAAGGCGGTAAAGCTTTACGAGATAGGCAGAACCTACGGTCTCGGCGGTGAGGACGGTCTGGCTATCGAGGCTAAGTACCTCACACTCGGCACCTACGGCAACGGCACGAATTTCTTCACCCTCAAGGGCGTTGTTGAGGCTATTCTCGGCGATATTCGCGCAGACGACCCTCGTTACGAGGCCTGCACCGATAATCCGTCTTACCACCCCGGTCGCTGTGCAAATGTTTGGTGCGGCGATGAGTATATCGGCGTATTCGGTCAGATACACCCGCTGGTTGCTCAGAACTATGGCATTGACGCTGAGCTTTACTGCGCCGAGCTTTCACTCAAGGCGCTGTTGAACGCCCGCGGCAATGACCCTGTTTACACTCCGCTGCCCCGTTTCCCGGCTGTTTCCCGCGACATTGCAGTCGTGTGTGATAAAAAAATTCCCGTTGCACACCTTATTGACTGCATCATGAAAAACGGCGGCAAATACCTTAGAAAATGCACCCTGTTTGACATTTACACAGGCAGTCATATTGCCGACGGCATGAAGTCCGTTGCATTCTCGCTGACCATGCGCGCCGATGATCAGACGCTTACCGATGAACACGCCGAGGAGACGATGAACGCAGTTTTGTCTGCTCTTGAGAGCAAATTTGGCGCAAAGATACGCTAAACTGCCCTAATATTAGCTTTCAAGGGAATAATTGCGGCTAAATCACTTTACATTTGCCCCCGAAGTGGTTATAATATATTAAATTATATTATTATGTCAGGAGGGATATTTATGGAGGACATCACCAGAAGATTTACCGTTATTGACAGTAAAACCGAGATGCGCGAAATTTTGTCATCCGTATACAACTCTCTTAAAGTGAAAGGCTACAATCCCATTAATCAGCTTGTCGGTTATATTTTGTCTGAGGATCCTACCTATATCACCAACTACAACAACGCAAGAAGCCTTATCTGCCGTATTGACCGCGATGAGCTTATGCACGAGCTGCTTATAAGCTATCTCGGCAAGGAAAACACAGAAGATTAAAAATGTTTAGCAAAACACCCGATGTTCAAATCGAACATCGGGTGTTTGTTATTATGGCCTTATTTGCAGGCAAAGCCTTTCCACGCCTTGTCATTTGCAAGAGCTCCGTTGGGGGCAAATGCTGCCGCCGCTTCGTCGCTGCCCTTAAGATTTGCGTCAAGCCATGCAATAGCATATCCGCTTATCTGCTCATGATTTATAATGCAGGTGGTATGTATTCCGCCTTTCAGCGAGGCATAAACCGCACTCCCCTGCACTGCCTCATACGCCGGCTTTACCCACACGGAAGACAGCACCATGAGGTCCGCCGTGCCGGTCATGAAGAATGCAGGACAGGTAACGCCCTTGGCTTCGTTTTTGAAGCTTGATCCTGCTATCGAAAGCACACAGCTTATCCTGCTGTCGTCTGCTGCAGCATTAACTGCGCTTCTTCCGCCCTGAGAGTGTCCGGCAGCGCAAATTTTATCCATATTCACTCTGCCGTACAGAACGCTGTCAGGCTGTGCGCTCTTTTCGGATATGTAATCAATTGCGCTTATCTGGTCCTTGCCGTCGGCAGACATAACAGTGGTGTCTGCAACAACAATATAACCTGCGCTTGCAAAGCTGCGCAGAAGGTCATAATAAAGGCTTGTAACGCAGCCGGTGCCGTTTGCCCAGACTACAACGGGATATGTTTCATCGTTTGATTCCAGTGTCTTGGGGTAGAAGACGATTTTTCCCGAACCCTTCCAGTCGGTGTCCTCGATGCAGACTGCCGTATCCGTACTTGCTTCAATACGATATGCGTCGGCAAAGACCGTTGTTCCGAAAAGGGATACTGCGAGCAGTAAAACTATTAAAAGTGAAATAACGCGCTTTTTCATGGCTTTGCTCCTCTCATATTTAATGTGTTTTCACATTATCATGGATATTTTAAATTTGTCAACAATTTTAGATAATCTGTGTGCTTGCACATATTGCAGTTTTAGGGTATGCTTATATCAAAGGGGTGATAATCCATGACTCTGCTGCAAATGAGCTATATAATCGAGGTTGAAAAATGCGGTTCAATTAATCGTGCCGCTCAGTGCCTTTTTATTTCACAGGCTGCACTTTCAAGCGCAATTGCCGAGGCAGAAAAGGAGCTCGGAATAACAATCTTTCATCGTTCAAACAGAGGTGTTTCTCTTACCGACGACGGCCGCAGTCTTATTGCAATGATAACTCCGCTTGTGGAGGGCAATCGTAAGATCAGTCGCTATTACAGCGAACAAAACGCAGAGAACAGAGTGCGTCTGTCCATTGCTTCGCAGAGGTACCCTTTTTGCGCAAAGGCATTTGTGGAGTTTTTGCATCTGCTTAATGAGCCAAAGCTGGAAGTCAGTCTCAAGGAGATGGAGATGTCAAGCGTCATAAGCGAGGTCTCTACACGGCAGAGCGATCTCGGTATCCTGTTCGTATCGAATATGACCGAGCACTTTATCCGCCGTATTCTCGACGAAAAACATCTCGAGTTTTTTGAGCTCTCAACCGTCAGACCTCGGGTATTTATGAGGAAGGAGCATCCGCTTGCCGGTAAAAGCTCCGTGTATCTTGAGCAGCTATATGATTACCCCTATGCCATGTTTACGCAGTCCGAGAGCAACATGAACTACGCCGAGGAAGCTGTCGTCGGCACCGCTTCCGACTTTAATCGCGTCGTATATGTAAACGACCGTGCAACTATTTACAACATAATGGCACACACCGATGCCGTCTCGACCGGCAGCGGCGTGCTCCCGGACGGCTACGGTGACGACCGCCTTGTTACCGTTCCCCTTGCTGATGCGGATAATGAAATGCGCCTTGGTTATATCCATCTGCGCGGTCTGCCGCTTAACGAGCTTGAACAGCGATTTGTCGATATTCTCCGTCGTATTCTCGAGGACATTTGACTTGATCTGATATTCAAAAAAATTATAAACATAATTTATATATGCTCTTTGTATTCCATTTGATTATATGTGTAGTTTTATCAAAGTATCATTGAATTTGACCGGCCGGGTCGGTGTTAATGCACCGTGCCCGGTTATTTTTTCGTTTTAGATATAGAGAAAATCTATATCAAGCATTAGAATAAGGGAATTACCGTAAACATACAAAAATATGTTAAAGTTTTTACATGAACGCATACACACGGTATTATTTTAATTCAGGAGGAGAAACAATGAATAACGAAAAGTTCGGCTTTGGCACTAAGGCCATTCACGCAGGCAATGTCAAGGACACCCAGTACGGTGCTCTGACTACTCCCATCTACCAGACCTCTACCTTCGTATTCGATAGCTGCGAACAGGGCGGCCATCGCTTTGCCGGTGAGGAAGCAGGTTACATCTACACCCGTCTGGGTAATCCCACCACCTCTGTGCTTGAAAGCAAGATTGCCGCTCTTGAAGGCGGCGAGGCTTGTGTTGCAACTGCATCGGGCATGGGTGCGATCTCTTCCGCACTGTGGACCATCGCAGGTGCAGGCAAGCATATCATTGCCGACGGCACCCTGTACGGCTGCACCTTTGCACTGCTTAATCACGGCATGAGCCGCTACGGTGTTGAGGTCGATTTCATCGACACCTCCGACCTTGAGGCTGTCAAGGCGCACCTTAAGCCCAACACCTGCTGCGTTTACCTTGAGACCCCCGCAAACCCCAACCTTAAAATAACCGATATCACCGCTGTCGCTGAAATTGCTCACGCATACAGCAAGGATATCAAGGTTGTTTGCGACAACACCTTTGCCTCCCCTGCTCTGCAGAATCCTCTGAAGCTGGGTGCCGATGTCGTTGTTCACTCTGCCACCAAGTACCTCAACGGTCACGGCGATGTTATTGCGGGATTCGTCGTTGGCTCTGCCGAGTTCTGCACCGAGGTCCGTATGTTCGGTCTTAAGGATATGACCGGTGCGGTTATGGATCCTTTCTGCGCATTCCTCATTCTCCGCGGTCTTAAGACTCTTGAGATCCGTATGCAGAAGCACTGCCTCAACGCCAAGAAGGTCGCAGAATTCCTCGACGGTCACCCCGCAGTCGAGAAGGTCTACTACCCCGGTCTTGAATCCCATACCGGTCACGATATAGCCGCAAAGCAGATGAAAGGCTTCGGCGGCATGATCTCCTTCGAGGTCA
>SAMEA3663260__coassemble_864_pt1 | contig 8991 bp, 5 predicted proteins | sample SAMEA3663260__metabat2_low_PE_022 | metagenome-assembled genome bin SAMEA3663260 (sample SAMEA3663260) | pig gut metagenome | biome: pig gut; feature: pig-associated habitat; material: faeces | place: China | collected 2013
AAGATCGCCGTAGCTCGGGTAAGGCCAGTATTTTTTTGCCGTCAGCATTTCCAGCTCATCGACGCTTTCACGAAGCGCGTTCATTGAGCGGAGCACCCTGTCACGATATACGCAGGCCTTTGTGTAATTATCGGTAAGCTCCTCGGCCTCGGTCGATGCCTTGTCGAGTGCCGCGACCTCGCTTGAAACGGCGGTTATGAGTTTGCTCAGCCTTGCTGCTGTTTCCGTCTCGTATACCGCTTCAATGCCGAGACCGTTTTTCACCGATGCCGTGTCACACAGCTCCTTTGAAAATGCGCTGACGGCAGGCAGAATGTCCTGTCTGGTCATATCGAGCATGGTCAGTGCCTCGATGCGCAGAACTTTGCAGTAGGTGTCAAGCTTCATCTTGTATCTTGCCGCAAGCTCGATCTCGGTGTAAACTCTGTGCCTTGCAAACAGCTCGACATTCTTCATTGCAAGATAGTGCGGAACGCAATCGGGAGTCGTCGGCAGGTTCAGAAGTCCGCGTCTTTCGGCCTCTTTTACCCACTCATCGCCGTAGCCGTTGCCGCTGAAAACAATACGCTTATGCTTTTTTATGACGCTGCGAATAAGCTCATGCAGGTCGTTTTCGAAATTCTCCGAGCCCTCGAGTGCATCGGCATACTGACGCAGGGATTCGGCGACGGCGGTGTTTATTACAACATTCGCGCCGGAAATCGACGCCGATGAACCGAGCATTCTGAACTCAAACTTGTTGCCCGTAAACGCAAACGGCGAGGTGCGGTTGCGGTCGGTGGCATCCTTGGGAAACTTGGGCAGCACATGAACGCCGACCTTGATAAGCTCCTTTTCCTTGCCGCCGTAGGGTTCATCCTTCTCTATCGCCTCGAGTATCTCCTCCAGCTCCTCGCCGAGGAACATCGAAACGATGGCGGGGGGTGCTTCGGCTGCGCCGAGGCGCAGATCGTTTGCAGCGCTCGTGACCGATATGCGGAGCATATCCTGATAATCGTCCACCGCCTGGATGACCGCACAAAGCATCAGCAGAAACTGTGCATTCTCATACGGTGTTTCGCCCGGCTCAAGCAGATTTACGCCGGTGTTCGTGGTAATCGACCAGTTGTTGTGCTTGCCGCTGCCGTTTACACCTGCAAAGGGCTTTTCGTGGAGCAGGCACACCATATTGTACTTTCTTGCGAGCTTTTTCATAAGCTCCATGGTTATCTGATTATGGTCGGCGGAGATATTCGTAGTTGAAAACACGGGGGCAAGCTCATGCTGCGCCGGTGCTGCCTCGTTGTGCTCGGTCTTGGCGGAAACACCGAGCTTCCACAGCTCCTCGTCAAGCTCACGCATGAACGCCGAAACGCGGGGCTTTATCGTACCAAAGTAGTGGTCGCCCAGCTCCTGTGCTTTGGGTGGCTTTGCACCAAAAAGCGTACGGCCGGTGTACATGAGATCTTTACGCTTTTCGTAGATATCCTTGTCCACAAGGAAGTATTCCTGCTCGGGGCCTACAGTCGTCTTGACCGCGGTGACATCGGTGTTTCCGAAGAGTCTGAGAACGCGAAGACACTGGAAATTTATCGCCTGCATACTTCTCAGAAGCGGCGTTTTCTTGTCGAGAGCCTCGCCGCCGTAGGAGCAAAATGCCGTGGGAATGCACAGTACCCCATCCTTTATAAATGCGTAGGAGGTCGGGTCCCATGCGGTGTAGCCCCGCGCCTCAAAGGTGGCGCGAAGTCCGCCGGTCGGAAAGCTGGAGGCGTCGGGCTCGCCCTGAATAAGCTCCTTGCCCGAAAACTCCATTATCACCCTGCCGTCACCGACGGGGCTTAAAAAGCTGTCGTGCTTCTCGGCGGTGATGCCGGTCATGGGCTGGAACCAGTGGGTAAAGTGGGTAACACCCTTTTCGATGGACCAATCCTTCATCGCATTGGCAACGACATCCGCGGTTTTGCTGTCGAGCCTGCTGCCGAGCTTAATACATTGCCGGACCTGCTCATATATCTCTTTCGGCAAACGCGCCTGCATAACGGAATCGTTAAAAACCATTGAACCGAACATTTCGCTCAAATTATTCAAAGCAGATCCACCTCTCATATAAATAGTGTATAATATGGAAATTATATTCCCGTGCCGCAAGCTTTGTCAAGGTCAAATAAATGTTGTTAGGGGCTTGACAAGCTTCGATATTGTGCATATACTAACTGTGCGGTTTGAAGTCACACAGTTGAGCAATTTGTTTTTCTTCACATTTTAGTTAAGATGTGTTAATATAAATCGTTGTCGAAAAGAAATATATTTTGTATGAAAAAATCAGTTAAAAACCTTTTATGGCTTTTGCTGCTGATAGTCCTCACCGTTTGCACTGTGCTTATCATCACCTCGTGCAGCAAGGGCTTCAGCTTCAAGGGCTTTGTAAATCTAATATCGAACGCCTCACCCGTTTGGATGCTGATGGCGGCGATTTTTGCTTTCGGCTTCGTGTTCTTTGAAGCGATGGGACTTAAATGCACCTGCCGTTTTCTCGGTCATGATTTCGGTGTTGGAAAGGCGATTTTGTATTCGGCAACGGATATCTATTTTTCCGCGCTCACCCCCTCTGCTGCCGGCGGACAGCCTGCCGCTCTGCTCATAATGATAAATCACGGTGTCCCTGCCGCGGTGTCGGCTATCGCGCTGCTGCTCAACCTCGTGATGTACACCATTTCCATCATGCTCATCAGCACCGTTTGTTTCATCGTATATCCCGAGCTTCTTCTCGGGCTTGACACGGGCGCGCTTATTTTCATAGGCATCGGCGCAGCGGTGCAGGTTTTGTTCATCGTGCTGTTTGTCATGTGCATTTTCAACGAAAAGCTCGTGCTCAGCGTCTGCAAATTCTCCCTCAAGCTCTGCCACCGTCTGAAGTTCATCAAGGACTATGAAGGGGATCTCTTAAAACTGACGGACATGATAAAGCAGTACAAGGAGTGTGGTACCCTGCTTCGGCACAAAACCGTACTGCTCGTCAAGGTGTTTTTCCACAATCTTATGCAGCGGCTTTCCGTAATAATGGTCGCCGTGTGCGTATTTATCGGCGTCGGCGGTGCGCCCTCGAGGGCATTCGAGGCATTTTCCGTGCAGGCCTTCGCAGTGCTCGGCTCGAACGCCGTCCCCGTGCCCGGTGCGGTGGGAGTTGTTGATTACATCTTCTTAAACGGCTTTCAGCACCTCGTTTGCGACCCCGTCAGCGTTGAGCTTTTGAGCCGGGGGCTTTCCTTCTATTGCAACCTCGTACTCTGCGGCATACTCGTATTTATTGACTTCCTCAGAATAAATTCAAAAAACAGGAATGAATCATAATGTCCAAAAGAACAATGACCTTAGGCCTTAAATATTGCTACACCACAATAGGCAAACCTACCCGCTGCATTATCACCAATCCGCTGCTGACCGCAATCGTCGGCGCATATATGGACACCAAGAGCTCTGCAAGGCGAATTGACGGCTTTGTTCGCCGCAATAAAATCGATATGAGCGACTATGTTAACGGCAAATACCGTTGCTTCAACGACTTTTTCACCCGCAGGCTCAAGCCCGGGGCAAGGCCCATTGACACAAACCCCGATACGCTTATCTCCCCCTGTGACGGCTACCTCTCGGCTTACAGGATAAGCGGAGACTCGGAGTTTGCGATAAAAGACAGCTACTACAATGTTGAGGATCTTGTCGGCGGCGATGAGATTGCCTCGGAGTATTTAAAAGGCACCTGTCTCGTGCTGAGGCTCGGCGTTGAGAACTACCACCGCTACTGCTACATAGATAATGGCTTCAAAAGTCGCAACTACCACATCAAGGGCCGCTATCATCCCGTGCAGCCCATCGTTGTACGTAAGCATCCGGTGTTCAAGCAGAACACCCGCGAATACTGCCTGCTGGAGACCGAAAACTTCGGCACGGTGACCCAGATCGAGGTCGGTGCCTGCATGGTGGGCAAGATAAACAACCACCATGAAGCAGGCGTTACCCACCGTGGCAGTGAAAAGGGTATGTTCCTTTTCGGCGGTTCGACGATAGTTCTGCTGTTCAAGGAGGGTGTGCTCGACATTCCCGACGATGTATTTGCCGCCACCGCAAAGGGGCAGGAGGCAATCGTCAAATACGGCGAAGCAATCGCCAGAAAAGCAACATAACCGGAAAAATCCTCGGTAATACTTTGTGTATTACCGAGGATTTTTAGATTTATTAGATTTACTTAAAAAGCTCCGTGCCGCGGGTCTTTTTTACAAAGCGTTCAAGCTTTTTCTGCTCAAGTCTCCAATATATGCTGCGGACAAAGGGGAACACCGTCATGAGCACTCTGCTGACACCGAACAGGAAGCAGGGAGATATCTTCTTCTTGCCCTTTTCGATGCCTTTGACCATCTTCTTTGCAACGACGCAGGGATTCTGCACCGGGAAGGGCTTTTCGAACTTTACGCCGTCGGCTGCGACCTTGAAGAAGTTCGTGTCGGTAGCAACCGGATACAGGCAGGTCAGCTTCATATTCTTGGGCATTTCGAGGCGGATACCCTCCTGGAAGCCCTGAAGGCCGAACTTGGAGGCCGAGTACAGCGCATAGCCGGGCATTGCCATTGTGCCTATCGCGGAAACGGTGTAGGCAAGATGACCGTCACGGCCGTTAAGATGATGCAGGTATTTTACATAGGTGTATGCCGGTCCGAGCGTGTTAGTGTCGAAGATGCTCTTGAGTCTGCCCCAATCCTCGTAGTCATAGAGCTCGTAGTAGGGGAAACCTGCGTTGTTGTAATAGATGTCAATCTTGTCAAACAGCTCCTCAGCCTTTGCAAAGATGGAATCGATGCCATCTTTGCTGCTGATGTCGGCATTAAAGGGAATGACATTGGGAGCAAAGTCCTCAAGTCTTTCGACAGCATGACGGGAAACCGCAAGAATAGTGTTGCCCTTGCCCTTTGCAAGGAGCTTAAGAACCTCAAGGCCTATGCCGCTGGATGCGCCGGTAAGTACGATCTTTTTGTTGTCAACCATCTTTTTACCTCACTTAATTTTCATCACGGTGTCGTATGCGCTGTGGGTAGCGTCGGCTATCGTGCCGCTCTTTTTTGCATCTCCCACGGTTACGACCTTGTGTATTCCGCAGCCGACAAGCTTTGTGACCATGTCGTTAACGGGTCTTACGCCGAGGGAAAGGACTACATTATCCGCCTCAAGTGCGCTCTTTGCACCGGTCTTGACATCCTCTACGAGCACCTTACCCGGCTCGATGCCGACAAGCTTTGTGCCGGTCATAAACTTTGTGCCGAAGGGCTTGATACGCTCCATTTCATCATCGACGAGCTGGAACCATGCACCGGGTGCGACCTCCGGAGCCATCTCAATGACGGTGACCTCGCAGCCGGCGTCGTTGAGAAATTCCGTTACCTCAAGACCGGTGATGCCGGAACCTACAACAACGACCTTCTTATTCTCTATCTTCTTTTCGCCCATGATAATTTCGGGAGCGAGAACGACGGTGTCAAGGTCTATGCCGGGTATGGACTTGGGACGGATGGGAGTGCCGCCGGTGGCAACCACCACCGCGTAGGGCTTCATTTCCGCAATCTGCTCTGCGGTCATATCGCAGCCGAGTTTGACCTCGCCGCCGAGCTTTGCGACAATGGTCATGAGATCCTCGATAGCCCAATACAGCTTGCCCTTGAGGTGGCAGGTCGATGCGGTGATGACCTGACCGCCGGGCTTTTCGTCCTTCTCGATAACGGTGACCTTAAAGCCCCGATGCAGCAGGGTGTGGGCCGCCGTAAGTCCCGCAGGACCTGCGCCGATGACGACAATGTGTCTGCCCTCGCCGTCCTGAGGCATATTGAAAAATTCTTCCTCTCTGCCCATACTCATGTTCAGCGCGCACTCGCCGGCTTTGCCGACCCATGCGTTTGTCATGAATGAACGGATGCAGTTAAGGCAGCCTATGCAGCGGCGTATCTCATTGGAGCGGCCCTCCTCCGCTTTCTTGACCCAGTGGGGATCGCAAATGAAGGTACGGGCGGAGGCGGCAAAGTCCTGGCAGCCCTCCTGAAGCTGCTGTTCTGCCTGCTCGGGAGTGCGGATAACGCTTGCGCCGGCAACCGGAATGCTTACGACGCTCTTTATCTCCTTTGCCAGATACTTTCTCCAGCCCGGCTCAAAGGAGGTCGGCTCAAGCCAGTAGCTGTACGCGTCGTAGCAGGCGGAGGTGACATTTATTGCGTCAACGCCCAGCTCCTCGAGACGCTTTGCTATTCTCTTGCCGGTCTCGATGGTGTAGCCCTTGCCGGGCATACCGATCTTTTCATACATCTCATCGGCGGTCAGACGCACCATGAGGGGGTAGTCTCTGCCGCACTCGGCACGGATGCCGTCTATTATCTCGGTGATGAAGCGCATACGGTTTTCAAAGCTGCCGCCGTATTCGTCCTCGCGCTTATTGGTGTTCGGGGACAGAAACTGCTGAATGATATAGCCATGACCGCCGTGCAGCTCAACAAGATCGACGCCTGCCTTCTTGCAGCGCACCGCAGCATTGATAAAATCGTTTATAAGATGCTTGACCTCGCGGCGGCTCATCTGGCGAATGCGCATTGCGCCGTGGTTTGCAAGCTCACCCTTGTAGGGTGCCTGTACGGGCCAAAGCAGTGCCTTCTTTTCAAGCTTATCAAGAATGGGAGTGCATTTATAGATGCTGTCAAGCACCTTGGGAAAGCGGTCAACGATGGGAATTACCATGGGCAGAGAGTGAATGGAGCTGGAATAGCCCTGTCTGCCGGGATGATGGAGCTGGATACCCAGCTTTGCACCGTGCCTGTGTATTCTCTCGGCAAACTCACGCATGGGCTCGATATGGTAATCGTGGCTCATTGCAAGCTGAGTGTAAGTAGATGCTGCGCAGTCATCGTTTACACGGGTAATGCCGGGGATGATGAGACCGACGCCGCCCTTTGCGCGTTCCTCGTAATATGCCATCAGCTTTTCGGTGGGCTTGCCGTTTGCCTGACCGAGGCTGACCTCCGCCGCAGACATGATGGTGCGGTTTTTCACTGTCATGGTACCGATGTTCATCGGTGACAGCAGCATTTCATAGCTCATGATGATACATCCTTTCTTATATACACACTAATATTTATCATACAAATCTTCCTTATATGTAGATAATAAAATCACAAGCAAAATCCGTCAATAAACGACCGAAAAATCTATATTTTTAATAATTTGGACTTTATAATTCTGACAACTGATTCTGCAGTTTCGTTTGACATAGTAAACAAAATGTGATAAATTGTACATAAGATTTGTACACTTGTCCAAAGGTGATGAAAATGTCTATTTTTACCTCAAAAAACACAGAAGCGATAGTAAACTCAGCTTTGGAGCTGTTTAAGCGCAACGGCTATGTAAATGTTTCCGTCAGCGATATCTGCCGCACTGCCTCCGTCCCCCGATCCTCGTTTTACAGCATTTTCGCCGGCAAGGAGGAAATAGTCACTTATCTTCTGCGCAATCTCAAGGACGATTATCAGTCCGTTTTCTCCGAATTTCTAAATGCAAAAAACGACCTTGACCGAATTTGGCTTTTGTACGACCGCTATCTGACTCTCGCCATGGAGTTCGGTCCGGATCTTACAGGCACGCTGTTTTCGCTCGAGCTGCAAAAGCCCGTAGGCGTATTCGAGTTCTTCGATGCCTTTAACGACTGGTTTGTCAAGCTCATTCGCAACTGTCAGGAGGCCGGACTTATCCGCAACAAAAATCGCCCCGAGGACATTGTCGTGCTGGGTGTCAGGATCGCAGTAGGTGCTGCCTACGAGTGGTGCTTGACCGGCGGCAGCTTTGATCTGCGCGAGGTCGCGCTGGCTGAGCACGAGATACTCTATGATGTTCCGCCGGAATACCGGCGCAGGAAAATCTGAAAAATAAAGCAAAAACCGACAAGCAGTGCTTGTCGGTTTTTTGCTTCATGTCTCATCCGAAGAATTATCTGTAAATCGTCTTTTTCTTCAATGAGCCAAATTTTATAACATTTTCCTTGTGATTTTGCTTGCGTCTGGTGATATGCTTCTTATAAAAGGCTCTTACGGAAGAGTAAAAGCTCTTTTTTTTAGCAGATGCTTCCTCGGGCTTTTCTTCTTCCTCGACGGGTGCCTCGTTGGCGTCTTGCTCAGCAAGCTCTGCTTCCAACGCATCCATCATCGCCTCGTGAATATCGATATGAGCCTGTATTGCGTCTGCCTTGGCCTGTATCTCCTCGAGGCGCATGCGCTCGGCTTCATAATACTCTGCGGCTTCCGCAAGCTCCTTTTCCCTCAGCTGCTTCGCCCTTTCCTTGACATTGCTTCGTCTGTATGCCTCGCCGCTCCATGCCCTGTCATAGCCCTTGCGGATGTCTTTAAACCAGCACATTTCGCTGCCGACGGAAACCCTTTTGTTCTCTCTGTCGATGTGTGTGGGCAAAGCTTCGTATGTAAACCCGTTTTTACCGAAGCTCAGGCGAAGAAGCATGCCGTTATCGGTATCGTCCTGCACACGCTGGTAATTTGTATCGAACACAAAGTTGCCGAGAGAGTAGAAAATCATCTTGTTTTTGCCGACGGGCTCAAAGCCCTGAACAACATGGGGATGATGTGCAACAACAACGTCCGCGCCCCACGCAAGATATTCCTTCAGCTGACGCCTTGTGTAGGGCATCGGAGTGTGCAAAAACTCCTCGCCGCCGTGGTAAACGACCACGACATAGTCGGTGCACGCTTTAAGCTGCTTAAGTCTGCGCTTTATCACATCCGTTGACGATTCGTGCAGAGGACCGCCGTTAAGCTCCGTCGCGATAAGATGCTTTTTATACTCAACGGCAAGCACTCCGACCTTAACCTCATCGCCGAGCACGACATATCTGCTTGCTTCCGTAACATTAAGGCCTATTCCGATATAATCTATTCCCCGCTGCTTGCAGGAATCCATCGTATCGACAACGCC
>SAMEA3663260__coassemble_868_pt1 | contig 8950 bp, 10 predicted proteins | sample SAMEA3663260__metabat2_low_PE_022 | metagenome-assembled genome bin SAMEA3663260 (sample SAMEA3663260) | pig gut metagenome | biome: pig gut; feature: pig-associated habitat; material: faeces | place: China | collected 2013
TGGGCGTCAAGGTGACTGTGGTTGCCGGCGAGCAGACAAATATCAAGCTGACATCATCCACCGACGCATATCTTGCTGAGAAAATCTTGGCTGACAGAGGTGCGGGGCAATGAGAATAGGTCATGGCTACGATGTACATCGCCTTGTTGAGGGAAGAAGACTCATCCTCGGCGGTGTTGAGATAGAATATGATAAGGGCCTGCTCGGTCATTCCGACGCGGATGTTTTGACCCATGCGCTTATGGATGCACTTTTGGGGGCGGCTGCTTTGGGCGATATCGGTAAGCTGTTTCCGGATAACGACGATACCTTTTTGGACGCTGACAGCATAGAATTGCTCAAAAAAGTATGCTCCTTACTTGCAAAGAACGGGTATAAGCTCGTCAATGCGGATTGCACAGTGATAGCACAAAGACCTAAGCTTGCTCCCCATATTGATCTGATGAGAGCAAGACTTGCCTCTGCTATGGATGTGCCGTTATCGTCTATAAGCATTAAAGCCACAACCGAAGAAAAACTTGGTTTTACCGGCGAGGGGCTTGGTATATCGGCTCACGCTGTGTGTTTGGTTGAAAAAATCTGAAAGCAGTCACTGTGTGGCTGCTTTTTGTCTTTATCAACAATAATGTGTGACGCATAGAATAGAATAAAAAACAGAAGGGGAGTACTATGCGTTATTTAATCATGTGCCGTTCGCTGACCTATGCTCAGCGCGCAGCAAGAGTCCTCGAAAGGGCGGGAATTGGTGCCGGTATCATAAAGGCTCCTGTCGGCCTGACCGGTAACGGGTGCAGTTATTGCGTAACGGTTTCAATTGGCAAGGGGCAAGGGGCAGTGAATATTCTCCGTACAGAGAACCTTCTTCAGGGTAAAGTCTATTTGCAAAACATCGATAATACTACTGAGGAGGTAAGGCTGTGATATATCTTGATTCGGCGGCAACAAGCCTTCTTAAGCCTAAATCGGTCAGTATTGCGATGCACAATGCTCTTCAGACCTTGGCAAGCCCCGGCAGAGGCTCTCACATTGCCGCAATGCGTGCGGCGGAAAAAGTTTATGAATGCAGGGAACTTGCGTGCAGGCTGTTTAACTATGAAAAGCCTGAACGGATAGTTTTCACAATGAATGCAAGCCATGCGCTTAATATCGCAATCTGTTCAACAGTAAAAAGCGGGGACACAGTCTGTGTATCAGGCTACGAGCATAACTCGGTAACGCGCACTTTGAAGGGCATTGGGGCAAAAATAGTTGTTGCAAAATCGGAGCTTTTCGATACGCAGGAAACAATAGATGCTTTTAAGAAACTAATACCTCATGTAGATGCAGTCGTCTGCAATCATGTATCAAATGTTTTCGGGTTCATTTTGCCGGTTCCTGAGATAACAGAGCTTTGTCAACGCAACAATGTGCCGTTTATTCTTGATGCATCTCAATCAGCGGGAATAATTGATATAGATGTGCAAAAGCTCAACGCATCATTCGTTGCAATGCCCGGACACAAAGGACTGCTCGGCCCGCAGGGAACAGGGCTTCTGGTGTGTAATGCAGAGCCCAAGCCACTGCTTTTCGGCGGAACAGGGTCGGACAGCTTGATACAGGGTATGCCTGAATATCTTCCGGATATTTGTGAGGCGGGAACGCATAATGTTGTAGGAATTGCCGGACTTGCAGAGGGAATAAAGTATGTTATAAAAACCAAGCCCTCTCATATCGGCAAATACGAGCAAGCACTATGCTCAGTCATGGCGGAATCGTTGAAAAGCGTAGAGGAACTTGAAGTTTTCGCGACCAATAACGGAACGCAGGCAGGGGTGCTGTCGGTAAGGCATGAGAGCATAAATGTCGAAACCCTTTGCGAAAAACTCGGAGCAAGGCAAATTGCCGCAAGATGCGGGCTTCATTGTTCCCCCTTTGCCCATCAAACCGTTGGAACGATAGACACAGGTACTTTGCGATTCAGTTTTTCGCCTTTTATTACAAAAAAGCAGGTAATCGGTGCATGTAATGCGTTTAAAAATATCTTAATTTCCGAAAAGTTAATGAATATGTAATTGCCTTTTAATAAGATATATATTATAATGTATTGATAAAATTTTCAGTAAAGCGGCATGAGCATGTCCGCAGTAGATAAGTGGTGAATGTAATGAGCGGAGTTGCAGGGTTTTTTCAGGATATAGGCAGCCTCATATCGACGATAGGCTTTGCGGATATAGTTGATATCCTTATAGTGACTTATCTTATTTATATGGTTATTGACCTTATAAGAAAGACGAGTTCTTACAATCTTGCAAAAGGCCTGTTTATACTGCTGATAGCTTTGTGGCTGTCCGGCATTTTCCATCTGACCATGATCAACTATATCCTCCGAAAGGCGGTAGAGATAGGACTTATTGCATTGGTAATTCTGTTCCAGCCTGAGCTGAGAAAACTGCTTGCCAAGATGGGCAGCAGGAAGTTCTACGGTTTCTTCTCATCAAAGGAACAAGACAGCACTGAAATAGAAGCCGCCATAACGCAGACTGTCCTTGCCTGTGAGCAGATGTCTAAAACGAAGACCGGTGCGCTTATCATATTTGAGCGAAATATTATGCTCAACGACATTATGACGACCGGCACCATCATTGATGCCGACATAACCGCAGAGCTTTTGAAGAACATCTTTTATCCGAAGGCACCTCTGCATGACGGTGCGGTAATAATAAAAAAAGCAAGAATTGCCGCTGCCGGCTGTGTGCTTCCGCTTACAAGCAATAATAACCTGAGCAAAGATTTGGGAATGCGTCACCGTGCGGGCATTGGTGCAAGTGAGCAATCGGATGCGATAGTTGTCATCGTTTCCGAGGAAACGGGCGCAATCTCCGTTGCAATCGAGGGAATGCTCAAGCGCAACCTTGATAAACAGACCTTTGAAAAGCTTTTGCGTAACGAGCTTGTGCAGGAGGAAATCAAAAAAATTACAGCGTCTGAGCTTATTTCCCGTATTTTTGATAAGCGTAAGGTGAACGGTGATGAAGCAGAAGAAAAAAACAAGTAAAGTATTTAACAGCAGGGTGTTCTGGATGGCTATATCCCTCTTGTGTTCTTTTGCAATGTGGGCTTATATCACTAATCCTAATTCCTCTGATTTTCAACAGACCTTCAGGGGCGTGCAGGTCGAGTTTTCGGGTCAGGAAAAGCTCCTTTCGGACAGAAGCCTGTCTATCTCGGATGTTGATACCCAATCTGTGACCGTAACGCTTAGGGGAAGCCGCAGTAATGTCGGTAAGCTCAGAGCGAGCGATATAAAAGCCGTTATTGATGTCAGCAATATAAAACAGCCCAATGACATGACTTGGGCATATGAGCTGCAATACCCTGAAGGCACTGATGTAAGCGATATAACCGTTGTGAGCAAATCGCCGGAAACCATTAATTTCACTGTCGTTAAAAATGCCACTAAGACGGTCAGTGTCAAGGGCAGTTTTGAAGGCGAGATAGCCGAGGGATGCGTGGCTGAGGAATTTGTTTTCGAGCCGTCAACCATAGTAATAGAGGGACCGGAGGAAACTCTTGCTCAAATTGACCATGCGTGGGTGTCTTTCGGAGAGGGAAAGATAGAATCTACTTATTCCGAGGAAGTCGGCTATAAGCTCATGAGCGAATCCGGCGAGCAGATATCCACCAAGGGGCTCATGCTGTCGGCAAATGTTATTACCGCAACCCAGCCGATCCTTAAAACAAAAGAAGTGCCGCTTACGGTGAACCTCATACAGGGCGGGGGCGTAGATGAAGACGATTGCACGGTCACAATTGAACCGAAAACACTTAAAATAGCCGGAGACACAAGACTTGTAGATGATATCAACAGCATTGTTTTGGGCAATATAGATCTTGCCTCGTTCCAAAGCAGCTATACTCATACCTTTGCGATAACGCTTGCGGATGAGATACAGAATTTAACGGGTGTAACCGAGGCAAATGTCACCGTTGAGGTTCGAGGCACTCATACAAAGACATTTACAACGGATAATATATCGTGCAAAAATGTAACAAACGGATACAGCGCAACGATAGATACCAAGTCGATAGAGATAACCTTGCGTTCAAAGGATACATCGGCTCTGGATAAAGTTAAGCCCGATGACATCAGCGTGGTCGTTGATCTGAAGGATTACGGTACGACGACCGGCCAGGTTATAGCCGCAGGCACGGTGTATATAAACGGAGTTGAAAATGTCGGCGCTGTCGGGGATATCCGAGTGTCCGTAACCATATCGAAAGATTAGAAAACGGAGATAATTATGACACAGGATGCAGTAGTAACAAGAGTATTTCCAAACGGATTTGCGGAAGTTGCCGTAACAAGAGGAACTGCCTGCGGCAGCAATTGCGGAAACTGTGAGAGCTGTGCGTTTCAGAATGAATTGAAGGCGATAGCAAAGAACACCGTTCATGCAACGCCGGGTGAAAAGGTCGTCATAGAGAGCGTTTCCTCCAGAATATTCAGTGCAGCGTTCCTGCTTTACATTGTTCCGTTCATAGCGCTGTTTATCGGCTATGCAATTGCCGCGGTTAATGCCCTGAGTGAGGGAATGTGTATTCTTTTAAGCTTTGCGGCATTTGCGCTTGCTGTCGCCGTGGTCGTTGTCTGCCAGCGGATAAATAAGCGCAAAAAGCCAATAACCTTTGAAATCACTCAGCTACGCTGACAGGAGGATATGATGATAAAAAGTATGACCGGATACGGCAGCGCAAAAGGTACTGTTGAAGGAATTGAAGTGTGCGTAGAGCTTAAAAGCGTCAACAATAAATTTCTTGATACTTCCGTAAGACTGCCGAGAAACTTCCTCTTTGCTGAGGAGACGATAAAATCTGCGGTGATGTCCCATATCAGCAGAGGGAAAGTCGATGTATTTGTCACGGTCGATACCTCAATGGCAGACGATATGATCGTTAAGGTTAACGAACCTTTGCTCAAAGGCTATATCGAAGCTCTTGAAAGCATTTCAAAGGAGCATGGGCTCCCCAACGATATAACGGCAATGAGCGTGAGCAGATTTCCGGATGTGTTGAATGTCGAAAAGAAGGAGCTTGATGCCGATGCGGTCGCAGAGGGCATTCGCGTTATAGCCGAACAAGCCCTGTGCGATTTTGACGGAATGCGCATTCGAGAGGGTGCAAAGCTTAAGGAGGACGTCCTCAGTAAGCTCGAGACCATTGAGAAGCTGGTCGGAATAATTGAAACAGAGTCCCCAAAAACTGTTGAGGAGTACAGAGAAAAACTCAAGCAAAAGCTTTTTGAAGTGCTCGGAACGACAGATATCGATGAGACCAGGATAATAACCGAGGCGGCCATTTTCGCGGACAAGGTCGCTGTTGACGAGGAAACTGTCAGACTTCACAGTCATATGGCTCAGCTCAGGACCATGCTCGACGGCGGCTCGCCTATCGGCAGGAAGATCGATTTCCTGCTTCAGGAGTTCAACCGAGAGGCTAATACAACAGGCTCAAAATGTCAGAACGCCGAAATTGCTCATGTTGTAGTCAATCTTAAATCGGAAATTGAGAAGATTAGAGAGCAGATTCAGAACATAGAGTGAGGGTGACATATTGAAACTTGTAAATATAGGATTTGGCAACATGGTATCGGCTGAGCGCATTATAGCTGCCGTCAGTCCTGAATCTGCGCCGATAAAGCGTGTAATTCAGGATGTCAGAGATAGGGGACAGCTTATTGACGCATCTTTCGGAAGAAGCACGAAAGCGGTCCTTGTTATGGACAGCGGACATGTGATTTTATCATCGCTGACGCCCGAGGCTTTGGCGGCACGAATTTCAAACATGAGCGAGGAAGGAATAGAAAATGGCTAAACAAAGAGGTAAATTATTTGTTATTTCAGGCCCCTCCGGAGCAGGAAAGAGCACAGTAGTTTTTAAAGCACTTGAGGGCAGAAACGACATCTGCTTCTCGGTCTCCGCAACCACGAGAAAGCCAAGACCCGGTGAGGTTGACGGCAGAGAGTATTTCTTCGTGGATCTGGACAAGTTTAGGGATATGGTAGCAAACGATGAGTTCCTTGAGCACGCCGTTTATGTTGCGAACTCCTACGGCACGCCGAGAGCATATGTTGAAAAGAAACTCGACGAGGGCATGAATGTTCTGCTTGACATTGAGGTTCAGGGCGCACTTCAGGTGCATAAGAAGATGCCCGAGGCAGTTATGATTTTCATTATTCCGCCTTCTATGGAGGAACTTGAGCGCCGGCTTCGAAGCAGGGGTACCGATTCTGAGAGAAAGATCGAAGCAAGGCTCATAAGGGCACGCGAAGAGTATGAAGCAGCTGATTTTTACGATTATATCATCATCAATGATGATGCTGACAAGGCGGCAAAGGAGTTTTCCGCTATAATCACTGCCGAGTATTGCAAATATGATTTAAGAAAAAACTTTTTAAGTGAGGTTTGATTGTTATGATGCTTTATCCCCCTGTTGCTGAGTTAGTTGAAAAAACCGGCAGCCGTTATCAGCTTGTTAATCTTGTTGCTAAAAGAGCCCGCGATATTTCTGCAGAGGCAGAAGATGCAGGTAATATTCTTGACAAGAAGCCCGTTTCCTCCGCAATAGACGAAGTTTACACCGGAAAACTCACAATAAAGAAGTAAAATTACCATACGCTCAGCGGAGCAGTTTACTCCGCTGGGCTTTAAACTCATATAGGAGGAAGTGTATGGCTGAAGCCAAGGTCGCAAAAATTGCGGTTTCTGCCGCTACATATTGGTTGGACAAGCCATACGATTATCTTATCCCCGAAAACCAACGCAGCGTTATTGTACCGGGGGTTCGCGTGACAGTTCCTTTTTCAAGGGGTAACAGACAAGCTGAGGGCATAGTCCTCAGCGTATCGGATCACAGCGAATTTGGCGATAAGCTTAAACCTGTTTTGTCTGTTTTGGACTCTGAACCCGTCTTGACTTCACAGCAAATAAAGCTTGCTCTATGGATGCATGACAGACTTTTTTGCACTGTTTACGACGCAGTTAAGGCCATTCTTCCTGCCGGCCTTTGGTTCAAAGCCGACGGAAGCAGAAAGGTAAATGACAAAACTGTTGAATTTGTTGAGCTTGCAATAGAGGCTGAAGAGGCTTATGAGCTTTCACAGAGTAAACGCCGAAAAGCACCGCAGCAGGCATCGATTTTAGAGCTTTTGTGCTCGATCGGAAGAGTACCGGTTCACGAGCTTCTTTATTTCACGGGTGCCTCAAGGCAATCGCTAAAAGCACTGATTAATGCCGGATATGCAGCAATTAGGCATGAGGAGGTTTTCAGACGGCCGGAGGTTTGGGGCGGTGAAATACAAAAAATCCCCACATTAAACTCCGACCAGCAAAATGCCTTTGAAGGACTGTGTGCCCTTTTAGATTCCGATAAGCCGCAGGCTGCACTATTATTCGGCGTAACGGGAAGCGGAAAAACAGCAGTTTATATCCATCTCATCGACAAGGTGTTAAAAGAGAAGAAATCTGCAATTCTCCTCGTTCCTGAAATAGCACTGACTCCGCAGATGATACGCACTTTTTCAAGCTATTTCGGCGACAGCGTTGCAGTTTTGCACAGCAGCCTTTCTCTCGGTGAACGCTACGATGAGTGGAAGCGTATCAAAAGCGGTATGGCACGGCTCGTTATCGGCACACGAAGCGCAATTTTTGCCCCATGTGAAGATCTCGGACTTATTATAATTGATGAGGAGCAGGAGGATAGCTATAAATCCGAAAACACCCCGAGATATCACGCAAGAGAAATAGCAAAATATCTATGCACAAAATCTAACTCACTCTTGCTGCTTGGCTCTGCAACACCCGATCTTGAGAGCAGGTATGCTGCTCAGATAGGCAGATACAAGTTCTTTGAATTGCACAAAAGATATAATGAGATGTTGTTGCCAACTGTCAAAATCGTTGATATGAAGCGTGAACTTAGAGACGTTAACGGCGGAAACATAAGCTCGGCTCTTCGGGATGAGATTGCTGAGAATATTGTTCGCGGTGAACAGAGCATACTGTTTTTAAACCGCCGCGGTGCGAACAAGCTTATATGCTGCGGTGAATGTGGATTTGTTTATAAGTGTCCGAATTGCAGCGTTTCATTGACTTACCACAGCTCAAACAAACGGCTAATGTGCCACTACTGCGGATACACACGCAAGGTAGACGATAAATGCCCCCATTGCGGTGGAATACTGAGCTTTGTCGGCGCGGGAACTCAGCTGGTCGAGGAGGAGCTTCACCGGCTTTTCCCGAATGTCCCTGTCCTTCGCATGGACATCGACACTGTTAAGGCGGCAGGCACTCACGAGGTGCTGCTCGAAAAGTTCGATACCGAAAAGATCCCGATAATGATAGGCACACAAATGGTGACAAAAGGTCTAAATTTTGAAAATGTCACCCTCATCGGAGTCATCTCGGCAGACCAAAGTCTGTATTGCGGTGATTATCGCTCCGGTGAACGCACTTTTTCGCTGATCACACAGGTCGTAGGCAGAAGCGGTAGAGGCTCAAAACTTGGCAGAGCTGTTATTCAGACTTACACACCGGACAATGAGATAATAAAGCTCGCGGCTACCCAGGATTATGAAAGCTTTTATAATTCGGAGATAAAGCTTAGAAGGCTTCAGATGACACCGCCGTTTGCCGATATCATTGCAATAACTGTTTCGGGACAGGATGAAAGCATAGTTCTCCGATGCTGCATCGACATTCGCAACACCCTGCGAGCGTCAATCAAAGATGAATACGCGAGAGTACTTGGCCCTGCGCCGCTTTCTGTTGTCAAGGTTAATAATCGGTACAGGTACCGTGTCAGTATAAGCTGTAAAGTTGACGCTGAAATGCGTTCGCTAGTTTCGGCAATTCTGGTTAAGTTCAATTCATCAGGTAATTATAAAGGCGTCAGCATATTCGCTGACAATAACCC
>SAMEA3663260__coassemble_910_pt1 | contig 8704 bp, 9 predicted proteins | sample SAMEA3663260__metabat2_low_PE_022 | metagenome-assembled genome bin SAMEA3663260 (sample SAMEA3663260) | pig gut metagenome | biome: pig gut; feature: pig-associated habitat; material: faeces | place: China | collected 2013
CATGCAGGTAAACGCATAGAAGAGCAATAGTAGACTGGAATTAGCTGCACAGAGAGACCCTGTTGGCTGAGAAGGGGAGAGCTTTTCCGGTTGAATACGGCTTGGAGCGGCACACCGAAATCAAGTAGGCTGTGACGGGATGCGCCCGATATTGCGCTTGAGTTATTAACTCACCGAGGCCGGATCTGTGAGGATACGGAGCATAGAGGTGGTACCGCGTTAATTCGCCCTCTGTCAGAATTGGCAGAGGGCTTTATTCTTTTGGAGGATAGAAATATGGGGATAAAAGAAAGAGCTTTGGAATACCACAATAATCGCTATAATTGCGCACAATCTGTGCTTGCCGCCTGCCGCGATTATTATGATATTGATGAACAGACGGCTTTTGCAATATCCGCAGGCTTCGGCGGCGGAGTTCGCAGCGGCGAGATTTGCGGGGCAATTTCCGGCTCCGTCATGGCGGCCGGACTTGCCTGCCCTGCAAAGGGACCTACAGATTTCGAAGGTAAGAACAAAATTGCCTCAATTGCAACCGAATGTGTGGATACAGCCCGTGATAAGTACGGTTTTGTGCGCTGTGCTGAGCTTAAGAAAAACGGCGTCAGCTGCCCTGAAATAATAGGCTATATGGCTGAGACTGCTGAAAGAATTATAAAGGAAAACAGAGAATAAGGAGAAAATAAGTGAACATTTACGACGAACTCGTTGCCAGAGGACTTATAGCTCAGGTAACAAATGAAGATGAGATAAGAGAAATGGTAAACAACGGTAAGGCCACATTTTACATCGGCTTTGACTGCACGGCAGATTCCCTCCATGTAGGTCACTTCATGGCACTGTGCCTTATGAAGCGTCTTCAGATGGCGGGAAACAAGCCCATTGCCCTTATCGGGGACGGCACAACTCTCATTGGTGACCCCTCGGGCCGCTCCGATATGCGCCAGATGCTGACCGAGGAGACCATTGCGCACAATGCAGAGTGCTTTAAAAGGCAGATGGAGAAATTTATCGACTTTTCCGACGGTAAGGCACTTATGCTACGCAATTCCGCATGGCTCAAGCCGCTCAACTATATTGAGGTTCTGCGCGAAGTCGGCGCATGCTTCTCCGTCAACAATATGCTCAGAGCTGAATGCTACAAGCAGCGCATGGAAAAGGGTTTGAGCTTCCTTGAGTTCAACTACATGATAATGCAGAGCTACGACTTCTACTACATGTTCCAGCACTACGGCTGCAATATGCAGTTCGGCGGCAACGATCAGTGGAGCAATATGCTCGGCGGCACAGAGCTTATTCGCCGCAAGCTCGGCAAGGACGCCCACGCAATGACCATCACACTCCTGCTCAACTCGGAAGGCAAGAAGATGGGCAAGACTGCATCCGGAGCAGTTTGGCTTGACCCGAACAAGACCTCTCCGTTTGAATTCTATCAGTATTGGCGTAATGTCGGTGATGCCGATGTGCTCAAATGTATTCGTATGCTGACCTTCCTGCCTCTTGAGAAGATAGAGGAAATGGATAAGTGGGAGGGCTCACAGCTCAACCGTGCAAAAGAGATCCTTGCATATGAGCTTACCGCACTTGTTCACGGCGAGGATGAGGCAAAGGCAGCCGAAGCATCCTCAAAGGCGCTTTTCGGCGGCAACGGAAATAATGAAAATATGCCCACGACCGAGATTACTTCCGACGATTTGACAGACGGCATGATCGATATTATGACTGCACTTGTAAAAACCGGTCTTTGCGCATCAAAATCCGAGGCGAGGCGCAATATTCAACAGGGCGGCGTTTCCGTAAACGATACTAAGATTTCGGATATTTCCGCTGCATTTAGTGCAGATGCCCTCAAGGAAGGTATAATAATCAAGCGGGGTAAGAAAAGCTTTAATAAAATAATTTTGAAATAACGGTGATGTAAATGTCTATTGAAAAGGGAAGAGCATATTTCAGACAGTTCGGCATGGAGGAAAGGGTGCTTGAGTTTCCCGTCTCGAGCGCTACAGTTGAGCTTGCGGCTTTAGCCCTCGGCGTTGAGGGTGCAAGAATAGCCAAGACTCTATCGTTCAAAAAGGATGATAGCTGCATTCTTATACTTGCGGCAGGTGATGCGCGCATTGATAACAGAAAGTTTAAGGACAAATTCCATATGAAAGCCAAAATGCCCTCACCGGACGAGGTGCTTGAGCTTGTCGGTCACCCGGTCGGCGGGGTTTGCCCGTTCGGCGTCAACGAGGGCATTGAAGTTTACCTTGATGAGAGTCTGAAGCGATTTACAACTGTATTTCCGGCTGTGGGCAGCGGGAACAGTGCAATTGAACTGAACCTGGATGAGCTTTTTAAGTATTCTAACGCCATTGAATGGATAGATGTATGCAAGCTGCCTGAGGCATAAGTAAAATATGAAAGCAGAGAAGCGTTTGCTTTTCTGCTTTTTTTACAACATATTTATGGTCATTGGTGCTTGCTAATCAATATCTTGTGTAGTATACTTATTAAGTAAAAGTCTGTGCAGCCCGGAGGATACCCCAAATAAGAGCATCCTCCGGATATATGAAAGAGGCGGCGCGCACCTGACCGCTGAATTATTTTATGCTGTAGCTTAAATTGAGGTTAATGACATGATAAAGATAGCTCCTTCAATTCTCTCTGCGGATTTTTCCAAGCTCGGAGCCGAAATTGAAGATATAAAGCGCGGCGGGGCCGATTATGTGCATTTTGATGTTATGGACGGCGAATTTGTTCCAAATATATCGATAGGCATTCCCGTCTTGAAATCAGTTCGTAAGACAACGGATATGTTTCTCGATGTGCATCTTATGATCGACCGTCCCGTCAGATATGCCGAGGTTTTCTGCAGAACAGGTGCCGATCTTGTCATGTTCCATGTGGAAGCCGATACCTCCGAGAAAATTAACGAGGCAATTGATATTGTCAAGGTCTGTGGAAAAAAAGTAGGTTTGTCTGTTAAACCTAAAACTCCGGCAGAAGCCATTTTCCCTTTCATTGACAGACTTGATATGGTCCTTGTTATGACGGTTGAACCCGGCTTCGGTGGTCAGAGCTTTATGCACGACCAGCTTCCGAAGATAAAGCAATTCCGTGAGGAAATTGACCGCAGAAGTCTTGACTGTGAGCTTGAGGTTGATGGTGGTATCGACCCTGTGACCTCAAAGCTTGTAAAAGAAGCCGGAGCAAATGTACTTGTTGCCGGTAGTGCCGTTTTCGGCAAGGCTGATCGCGCTGCGCAGATTGAAGCGATTAGAAACGCGTAATTGGAGATATTTCTATGGCATTTTTCCCTGCATCACTCGAAAACCTTATAGATAAATTTGCTTCTTTGCCCGGCATAGGCAGAAAAAGCGCGCAACGTCTGGCATTTCATGTCCTTTCCTTGCCCGAAGGTGAGGCGGAAAGCTTTGCCTCAGCAATTATGGAGGCTAAATCTCATGTTAGCTGCTGCAAGATATGCCAGAATCTTACTGAGGGGGATGTGTGTCCTGTATGTCAGAACAACAGAAGGGATAAAAGCACCGTATGCGTCGTGTCCGAGCCTCGTGATGTGCTTTCGATTGAACGCAGCCACGAATATAACGGCGTATATCATGTCCTTCATGGTGTTTTGTCGCCAATAAGCCATGTCGGCCCCGATGACATAAGGATAAGTGAGCTTGTAAAGCGCGTTTCGACCGATGACAGTGAAATCAAAGAAATAATTATGGCAACAAACCCGGATACCGAGGGTGATGCAACCGCAATGTACATATCCAGATTGCTCAAGCCCTTTGATGTTAAGGTGACCCGACTTGCTTACGGCATTCCCGTAGGCTCAAATCTCGAATTTGCCGATGAAGCTACTCTGCTGAGGGCAATAGAAGGCAGAATTGAATTGTAATTATCAGGCTATAATAAAACCGTTGGAAAATGTCCGCGGCATGAGTGAGTAAACTTTTTTACATACCGAATATGTGTGGGGGGATTGCCACGCTTTAAACTGCGAAACAGGGCAGTTTTGAGCGAGGTTCTCTTTGTTTTTCGTTTTCGGAATCTTAAAAATGATGAATGGAGGCATATATGACACCAAAAATAAAAATAATCCCGCTCGGTGGTCTCGGTGAAATAGGAAAAAACATGACCGCCTTTGAATGCGGCACCGATATTATTGTTGTTGACTGCGGTCTTGGTTTTCCGGACGAGCAGATGTACGGAATTGATATAGTCATTCCGGATATATCTTATCTTAAATCCAATGCCGACAGGATAAAAGGTATTATCCTTACTCACGGCCACGAGGACCATATCGGCGCAATTCCGTATGTGATGAGTGAGCTTGATGTACCAATTTACGCAACACCGCTCACCGCAGCGCTTGTTGAACTAAAGCTTGAGGAACACGATTTGCTTTATAATACGCAGATTTTTACCAAAAGGGCAGGAGATGTGTTCAGACTCGGATGCTTTAGTATTGAGTTTATCAATGTTAATCACAGTATTGCTGATGCGGTTGCCCTTGCAATCAAAACTCCGCTTGGGACGATAATTCATACCGGCGACTTCAAGATCGATGTTACACCTGTACAGGGTAATATGATTGACCTGCCTCGTCTCGGTCAGCTTGGAAACGAGGGCGTGCTTGCACTTTTGAGCGACTCCACTAATGTAGAAAAGCCCGGCCACTCGGCCTCTGAACGCAAGGTCGGCGAAACATTTGATATGTTGTTCAAAAACTGTGACCAACGTATCATTATCACTACCTTTGCCTCAAATGTTCACAGGCTTCAGCAAATCATCGATGTGGCTGCAAAATATAAGCGCAAGGTCGGCATAACCGGCCGCAGCATGGAGAATATTCTGCGTGTTGCAGGCGTGCTGGGCTATCTGAATATACCGGAAGATACAATGGTTGATATAAATCAAATCAACAAGCTTCCCAAAAATAAGGTAGTGATTATCTCCACCGGAAGTCAGGGTGAGACTATGTCTGCGCTGTACCGCATGGCTTTTTCAGAGCACCGTCAGATAAATATTGAAGCCGGTGACCGCGTCATTATATCCGCATCGGCAATCCCGGGAAACGAGAACATGATAAGCAAGGTAATCGACGAGCTGTTCCACAAGGGAGCAGAGGTCATCTATGACCGTCATACCGAACTTCATGTATCCGGTCATGCTTCGCAGGAAGAACAGAAGATGATGCTTGCGCTGGTAAAGCCCAAGTATTTTATTCCTGTTCACGGCGAGTACCGTATGCTCGTCAAACACGCTGAGCTCGGTAAACTGATGGGCATTGCACCCAAAAACATTGTCATAGGCGAAAACGGTAAGGTGATTGAACTGTCAAAGAAGAGTGTTAAGCTCAACGGTTCGGTGCAATCCGGCGCAGTAATGGTTGACGGTATGGGCGTGGGCGATGTCGGCAGCGTTGTAATGCGTGACAGGCACAGACTTGCCGAGGACGGTATGGTGGTAATAGTTGTTACCCTGTCCTCTTGGGACAACGCAATGCTCGCAGAGCCCGAGATACTCACAAGAGGCTTTGTCTATGTAAAGGAAGCAGAAGAAATGATCGAAGAGCTTAAGAGAGTCACACGCGAGACAGTAATGACCTGCGAGGAGAGCGGTGTGAAGGATTGGGCGTCAATAAAAAGCCGTATCAAGAGCAATGTTTCAAGCTACCTGTACAAGGTGACTAAGCGCAGTCCGATGATTCTGCCGCTTATATCCGAAGTATGAGAATACCGCTTTTTGACTGTCATTGTGATACGATTTCAAGGATCGCAAAAAATTGTGAAAGCTTGCGCAGCAACAGCTTTCACCTTGACCTAAATAGATTAGCTAAGTTTTCCCCCTCAGCTCAGATTTTTGCGGTCTGCACCGAAACACTTGCGCAGCCAAAGGAAAAATCAAAAGCGATGCTTGAAAAGCTCAATCGCGAAATAGAAAAAAATTCAGACATAGTTAAGCTATGTCTGAATTTTCATGACTTAGATGATGCTGTCAAATCCGGCAAAATTGCTGCATTTATATCAATTGAGGGCTGTGAGCAGATATCTACGCTTGAAGAAGCGCATCGAAACGGCGTAAGAATACTTCATCCAACATGGAATTCGGATAATGAGCTATGCGGCTCGGCTATGGGAAGCGGCAGGGGCTTAAGTGAAAAGGGTAGGGCATTTGTAAAAAAGGCTCAAAAAATGGGTTTTGCTCTGGATATGTCGCATATATCATTGAGCGGCTTTTGGGACACACTCGAGATTATTACAAAGCCTGTTATTGCCGGTCATTCCAACGCAAAAACAGTTTGCGATGTTCCGAGAAACTTAAGTGATGAGCAGTTTGGCGAGCTTATTAAGATCGGCGGCGGTGTCGGAATAAACCTCTATCCTGAATTTTTGGGCTTAGGCAAGGACATTGCAGCAATTGTGTCACATATCGAGCATTTTATGTCCTTAGGCGGAGAAAAATCCCTTTTCCTCGGCTGTGACCTCGATGGTATTGACTGCACCCCAAACGGAATTAACGGAGTGCAGGATCTCGAAAAGCTTTATAACGAGCTTTTAAGGCTTAATTTTTCGGAAAAGCTCGTTAAGGACATTTTTTGGAATAATCTTTACGAGATAATGGGGAGAATGTTATGAATATACAAATTTTTGGTAAAAGCAAGTGCTTTGACACTAAGAAAGCCGAACGCTATTTTAAAGAAAGACGCATTAAGTACCAGTTTGTTGATATTAATAGATACGGTATGAGCAGAGGGGAGCTAAACTCCGTTAAAAACGCCGTAGGGCTTGAAGCAATGATAAACACATCGGATGTTGATTACCCCATGATACAGTATCTTGCATCTTTTGAGGCAAAGCTTGATAAGCTTTTTGAGTGTCCGTGGCTTATCAAAACGCCAATTGTCAGAAACGGAAAACAGGCTACTGTGGGTTATATGCCCGATGTATGGTCTAAGTGGGAGTGAGCAATGTCAGCACTTAACGGTTTAGAACCGAAAAAGGTTTTTGAATATTTTGAAATGATATCCTCCGTTCCTCACGGATCGAATAATACTACGCAGATGAGTGAGCTATGCTGCGAGTTTGCAAAACAGAGAGGTCTTGAGCACTACTGTGATGAGCTCGGCAATGTTATTATATACAAAGAAGCCTCATGTGGCTATGAAGCGCATGATACGGTCATAATTCAGGGCCATATGGACATGGTTGCTGTCAAAACACCGGACTGTGGAATTGACCTTGAAAATGAGGGACTGAAGCTTAAATCAGACGGCAAATACATATGGGCAGAGGGAACGAGTCTCGGTGCCGATGATGGCATAGCTGTTGCGATGGCGATGGCGGTTCTTAATTCCGACAGCATAGAGCATCCTCCTGTTGAAGTTGTTTTCACAATAAATGAGGAGACCGGCATGGACGGCGCACAATTCCTTGACGCTTCGTTTCTTAGAGGCAGAAAGATGCTAAATATCGACTCTGAAGTAGAGGGAGTAATAACCTGCGGATGTGCAGGGGGTATGCACGCACTTGCCGAATATACTCTAAACGCGCAGAAAACCGAGTGTTTCTGTGTTGAGCTGCAAATAGATGGTCTTACAGGAGGTCACTCGGGAAACGAGATACATAAAAACAGGGCAAATTCCAATATCCTTATGTTAAAGCTGCTTGCGGATATAAACGGTTCAGCAGTGTTTAGACTGGTATCGATTGACGGCGGCGAGAAGGACAATGCAATTGCAAATAGCACCCGTGCAGTAATTGCCATATCGGAGCCTGACATTGAAACCGTTTTGTCGGTGGTTAATGGTTTTTTAAAGCGTTCACTGGAGCAGTACAAGACAACTGATCCGGAGTTGTCAATAAGAGCAAACGAGCTTGGAAACCGGTGCGTCTTTGCATCTGATGAAGAGATGACCGACAAAATCATTTCCGCATTATCCGTTGTTCCAAACGGCGTGCAGACCATGAGCGTAGATATCGAGGGGCTTGTGGAATCTTCGCTCAATCTCGGAGTAATAAAGACTCGGAATAATACCGTTTCACTAAGCTTTTGCCTCAGAAGCTCAGCGGCCGCAGAAATGCTCAATATGCGCAACAAACTGCTTAAAATCGTCAAGATGAGTGAAGGAAAACTCCGCTTTAACGGTGAATATCCGGCATGGGAGTATAAGAAGAATTCAGCTCTGAGAGATAAAGCTGTGATGGTCTATGAGCGCCTTTACGGAGCTAAACCCGAGCTTTGTGTTATACACGCAGGCCTTGAGTGCGGCTTATTTGCCGATAAAATAGAAGGGCTTGACTGCATTTCGTTCGGACCTAATATACCTGATATACATACAACGAGTGAAAAGCTGGATATAGCCTCAACGCAGCGCGTATGGGAGTTCCTGACAGAACTCCTTCGCTGCCTATAAAGCAAAAACCGCCATAGGCGGTTTTTCTTTTGGTGAGTGGGTCTATAAGCCGGGTTCTGTCTTAAACGACCATCTATCTAATCCCGCCGTTGCCGACAGGCTTAAGCCACCTCCTGAGGACGATCGGGCCAATCTTATGTCCTCCCACGGTGTTGCTCCGGATAGAGTTTACAGCACCGCATCGTCTCCGACCGGCGAGTGAGCTCTTACCTCACTTTTCCACCCTTACCGAGCGAGCTCGGCGGTATATTTCTGTTGCACTTGTCCGAGGGTCACCCCTGGCGGGCGTTA
>SAMEA3663260__coassemble_920_pt1 | contig 8657 bp, 7 predicted proteins | sample SAMEA3663260__metabat2_low_PE_022 | metagenome-assembled genome bin SAMEA3663260 (sample SAMEA3663260) | pig gut metagenome | biome: pig gut; feature: pig-associated habitat; material: faeces | place: China | collected 2013
GCCCTCTGCCCAATCATATTTCTCGAGATCAAACATGCCGATTATACCAGGGCGCACTGTTTCATCGGAAAGCGTTCTTTCAATAAATATAAAGCTATCGCTGACCTCTGTGAAAACGCCGCTGTCAAGGTATTGACGCATAACGGTGTAAATTCTATCGCTTTCGGCATCGGCGTCCTTAACGCCGAGTTCGGCTTCGGGCAAAATCATGTTTAGAGTAGAGGGTTTATCACCGACTCTTTTACGCACCTCCTGCCAATACTCAGGTTCGGAAGTGAATTGGTCGCAGGCAACAACACTCCATGCCGTCATGTCCTCAACGGTCGGCAAAAGTATCTCTGCAGGTCTGAAAACATCCAATCAGAGCACCTCCAGAGCTATCTGCGTCCATGTTTCCATGTTCTCGTAGTTTGAATTCAATTCAGGCAGAGTCATCCAAAGCCCTTCCAGCTTCTCGGTTTCCTTTACAGAAACATTGCCCTCGACCTTCAGCGTAAAGCATGCACCGAGGTGAACGCTGCCGACGCTGTTCGAGTCGTCGTTAATAAAACCGCAGGAAACAAGCTCACCGTGCTTATCAAGCTCGACCTCCTCGTGAATCTCTCTCCACAGGCCCTTCATGAGCATATCGCCCTGCTCGTCAACAGGGTTAATATGTCCGCCGATGCCAATCGATATCTTACCGTGAAGTCTCGCCTCACCGCCCTTATTGAGCCTGCGAGTGACAAACACCTTGTCGCCCTGACGAAGAATTACATAGGGGATTATCTGCTTGAAATCAGGGCTCTCCTCCGCCTCGGGTCTGGGCAGATATTCGTGCCCATTGCGTACTATTTCAAGCAATTCGGGCACGTTTTCGGTTATCAGTCCGTTTCTTCCGGCTATGTATTTTTCGATTTTTTCTCTTTTTACAACTAATACCTGTTCCATTACTCTTCCCACTTTGCCGAACGCTCGACGGCGCGCAGCCATGTATTATGCAGTATTTTTGCTTTATTTTCATCCATAACAGGCTCAAATATCCTGTCTGATTGTCTGAGCTCGCTTATCTCATCAACGCTGCTCCAAACTCCCGTTGCAAGGCCTGCGAGGAATGCCGCGCCGAACGCCGTAGTCTCGACCATTTGAGGTCTGTCAATAGGCTTCCTAAGCAGGTCTGACTGGAATTGCATCAGGAAATTATTGACCGAAGCGCCGCCGTCAACACGCAGGACGGAAAGCTTTTCTCCGGCGTCGGATTCCATTGCGTCAAGCAGATCCTTAACCTGATAAGCTATGCCCTCAAGTGCCGCTCTTGCGATGTGAGCTTTCGTGCTGCCTCTTGTCAGACCGACAATCGCACCTCTTGCATACATATCCCATCTCGGCGCACCGAGACCGGTAAATGCCGAAACAAGATAAACGCCGCCATTATCGGGTACGGATGTGGCAAGAGCTTCGCATTCCGAGGAGGAACCGAGGAGTCCGACCTCGTCCCTTAGCCATTGAATGGAGCTGCCGGCGTTAAAAACGCTGCCCTCGAGAGCATATGTAGTCTTGCCGTTAACAGACCATGCAACACTTGTTACTAAACCGTTCCTGCTTCTAACCGACTGACTGCCGGTATTCATGAGAGTAAAGCAGCCTGTTCCATAGGTGTTTTTTGCCTGGCCACGGTTAATGCAGCCCTGACCGAAAAGTGCAGCAGCCTGGTCGCCTGCGCTGCCGCAAACAGGTGTTCCGGCAAGTATTTCGATACCTGTAATGCCGGGTGCAACTGTGCCGTAAATCATAGACGATGGCACGGGAGTGGGGAGCATACACATAGGGATATCCAGAGCCTTGCATAGCTTTTCATCCCATTTAAGCTCGTCGATATCAAATATCATAGTTCTTGAACAATTGGAATAATCTGAAACATGAGCCTTGCCGCCTGTCAGATTCCAGATGAGCCATGAATCGACATTTCCGAACAGCAGCTCACCGTTTACCGCCTTTTCTCGGGCCCCCGGGACATTGTCAAGTATCCACTTTATTTTAGTTCCGGAAAAATACGCATCTATAAGCAGCCCTGTCTTTTCCTGAACATAATCGCCGATACCGGCTTTTTCAAGCTCCTCACAAAGCGGTGCCGTTCTTCTGCACTGCCATACTATTGCATTATAAACCGGTTTACCGGTTGCTTTTTCCCAAACTATTGTGGTCTCACGCTGATTTGTTATTCCGATACCGGCAATGTCGGTAGGTGAAAGACCGCTCTTTTCAAAAGCTTCTGCCATAGCCCTCAGCTGGGTGTCAAGTATCACCATAGGGTCGTGCTCTACCCAACCGGGCTTGGGAAATATTTGTGGGAAGGGATACTGTCCCACCGCAACGGGTATTCCCTTAGAGTCAAAGATTATCGCTCTTGAGCTGGTAGTACCCTGATCGAGAGCTATTACATAACCGTTCATATCTATTCCTCCAGTTTTTTGTTGACTAATGAAATATCTCGATATAAAATCATCTTGGTTGATATCATAACATAAAGAGAGGATTATTTCCATGCCTACTTTTAGAGATTTCTATTTTAATTCAAGCACAGGCAAGAATAAAATTCACGCCCGTATGTGCACTCCGGACGCGGAGCCCAAGGCTATAGTACAGATCATCCACGGAATAGCCGAGTACATTGACAGATACGATGATTTTATGACTTTTCTTGCAAAAAACGGCTTTATTGCCGTAGGCACCGATCATCTCGGTCACGGCAAGAGCATCGAAAAAGAAGATCAGCGAGGCTTTTTTGCTTATGAAAACGGGTGGGATTATGCAGTTCGTGACGAAGAAGTTCTCAGACTTGCAATGCGTGAAAATTATCCCGAGCTGCCAATAATCGTATTCGGTCACAGTATGGGAAGCTTTTTGGCGCGTACCCTCATCATCCGTTATCCGGAGGCATATAACGCTGCCGTAATAAGTGGTACGGGCAACCAAGGTGCCGCGCTTGTAAACGGCGGTCTGTTTATGGGCAATCTCATCACCGGTCTCATGGGCGCTCATCACTACAGTAAGCTGCTTAATAATTTGGCGTTCGGCAGCTATAACAAGATATATGAAAACCCCAAGACAGACTATGACTGGCTGTCGAGAGACGAGGCAAATGTTCAAAAGTACATAGATGATCCCCTCTGCGGTTTTATCCCCTCATGCAGCCTGTTTCGCGATATGATGACCGGCGTAAAATTCATTACAAATAAGAAAAATCTTACGAAAATGAACAAGAATATGCCCGTATACTTCATGTCCGGTTCAATGGACCCTGTCGGCGAATGCGGCAAGGGTGTTGAGAAAGCGTACAACAACTTTATTGAAGCAGGAATGAACGATGTAAGCATTAAGCTTTACCCCGAGGGCAGACACGAAATGCTTAACGAGATAAATAAAAAAGAGGTTTATTCGGATGTTCTTGCTTGGTTGAACAGCAAAATATAATAACACTTCAAACGGCACTGCCAGCTTAGACAGTGCCGTTTGTTTATGAAAATCAGTTTTTCATTTCCCTGTTTCTGAGGAAGTTCATCATACCGTCCTGCATGTAATCGAGTCTGGGCAGCATCTTACCTGCTCCGTGTACAGTACAGGCTATCGGGTCATCAACAAGCATTGTGCTGATGCCTGTGCTTTTCTCAACAAGGCTGTCCATTCCGAATATCATACTACCGCCGCCGGACATGATAATTCCGTTATCTGCAAGGTCGCCGATAAGCTCAGGGGGAGTTCTTTCAAGCACAGCATGAACACTCTCGAGAATAAGGCTTGCCGGCTCTCGAAGAACTTCGACGAGCTCAGACGCACTTACCTCTACAGTTTTAGGCAGTCCTGTCATAAGGTCTCTGCCCTTGACCTCCTCAATCGAATCGACTCCCGCTTTAAGTTCAATGCCTCCGATATTGATTTTAAGCTCTTCTGCGGTCCTTTCACCTATAAGCAGGTTGTGCTTCTTTTTGATGTACCTGATAATTGCTTCATCGAAGCTGTGACCCGCAGTCTTAATAGACTCACACTCGACAACACCGCCCATTGATACGACCGCAACATCGGTCGTGCCGCCGCCAATATCAATGACCATATGTCCGTCGGCCTTATTAATATCAACGCCTGCACCTACAGCTGTCGCAACTGCATTCTCAACTAAATAAACCTTTCTTGCGCCGGCTTCTATTGCAGCATCAATAATGGCTCGCTCTTCAACGCCGGTGATACTGCTCGGAACGCACATAAGAAGTCTGGGCTTAAAAAGACTTAACGAGGTCACACGGCTGACCAGCTCACGGAGCATCATTGCCGACATATCATAGTCGGAAATAACACCGTTGCTGATGGGATGGATAGCGACGACATTTGCCGGGGTGCGGCCAAGCGTTTTCTTCGCCTCCTCGCCTATTTTCAGCATTCTGCCGTTATTTTTATCCACGGCAACAACGGTAGGCTCGCGCAGGGCAACTCCGCTGCCCGGGACAAAAACCTGCGTTGATGAGGTTCCCATATCTATTGCAATGTCTCGTTCAAATATAACCATTGTTTACTCCAATCCGCCGGGCATTTATCGGCGACTTTATATAATAATTCTATCCCTAATATTCAAATATCAATCTTCACGTCGCGCAAGAGTAACGCAATATACTGCTTTTGCGCCCGATTTTTTCAGTATTCTTGCACATTCGGAAACGGTAGAACCCGTTGTTACCACATCATCGACTAATAGTATGTATTTGCCCTTCACTTCCTCGGCATCAATGACCCTGTACGCCCCGATAACATTTGCCGCACGCTGTTTGCTGTCTTTAATGGTAGACTGCGCTGTGTTGTGCCTGATCTTTTTCAGCGTTGGCAGATATTCTACCCCAACTTTTTTAGATATTTCCTTTGCGAGGAGCTCTGCCTGATTGTAGCCTCTGTCATGCATTCTTTTCCTGCTCAACGGTATACATGATACCATATCAATACTGCCGCAATCAAGATTATTTTCAGCGCATTCTGACATTATTCCCCCGAGTCTGCGGCTATAGCATGAACAGCCGGCAAACTTAAAGCGCAAAACCGCACGCCGGACATAGTCCTTGTAGTATAGCGGTGATATACATTTGTCAACGAAAGGAAATTTCTGATATATACTGTCTCCCTTTGTAAAAGGTAAAGTTTTTTCACATTCTTCGCATATATCCGATTTATCTATCACCGTTCCGCAGAACACGCATTTCGGCGGATAGATAAGACTTAAAATATAATCAAAAATCTTAATCATCTGCCACGAGCCTCAAACGAAGCGCACTGTAACGCCTTGATTGCTTGTTGTTATCTATCATTCGATGCGCAATTGCATCGTCGCCGACCATGACAAGCAGCTCCTTTGCCCTTGTAACCGCAGTATAGAGCACATCTCTCGTCAGAAGCATCTGAACATCTCCGCTTAAAGCAAGCACAACGGCTCTGTATTCGCTGCCCTGCGATTTATGAACCGTCAACGACCACGCGTGTTCAAGCTCGTTGAGCATATCAAAGCTGTAACTTGCAAGCTTGTCCTCAAAATCAACGGTCAGAGTTTCGGTTATGGGATCTATCTGATAAATAGTACCAATATCGCCGTTATACACGCCTGTTCCGCTGACGCCGCTCTTAGTCTTCCAAATTATATCGTAGTTGTTCTTTAGCTGAATAACCCTATCGCCGACACGGAAGACGGTTTCTCCGAACATTTTTTCCTTTTTGCCATCATCCCGCGGATTTAGTGCCTCCTGCAAACGCTTGTTCAGATTCACCGTGCCGGTATCGCCCTTTCTCGTCGGTGACAAAACCTGAATGCTTGCCGGGGGTATTTTCATATTGTCAGGAAGCCTGCGTGCGCAAAGCTCAACTATTGTATCGACCGCAGTGCCGCCCTTTAGCCTTTTAAGGCGAAAGAAATCACCGGTATTTGCCTCAAAATCCGGGTGCTCTCCCCTGTTTATCATATGTGCATTACGGACAATGCGGCTGTCGCCCTTTTGCCGGAAGATCTCCGTGAGGCGTACCGTGGGCACCGTGTTGCTTCGTATTATATCTGCAAAAACATTGCCCGGTCCGACTGAGGGAAGCTGATCGGCGTCGCCTACAAGAACAAGTCTGCACCCCGGCTTCAAGGCCTTCAGCAATGAGCACATAAGCGTTATGTCAACCATAGAGCACTCATCGAGCACCAAAGCATCGCAGTTGAGTGGGTCGCCCTGATCCTTTGTGAATACGACCGTCTCGCCGTCCTCGGACATTTTTGCGCCAAGCAATCTATGTATGGTGAACGCTTCTCTGCCGCTGAGCTCGCTCATTCGTTTTGCGGCTCTGCCCGTAGGCGCGGCAAGCAGCGTTTCAAGCTCAAGTTCGTCATACAGCTTTAAAATACCCCTTAGTATAGTGGTTTTTCCGGTTCCCGGGCCACCGGTGATTACAAGTACCATGTTATTGAGTGCAAGCTCTATCGCCTGCTTTTGAAGCGGTGCATAGCTTATATTATATAGGTTTTCAAGTTTTGATATCAGTTTTTCCATGTTTACGCTGCTTTTTGTTTTTGCGCTTGTCATGCTCTTGAGCCTGTATGCGGTATATGTCTCCGCCTCATAAAGCTCAGCAAGATAGCAAACATTGAGGCTTGCAACGCTGTCGCATACTATTTCGCCGCTTTCCGCTAAACTGTCAATCGCCTCTGAAACGAGATCCACGGGCACGGAAATAAGCTGCGAGGTCGCCGCAGTCAGCTTATCTCTCGGAATAAAACAATGTCCGTTTCCGCTGTTGTGCCTTAGCTCAAACAAAACAGCGGCGGAAATTCTATTTATGCTATCCCCTTCAACGCCGAGCTCTAAGGCAAGTTTATCCGCCTCTGCAAAGCTTGCGCCTATATGGCTTGCGGCAATTATGTAGGGATTATCGTGCAAAGTTTCAAGTGCCGTTGGACCGTATGTTTTATATAATTTAAGTGCAACAAGCGGCTGGATTTTATAGGCGCACAAAAACTCCGTGAGTCTTCTGACGCCGGCCTGCTTTTTGAAGCCTGCGCTCATATCCTTTGCCTTTGCAAGACTTATTCCCTTTATTTCGGCAAGCTTTTCCGGATACATTTCAAGCACATCGAGGGATTTTTCCTTAAACCGCTCTACTATCATCGCAGCGGTTGCAGGACCTATACCGCGAACAGTGCTGCCAGCCAAGTACTCATAGATACCGTCTGCGGAAGTCGGCAGAAGTCTGTTTGACTGCTCGATCTTAAACTGTCTGCCGTGCTGAGCATGGGACACCCACGAACCCTCGGCGGACATCATCTCACCGGGTGCAATGTATGGCAAACAACCGACGGCGGTGATCATCTCGCCGCTGTCACTTTCCAAACGCACAACGGCATAGCCGTTTTCGTCGTTTGCATATATGACTGAGCTTATTATTCCGTTTATCTCACTTAGCTCGACCATAGAACTCTCCATCTTACAAAAGTGTAATAAAGTCGTATTTATCGGCATAGCATCTTGCGATATGCTTTGCCGCCGTATCCGCTTTCTGCGTGTTTATGTTCACTTTGGCTTTCAGCGTACCGTTTTCACGCAGCCAGATAATGCCTTTTATCGTCTGCTCAAGCATGGGTTCTTTTCCGCTGACATTTAAATCAATGCTTAAAAGCGTGTTTTTGCCGCTGCTTATGGGAGTTAACAACACGCCCTTTACTGACCAGAGCAGAATTAGCAAAATTGATGCTATCGTTAGCCCCACAATAAAGTCAACTATCATTTTCCGGCCTCCTTTGTTTATTATATGAGGCCGGGTGTTGTCATGTCAAAGCAGCTTTTTAAGGAACTGTCCGGTGTAGCTGTCTTTGCAGTCGGCGCATTCCTCCGGAGTACCGGTAAAAACGACAGTACCGCCTCCGCTGCCGCCCTCGGGTCCAAGGTCAATGATATAATCAGAGGATTTTATTATATCAAGATTGTGCTCGATAATTACAACCGTGTTTCCTGCGTCTGCAAGCCTGTTGATTATATAGATAAGCTTGTGTACATCCGCCATATGCAGGCCTGTGGTAGGCTCATCGAGTATATATATAGTTGAGCCGGTGCTTCGTTTTGAAAGCTCTGTTGCAAGCTTGACACGCTGAGCTTCACCGCCGGAAAGGGTCGTGCTTGATTGTCCCAGCTTGATATAGCCCAAACCGACATCGTAAAGAGTGTCGAGTTTACTTCTAAGCTTAGGGAGATTTGCAAAGAAGTCCCTTGCCTCCTCTACAGTCATATCGAGAACTTCATAGATATTCTTACCTTTGTAACGAACCTCTAGGGTCTCTCTGTTATAGCGTTTTCCCTTGCAGACATCACAAGGCACATATACATCCGGAAGAAAATGCATCTCTATCTTCTGCAATCCGTCACCCTTGCACGCCTCACAGCGTCCGCCCTTGACATTAAAGGAGAATCTGCCCGACTGATAACCTCTCAGCTTTGCATCCTCGGTCGAAGCAAACAGCTCGCGGATATCATTAAACAAGCCCGTATATGTCGCGGGATTAGAACGGGGCGTTCTTCCTATCGGGCTTTGGTCGATATTGATGACCTTATCGATATCCTCAAGTCCTGTGACGCCGTCGCATTTTCCGGGCTTTGTTTTTGAACGGTTCTTTT
>SAMEA3663260__coassemble_997_pt1 | contig 8291 bp, 6 predicted proteins | sample SAMEA3663260__metabat2_low_PE_022 | metagenome-assembled genome bin SAMEA3663260 (sample SAMEA3663260) | pig gut metagenome | biome: pig gut; feature: pig-associated habitat; material: faeces | place: China | collected 2013
CCCATGCGCGCCAGATAGCGGTACGCAGGTTGCCGATGGTGACACAGTCGCCGACGCGGTGGATGTTTGCACCCTTGCCGCCTACGGGAGCGGGAACGAAGCCGATGCCGTTTACGATGTTGTCGTACTCGACCTCGAATACATTCTTGCCGTCCTTGGAAGCGATAACAACGGTCTTATCCTTGATCTCACGGATGGTGTGCTCAAGGTAAGTGGGCACTTCGTGGAATTCAAGTGCATCACGCAGGAAGGAAGCGTTTGCCAGGCAGACATTCTGTGCAGGAACGAGGTCCCTTGCGAACTCTACGATGACGGGGTGCTTGCCGGCAAGAACCATGTCGTATGCAGCCTCGCAAGCGGACTGACCGCCGCCGAAGAATACGATCTTGTCGCCGGTGGGCTTCTTGTCGCGGAGCAGATCGGTGAAGGTCATGCACTTCTCGAAGCCGGGGATAGCCATCTTTCTGGGGACAGCACCGGTAGCGACGATGATCTCGTCAAACTGACGCTGGATAACGCCCAGATCGTTGATCTCGGTGTTGAAGCGGATCTCGATGCCGGCCTTCTTAATCTCATTCTCGTACCAAGCAAGGAGCTTCTTGTCGTTCTCTTTGAAGGTCATTGCGGAAGCGGTGAGGAACAGGCCGCCGATACGGTCGGTCTTTTCAAAGACAACGGGATGATGTCCGCGCTGCTTGAGAACCAGAGCTGCCTCGCAGCCGCCGATGCCGGCGCCGATGATAGCAACCTTCTTGGGGTTCTTGGTGGGGATGATCTTGTAGCGGTTGTGCTGCATGGTGGGAGGAGTAAGTGCGCAGCGACCCAGGTGGAGGGAGTCCTCGAGAGCCTGGATGTTTGCGGTGCCTCTGTACTTTGCAAAGTTGAAGCAGCCGTTGTGGCAGCGGATGCAGGGCTTGATCTCGTCTTCTTTGCCGTCGAGGATCTTGAGGATCCAGTCGGGGTCACAGAGGTTCTGACGGGCGATAGCAACTGCGTCCAGACGGCCGGCAGCGATCTCTTCTGCAGCCTTCTCCGGAGTCATACGACCTGCGCATGCAACGGGCTTGTCGGTGAACTTCTTAACATGCTCAACATCCTCGAGGTTGCAGCAGTCGGGCATGTACTGAGGCGGATGTGCCCAGTACCAGGAGTCATATGTACCGTTATCGGTGTTGAAGAAGTCGTAACCCATGTCGCCGAGGTACTTGATGGCTTTCTCGGACTCTTCCATGTCACGGCCAAACTCGGGAATCTTGCCGATTGCGGCGGGAACGATGCCCTTGCCCCAGCCTGCGCAGTAGGAAACTGCGGAGTAACGGAGGGATACGGGGAAGTCTTCGCCGGCGTATCTCTTGATGCACTGCACGACTTCAACGGGGAAGCGATATCTGTTCTCGAAAGAGCCGCCGTACTCGTCGGTACGATGGTTCCAATTCTTCATGGTGAACTGGTCAAGCAGATAGCCTTCGTGAACAGCGTGAATCTCAACGCCGTCAACGCCTGCGTCGCGGAGGAGCTTTGCGGTCTTACCGAAAGCCTCGACCATCTCGTGAATCTCCTTAACGGTCATGGGACGGGAGGTCAGTTCCTCTGCCCAACGGTTAGGAGTCTCGGAAGCGGAAGCGCAAGCATACTGAACGTCAACGACGGGGCTTGCGAGCTTGTTGAGGAGGTCGTTCTTAGCAAGAACTACCATCCAGGGGGTAACTGCCATGGAACGGCCGAAGCCGCCTGCCAGCTGGATGAAGAGCTTTGCGCCGGTCTTGTGGAACTCGACCATGTACTCTTTGAGCTGCTTGAACATTCTCTTGTTCTGGTACAGCCAATGACGGCCGGGCATACCCATAGTGTCACGGACACACTGCATACCGGGAAGGATGAGGCCGACGCCCTTCTGGGCTCTCTGGAGCAGGAAGTAAGCTGCTTCCTTGTCGAAGTGGCAGGGCTCAAGCCAGCCAAACAGGGAAGTACCGCCCATAGAACACTGGACAATGCGGTTCTTGATCTCTACATTGCCGATCTTGAACGGGGTAAATAGAGGTGCATACTTTTCGTTCATTTAATACATCCTTTCTAAAAATGTAATTCTTTATTTCACGATGACGCCCCGGCCCTCCTCGACCGAAGCCTCCAACGTTTACAAAGGTGAAAAGCAGATGCCTTCACAGCATCGCTAAGAGTATAACACACAATTTAGGTAAAATCAATTATTTTATAAGTGCTATTTTTAATCATTTTTAAATTACTGTCCTGTTTATGTAATTATTTCAGGAATTATGCCCAGGCAAAAAATGCACTCTGCGCCGTTTTCCGACATAGAGTGCATTTTCTGCATGATTTGTGCAGTTGTCAGTTCACTGCTTTGCTCCGCTGACTATCGAATAGTATGCGTTTGAGGTCACGCGATAGACGATGACATAAAACAGCGCAAACACCAGCACGCTTATGCCTGCCGTAAGGAGCAGCAGTCCGAGATTGTCAAGGCCGAACAGCATGAGAAGCTTGTAGACCATCGGGAATGCAAAGGCCAGATGGGCAACCGCAAAAAGCAGCGGTAGGAAAAACACCGTGAGCATCTGCGAATTGATGCTCTTTCGGATATCGCGCTTGGTCATGCCGACCTTCTGCATTATCTCAAACCTTGATTGATCCTCGTAGCCCTCGGATATCTGCTTGTAGTAGATGATGAGGACTGCGGCGAAGATGAACACTATGCTGAGCATAATGCCGAGAAAGAACAGACCGCCGAAGGTGCTGTAAAAATCGTCCCTTGCACCGGCAAGGCTTGACAAACCGTAGCCGCCGCTATGCGCTTGCGCTATGACATCCCAGATGCCTTCCTCGATTTCGAGCTGGGTAAGGTAATCGGCGCTGCTGTCAAACTGATAACGCCACTGGAATGTGATCACAGGTCTGACATCATCGGTGTTCAGCTCGCTGAGCCGCTTTGCCTCTGCATCGAAATCCGGAACTACCATACAAATTGAACCTAACGCGAGCAAATTGGTGTCGTAGCCGAATTCGTAGTCGCCGTCGGTCTTTACGACCTTATATACCTTGCCGTCGCCGACCTGAATGGTGTCTTTGTCATAATCCGTCTTTCTGGTGAAAACCAATGCCTCGTCGTCGGCAAGGCTCAGGTTTTTTCCGGTGTTCCTGTTAAAGTCCTCGAGCGAAACAACATTCAGATAGCAGATACGCTCCATGGCATAAGCGTCCATATCGGAAAGTGCCTCGCTGACGATCAGTCTGTTGCCCTCGAGTTGACCCGCAGCAGCGGCGACCCTGCCGCTCACGCTGCGGCTTATTTCACCGAACTTTTGCATATAGCTGTCGACAGCAGCCTTGGTTCTGTCTGTATCCGCGCGGTCAAATCCACTTTCAGTGTTATAGTCGGCAGAAAGCAGGAAGTCGTAGGGATACTGCTGTTTAAGCACATTTTCCTTGCCGAAAAACAGACAGGAGGTGCTGGATATCATGACGAGTACCATAGTGATAAGGATGCAGATGGAGGCAAGGCCCGCTCCGTTGCGCTTCATGCGGTATACCATGGAGGAGACGGAAACGAAATGCTTGGGCTTGTAATAGTAGCTCTTGTTCTTCTGCAAAATGCGGCACAGCAGCACCGAGCCTGCAATGAAGATAAGGTAGGTCGCGGCTATTACCATGAGTACCGCAACGAAGAACCAGCCGATTGCGGCGATGGGCTGCTTGATCGAGACGGAAATATAATATGCTGCGGCAAGAACAACGATACCGAGAATGCCGAACAGCCAATTTGCCTTGGGCGGCTTTTCGCCGAAGCTCTCGCTGTTAAGAAGCTCGGTAGGATTTGAAAAACCGACCTGGCTTACGGATTTAATAAGCAGCAGCAGGAAAATACAGGTGAAGAAGATTGCCGTGAACAGCATGGACTTTGGATACACGGTGAAGTTGTAGCCGGCATCGGACTCGACGAAGAAGGCAAGTCCCAGCTCCGCGAGTTTTGAAAGCGCAACGCCGATGATAAGACCGCACAGAAGCGAGATGGCGGCAACTATGACCGTTTCGCTCAAAAGCACTCTTGCAATGTTGCGCTTGCCCATGCCGAGGATGTTATACATACCGAACTCTTTTTTTCTGCGGCGGGTAAGGAAGGAGTTTGTATAAAACAGGAACAGTACGGCGAAAAACCCGATAACCAATGAGCCTAAGCTCAGAACATTTGACAGCGTTGTGCCGCCCCTCATGTTTTCGAGAAATTCGCCGGTGGACAGAGAATGCATGATGTAAAACATCGCCACCATGCCTACACAGGTCAGAATATACGGCAGATACAAGCGGCGGTTATTTTTAATTCCGGTCCATGCAAGACGGGGATACAACAGTGCCTTCATGCCTGCTCACCGCCTGTCGCCAGCATAGTAAGCGTGTCGGAAATCTTCTGATAAAGCTGCTGATCGCTGCTTTCGCCGCGGTAGATCTGATGGAACACCTCGCCGTCTTTTATGAACAGCACGCGGGATGCGTGGCTTGCCGCCTTGACCGAGTGAGTGACCATGAGGATGGTCTGACCGGAACGGTTTATATCGCCGAAAAGTCTGAGCAGCTCGTCGGTCGCCTTGGAGTCGAGTGCGCCGGTGGGTTCGTCTGCAAGGATGATGCGAGGATTGGTGATGAGCGCTCTTGCTACTGCCGCGCGCTGCTTCTGACCGCCGGATATCTCGTAGGGGTACTTTTTCAGCAGGTCTGAAATTCCGAGCTCCTTTGCGATGGGGATTATGCGGCTGTGCATCTCGTCGTAGGTCTTGCCCGCAAGCACCAGCGGCAGGAAGATGTTATCCTCGACAGTGAAGTTGTCCAGCAGGTTGAACTCCTGAAAAACGAAGCCGAGATTGTCGCGTCTGAACTGTGCTACCTCGGATTCCCTGATGCCTGCAAGCTCCTTGCCGTCGAGCATAACAGAGCCGCCCGTTGCTTTATCGAGAGCCGCAAGGATATTCAGAAGGGTGGTCTTGCCGGAGCCGGACTCGCCCATGATGGCGATGTACTCGCCCTCGTCAACGCTGAAGTTGACATTTTTCAAAGCCTCGACCGCATTCGAGCCAAAGCGTGTTTTGTAGATCTTTTTGATTCCCTTTACTTCGAGTAAGCTCATTTCAAAAACCTCCGTTTGAGTTTCTGACAATAATATACCAAAAGGGAAATCGCAGCTCCATCGAATCGGCTTACAATTTCCCTTTCAAATCTTACGCTTTTGTCACAATCATTCGACCTCAAGCTTTTTCTTGTCAAGTGCTATGCGTATGACCGTACCCTCGCCCGCCCCGGATTCGGCACTTATGCCGTGACCGAGCTTATTGCACACTCTGCGGCAAAGATACAGACCGATGCCGCTTGCCCTCTTGTCGCTCCTGCCGTTATAGCCCGTGTATCCGTTTTCAAATACTCTCGGCAGGTCGTCGGCGGCGATGCCTATGCCGGTGTCCCGTATGCACAGGGTTTTGGGGCTTTCGGTATATATCGAGACCGTACCCTCGGAGGTGTACTTGAGTGCGTTGGATAACACCTGCTCGACTACGAACGACAGCCACTTTTCGTCCGTCAGCACCTTTTCGTCAAGCTCGGTGTATTCAAGCTTTATCTTCTTATTTATAAAATCTCCGGCGAGCTTCTTAACCGCTCCCCTGACGATGTCGTCAAGCTCGTGTTCCTTTATTACATAGTCGGTGGAGTCTGCACCGAGTCTCAAGAATGTCAGCACCATCTCGACATAGCGCTCTATCCGCCCCAGCTCGGACTGGAGCTGCCTCGACTCGGCGGTGTCCTCGTTTTGAAGTGCAAGGCGCATTGAGGCTATCGGAGTTTTTATCTGATGCACCCACACGGTGTAGTAGTCCATCATCTCGCGTAAACCTTGCTCCGTCCGCTGCTCGGCTCTTTCATGCTGCTCGCGCATAAGGTGTATTATCTCCTGATAGTCTGCCTCCAAGACACCGTCTGCCTCCGGAAAGGAGTCGGCAAGCTTTGCGTCAAAGCATTTTATGCGCTCAAGCTCGGTGTGCTTTTTCCTGGTTCGGACGATATCCGCCGCAGCAAAACCTGCAAGCAGGACAAGACACAGCACCGTGGGATACAATACCGCCTTCAGCGGAAATCTGTAAAACAAAAAGGTCGCCGCGAAAAGAACAGCGCACAGCACGAAGGCAAGCAGTGAAAGTCTATGCTGCTTTATGTACGAAACAATATACCCCATTTTCTCACCCGACTATGTAGCCCACGCCGAATTTTGTGCCTATAAAGTCTTTGAGTCCCGCTGCATCGAGCTTTTTGCGAAGTCTGCCGACATTGACCGTGAGCGTGTTTTCGTCAACAAAGCTGTCGGTCTCCCACAGTGCCTCCATGAGCTTTTCGCGGCTTACCACCTTGCCCTTATTCTGCATCAGAGTAAGCAAAATGCGGTACTCGTTTTTGCTCAGCTCCACCTTTTCGCCGTTGTAGCTCAGGCAGTTATCGCCGGTACTAAGCAGCGCGCCCATATGTTCGAGTACCGGTGCCGACGCCGCAAAGTCGTATGCCCGTCGAAGTATCGCCTGCACCTTGGCGATGAGAACGCTTTGGTCAAAGGGCTTGGCGATGAAATCGTCTGCGCCCATGTTCATCGCCATAATGATGTTCATATTGTCGGAGGCAGAGGATATGAAAATGACCGGAACGGAGCTGACCGCGCGTATCTGCTGGCACCAATAGTAGCCGCTCATAAACGGCAGAGAAATGTCCAGCAGTACGAGATGCGGCTCAAACTCGGCAAACTCCGCCATAACATTGCGGAAATCGCGGACAGTGTGCGCCTGCATCCCCCAGCTTTGCGCGCAGGTCTCAAGCCCCTGCGCAATGCCCTCGTCGTCCTCGATTATCATAAGCTTGTACATGGTTTTCTCCCCTGCTTCTTCTTTTTCAGCTCCGGCAGCTCATCATACATGGCGTTAAAAAGTCCCGCAAGATATGCCTTGTCCTCAAGCTCGGTAACGAGCAGCATCCTGCTGCCTCCGTCATACGGAAGCTCGTATGCTGCCTCCGGCATATATTCTATCGCAGCCTTGACAGGCTTTACGAGCAGCCTGTCATCATATATGCCGCCTGCTATCTTACCTTTATAATAAATGATGAACTCCCCCATCATCGCGCGATGGCTTATACCGTCCAGCTCCGATAATTGCTCCAAAACGAAGTCCAAAAACTCTCTGCTTGATGCCATGGCATCTCCTTTTATCCGAGTGTGTAATTCATAAGCAGGCCTATCAGCAGGCAGGCTATCGCCGTGACAACAGCCACACCGACGATGAGAAGCACCTTCTGATAAGGGCGCTTACCCTCCTCGACACGCTTGTCGATCTCATCGAGCTTTCTGCCCTCGGAAAATGCGACTATCTCCTTATAGGTCCGGATGTTATTTGCCTTTTTGAGCTTATCGACCTTAAAAGCAAAAAACAGTGTGACCGCCCAAAGCACGCCGAAGGGTATGAACGCATACACCTCCAGCCACATAAACAGCGGCACGGCCGACGCAATAGCCAGCGCAAAAAGCACCGAAAGAATCGTGCTGTAACGGTTAAATTTCTTGACTTCCTGTTCGTTGATGATTTCTTTCATTGTTTCTAAATCTCCCTTTATCAATTGGTCAAGAGAGAGATCAAACAGCGCACCGAGAAGCAGCAGGCTGTGAATATCCGGATAGCTTTTGCCGGTTTCCCAGTTTGACACCGTCTGCCGTGTGACATAGACCTTTTCGGCAAGCTCCTCCTGGGAAAGTCCAAGCTCCGTTCTGTATTTTTTTATCTGCGAGCTGAGCTCCATAATCCTTTGCTCCTTTGCAGGCGATTTGCTCTCCTGACCTGTTCGGAGAGTAATCGCTTTTGCTCATTTTGTCTATCAAACCGCTTTGACATTGCAGCTTTTCGGCGTGTCAAAGCAATTTGACACACGCTTTCGCCGCTGAATTATATTGTAACAGCCCATCCTGCTTAAATCAATTATATAATTTGCCCGACTGCCGAAAATGTCTTGATTTATCTTTAGTCCGGATGCCATACTGAAATTGTCAAAAATTTCGAAATTGTTTTGAAAGGTTAGGCATATGAAAAAAGAAGTCTTTCGGTGGCATTATCTCTCGCCCTTTTATTCGGCATCACTCCCGTCCTGTCGGCACAGGAGCAGGTCGCAATTTCCGCAGATGCCGTTAACCGGTTTTTTGTTGCTAACGCAAAATAAAGCGAAATTTTCAAAACAATCCCCCACCGTCGGTGGGGGAT
>SAMEA3663260__coassemble_1090_pt1 | contig 7761 bp, 5 predicted proteins | sample SAMEA3663260__metabat2_low_PE_022 | metagenome-assembled genome bin SAMEA3663260 (sample SAMEA3663260) | pig gut metagenome | biome: pig gut; feature: pig-associated habitat; material: faeces | place: China | collected 2013
AAGCGTCCGTTCGCTATTGAAACTTTTCTTTGGCGAAACAAAGAAAAGTTTTCAGTTTCGTTGCTACGCTTCTGCGTATCGTTATTGCGGTGTCCCGACCGGTGACATTATGCTAAAGTCAAGTCCGGCAATCAACCTATCGGTGCATTGCAAAAAAGAGGCACCTTTTATTTTCAATTCGCTGCTAAAAGCTCCGTTATTTGCACGGCGTTTGTTGCCGCGCCTTTGCGGAGCTGATCGCCGCAGCACCACAGATTAAGTCCCCTGTCATCGGTGAGATCCTCGCGAATTCTTCCGACAAGCACAAGGTCCTGATCGCTGCTTAAAAGAGGCATGGGGTAGAGCATATCGTCCAGCTCGTCGAGCAGCTTGCAGCCCGGCGCAGCGGCTATCGCGGCTCTCGCCTCCCCGACCCCGATTTTCTCCCGCGTTTTCACGCACACCGACACGCTGTGACTGCGCACCACCGGCACACGCACGCAGGTGCAGCTTACGCGCATTTCCGGCAGATGCAAAATGCGCCTGCCCTCGTTTTGCAGCTTCATCTCCTCTGAGGTGTAGCCCATGAACTGCCTGTCGCCTATCTGCGGGATGACATTATACGCAATCCGGTGCTGAAAGACCCTCGGCGAATAGCTCTTGCCCTGCGCCATTGCCTCCACCTCGCGAAACAGCTCCTCCGGCCCTGCCGAGCCTGCGCCCGACACCGCCTGATAACTCGACACAACCATGCTCTCGATGGGGCTTATCCGCCGCAGTGCGCTTATTGCCGTGCAGGTGATGGTGGTAGTGCAGTTGGGGTTTGCGATGATGCCGTGATGCTTTTTCACATCCTCGGGGTTAATCTCGGGTACAACAAGCGGCACATCGGGGCAAAGCCTGAATGCGCTGGAGTTATCCACGAAAACCGCGCCTGCGGCTTTTATATCATCGGCAAAGCCTGCGGCGATGTTGCTTTCCGCTGCGCCGAGGACTATATCCAGCCCTTTGAAATTTTCGGCACATGCCTCCGTGACCTCGTGTCCGTCAATCGTTTTGCCTGCAGATTTTTTGCTTGCCAGCAGCCGAAGCTCACCGACGGGGAAGCTGCGCTCTTTAAGAATTTTCAGCATCTCTCTGCCGACCGCACCTGTTGCACCGAGTATGCCTACATTATATTTTTCCATAACAGACCTCCGTATAATTAAACGAGCTGCCCCACGAGGGCAGCTCGCTTTATACAATTCTATTCGCAGGCTATTAAATAATTCCGGCAATAAACAGGGCCGGGTCAATACTCTTTGCCTTCGTCGCCCATGCGTGCATTTCGGAAACGGAAACATCGCCCGTCACCACACCGCCGCCGCAGGGGGCGACGGTCAGCTCGTCAAGCCATGCGTCATTGCCGGCAAAGCGGACATAATACGGGTGCTTTTCGGCAGAATTATCGGGCTTGGTCGGCTGAATTATATCGGTGTAAAAGCGATTTACGCCGTCTTGAATATCAAGGCAGTCGGCAACGGCGTTATACGCCGTGGGATAGCGGCCCGCGCCCTGACCGTAGAAGCTCTCCTTGCCGGTGAGCCCGGTTTCAAACGAAATGACATTGCGGTTTGTCGATACCGCCGCCTCGAGCTCACCGCGGGGAACGAAGCTCGGTTCGACATACACCGACAGCGCATTTTCCGTCCTTTTGCCGAAAGCGAGCATTTTACACACCCTGTTCATGCTCTCCGCTGCCGCAATATCCGAAGCCGTCACGCTGCGAATGCCGAACACGGGAACCTCCTCCTCCAAAAGGCAGCAGCCGAAGGCGATGTTTGCGGTGATGATGCACTTGCGCTGAATGTCAAGCCCGTCAATATCCGCCGAGGGGTCTGCTTCGGCATAGCCCAGCTCCTGCGCAAGCTTCAGCACCTTGGCAAAATCGCTGCCCTCGGTGTGCATTGCGTCGAGGATGAAATTCGTTGTACCGTTCATGATGCCGGAAAAGGCGGTGACCTCGTCAAGGCGCATGACGCGCTCAAGATTATGCAGCCACGGAATGCCGCCGCCGACGGCGGGGGTGCAGCGGAAGGCGACACCGCTTTCCTTTGCAAGCTGCGTCAGCTCGCAGTAGTAATGCGCAACAAGGTGCTTGTTTGCCGTGACTACATTTTTGCCGGCCCTCATCGCAGCCGACACATAGTCAAAAGCGGGGCTCAATCCGCCCATGACCTCCACGACCGTGTCCACGCTCTTATCATTTAAAATGGTATTAATATCAAAAACCGCCTTGTCGCCGAGTTCCGGCTTTTCGCGACGCACAAGCACATATTTAAGCTCGATATCGCTTCTTGAGCTGCAGATTTCGAGCACGCCGCCACCGACAACTCCGCAGCCGAGTAATGCAATCGTCATGGTAAAACTCCCCCTTTTTTTAGTGAAATATAGCATGATGCCGCCGTTTTCGCAAGCTTTTCAGGAAAAACCGAAAAAATATCTTGCATATTTTAATTCATAAGCCGCAAAAAATGCAACTACATATGGACGAAAACTGCATTTTAGCTCAAGATATTGCAAAAACGGCACCGATTTAGTGCAAAAACACCGCTTTGCCCAAGCTTTGATAAAATTTTTGCAGTATTGAAATTAAAAAATTTCATTTTACCTATTGAAATCGGCTTTAAAAGGGTGTATACTGTGCGAGTAATGAATTTTTCGAAATGACATTATTCAAAATGAATATTGCAAAACAGGAGGAAATATCAAATGAAAAAGATTATGGCAATGCTTCTGGCAGTCATGATGGTCTTCGCCCTCTGCGCGTGCGGCGGCGGCGGTGACAACCTTACCTTCGTTACCGGCGGCGAGGCAGGCACCTACTATGCATTCGGCACTGTTCTTGCACAGCAGACTTCCGACGAGACCGACACTTCCGTTACCGCGGTTGTCGGCAACGGCTCCAAGGCAAATGTTGAGGACCTCGCAGCAGGCGACGCTCAGCTCGCATTCTGCCAGTCCGATGTTATGAGCTATGCTTATGCAGGCACCAACCTCTTTGAGGAATCCGGCGCAGTCAAGGATTTCTCCGTTGTCGGCGCACTGTACATGGAGCAGGTCCAGATCGTTACCATGGACCCCGCCATCAAGACCGTTGCTGACCTCAAGGGCAAGAATGTTTCCATCGGCGCTTCCGGCTCCGGCGTTAACTTCAACGCCATCGATGTCCTCAAGGCATACGACATGACCCTCGACGACATTAAGCCCCAGTACCTCGACTTCGCAGACTCCGCAGACGGTCTGAAGGACGGCAAGATCGACGCAGCCTTCATCGTTGCAGGCGCACCCACCACCGCAATCACCGACCTTTCTGTCGGCGGTCAGGTTTACCTCGTCGGCTTTGACGCAGAGCATGTTGCAAAGCTCGTTGATATGTGCCCCTACTACAAGGAAAACACCATCGCAAAGGACATCTACGGCACTCCCGATGATGTTACCACCGTTGCAATCGCAGCAGTCGTTCTTGCAAGGAACGATGTCTCCGAGGACGCTGTTTACAACTTCCTCACCGCAACCTTCAACGATCTTGATGATCTGACCAAGGCACACGCAAAGGGCGCAGAGCTCAGCCTCGAGTTCGCTTCCTCCATCACCGATGTACCTTATCATCCCGGTGCAGTTAAGTTCTTTGCCGAGAACAATATCACCGTAAAGTAAGTCCCGGCACAAAAGCTTAACGGTATATTAACGAAAAACGACTACGGTACCCTGTATGGGTACCGTAGTCTCCGACTTTATTTGAGCCGGCGGAAATCGGACTCGTATCGCCTGTCAGCGTGTCCTTTCGGTGCTTTCCGCCCTTTTTTGTCTCAACGGGCACAAAGCCCGCCATCACCAAAAAAAGACGAAAATCCCTCGAAAAATCATCACCGACAGGTGCTGCGCAGTTTTGCGCATAGACCTGAGTATGGGCGAAAAACCGTCGGTCAAAACCGATACAAGCCCGATCCCCACCGACTCTTATCCCAAATCTGAGAGACAAGACGCTTGTCTTTGAGGTTAGGAATAAGAAATGAATGAAAGGTTGATTTCATATGTCCGACAAGAAACTGAAAGACTCTCCCGAGTTGGAAACCGAAATGACCCCCGAGGTTGACGCAAACGGTCACGAGACCGTCAGCGAGGCCGAGGTCAATGAGGTCATGAAGAAGTACGACCGCGAGTCGAATACGAGGATATGGACCGGCATTCCGCAGAGGGTGGTGCAGGGCATCATGGCGCTGTTTTCTCTCTACTGCATCTACTCCACGCTGTTTTCCACCGCTTCTTTGGAAAAACGCCTGACCGCCTTCCTCGGCTGTGTCATTGTCATGGGCTTTTTGTACTATCCTGCAAGCAAGCACCATGTTAAGCCCAACTACATACCTTGGTATGATGTTCTCATCATGCTCGTCGGTGCAGGCTGCTTCTTCTACTATTGCGCCGTGGCTGACGACCTTATAAAGGTACTCTCCAGCGCATCGAAGATGACTCCCATGTACTGCGCCATCGGCGCTGTCGGCATTTTGGTTCTTGCCGAGCTTTGCCGCCGCTGCGTGGGCGTTCCCATCCTCGTTGTTGTCGGCGCTTTGCTGTTTTACACCTTCGGCATTGCCAATCTGTCACTCGAGCGTGCGCTGTACACTCTGTTTTACCGCACCGGCGGCGTTATCGGCACTCCCATTCAGGTTTGCGCAAAGTTCATCGTCGTGTTCATCGTGTTCGGTGCTTTCCTTGAAAGAACCGGCATATCCAAGTTCTTTATAGACCTTGCAAACAAGGTCGCCGGCGCATCCTCCGGCGGTCCTGCAAAGGTTGCTGTCATCTCCTCGGCACTGTGCGGCATGGTTTCCGGCTCCTCGGTCGGCAACACCGTCACCACCGGCTCCGTCACCATCCCCATGATGAAGAAGACCGGCTACAAGCCCGAATTCGCCGGCGCAGTCGAGGCGGCAGCCTCCACCGGCGGTCAGATAATGCCCCCCATCATGGGTGCTGCGGCATTCCTCATGGCAGAGTATATCGGCATCCCCTACGGTCAGGTCGCACTCAAGGCTATCCTTCCTGCGTTCCTGTACTTTGCAGGCATCTTTGTCGCCGTTCATCTCGAGGCAAAGAAGCTCGGACTCAAGGGCATCAGCCGCACGGAAATGGTACCCGGCAAGGAGCTTTTCAAGAAGAGCTACCTGCTGTTCCCCATCGTTCTGCTGGTTTACCTCGTTTCCACCAACGCCTGCACCATGCAGTACGCAGCGGCACTGTCCATTATTGCCAGCGTAGTTGTAGGCCTTATTAACCGCGAAGCAAAGCTGACCCCGATGAAGATTCTCGAGGCACTTGAAGCAGGCGGCAAGGGAACCATCACCGTCGCCGTTGCCTGTGCAATGGCAGGCGTTATCGCAGGCTGCATCACCGCAACCGGCCTTGCCTCCAAGCTCATCAGCTCCATCGTTGCGCTGTCGGGCAACACCCTCATCATCGGTCTGTTCCTCACCATGCTGTGCTGCATCATCCTCGGCATGGGCGTTCCGACCACCGCAAACTACTGCATCATGGCGGCAACCTGCGCACCCATCCTCATAAAGCTCGGCGTGCCCCAGGTCGCAGCTCACTTCTTCGTGTTCTACTTCGGCATCGTTGCCGATATAACTCCTCCCGTTGCGCTGGCAGCCTACGCAGGCTCGGCAATCGCAAAGTCAAATCCGATGCGAACAGGCGTCAACGCCACCAAGCTTGCAATCGCGGCGTTCATCGTACCCTACATCTTTGCTTACAGCCCCGTTCTGCTGTTTGAAAATGTCAGCGGCTTTTTCGAGGTCGTTCAGATCTGCGTGTCCGCATTTATCGGCATCTTCGGTGTTGCGGCCTGTCTGAACGGATATATGTTCAAGGAGATTAATGTCGTTCTGCGTATTGCACTGCTTGCCGGCGGTCTGACCCTCATCATCCCCGGCCTTGTAACCGACATTATCGGCCTTGTTCTGGTGCTCGGCGTGGTCGCATATCAGTACATTTCCGCAAAGCGCGACAAACACGCAATGGCATAACATTTATAAAAACGAAAACTCCGAACCAAACGGTTCGGAGTTTTCTTATGCAAAATCAATTTTTGTCTTCTCGGATTATCACTCGCTCGCCGTGGATCTCGAGCCTGTTGCGGCAAAACAGCGCGACTGCTTTCGGCAGCAGCTTCCACGCCGCCTCCTCCATAATGCGTCGGTTGAGGCTCTGGAGGGTGTCGTCGGGATGAATGTCGATTGCCTGCTGAGCGATAATTGGCCCGATATTGCCGTCGATGTCGGCAAAAAATGCCGTTGCGCCGGTGACCTTGCAGCCGCGCTCCATAGCCGCCCTCACGGGACTGTCGTCGCAGTTGACAAAGGCGGGGATGAGCGAGGGGTACACACCTATGATACGCTTACGGAACTGCGTGGATATTACGCCGAGGGGCATATCGTAGTCGGCGACGATGACGAGGTCGATGTCCATATCCTTGAGCTTATTGGATATTGCCATGCTGTAACTGAGCTTGGTGGGGAAATTATCCGGCTCGACGACGAAGCTCTCGACCTTTGCGTTTGCGGCGCGGCGCATTGCGTAGGCGTTTGCGTCGGTGCAGATCACGGCGACAAGCTCGAAATCGGGAATCTCTCCAAAATACATCGCGTCGAGAACGGACTGCAGAAGCATTCCGTTGCCCGAGACCAGAATTGCAGCTCTAACCATTACTCAGTTATCCTTTCGCCTTTAATATATCTTGCCGCCGTCTTGCCGTTCAGGGCCTCGACGGCTTTTATTTTTTCCATTCGCCGCTCACGCTCACTGTTGTCTGCGCGGCTCAGCTCGCGCTTCATGCCGAGGATAAGCGCATCGCCGGTGAGGTTTTCAAGCTCAATGCACTCGCCGCACTCCGTGTATTCCATGAAGCCTGCGACCTTGGGGTCGTAGCTTATGCCCACGGTCGGCACTCCGCAGCCTGCGGCAAACAAAACCGCGTGCATACGCATGGATACAACAATGCGCATTTTTTTCATAAGCCCCATGCACAGTGCGGCATCGCCCACCGCAGGCAGAATAACGCAGGGGACCTCGGCGCAGTCAACCGCCCTTTGCGCGGTTTCAAAATCAGCCTTTCGGTTGAGCGTCATAAAAACGGGGGTGAGTCCAAGCTCGTTGTGTGCGTATCTGATCGCAGACAAAACCGCGTCAAAATGCTCGTTGAGCCCCTGCCACGGTCTCAGGCAGAAGCAGGCGTATTTGCCCTCGGGGTCAATGCCGTTTTTCAGCAAAAAGCCCGCCGCTTCGTCGTCGCTGCACGCGGAAAGCGACAAAACCGGATCTGCGGCAAGAATAATTTCGGGCTTCGTAACGCCCATGTCATTAAGAAGCCCTGCGCTGTTTTTGTCGCGCACGCAGATCGCGTCAACGCAGGAGTTCAAAATCCCGGCGGTTTTTTTGATGTCGCCCTTACCGGAAATCGGTCCTATGCCGCAGCCGTACATCAGCACCCGACAGCCGCAGAGTTTTGCAAGGCGAAGTGTGCCGAGGTAGTAGAAAAGACTGCGTCTGCTGGTGACATTCTGAATTAAACTGCCGCCGCCGTTGATGTAAAGCCCGGCATTTTTCATGGCGGCAAAAATTCCGACAAAATCAAAGGTGTGCACAGCCTCAACGCCGTATTTTTGTCCGGTTATCTCCGGTGAGCGGGTGACAACGCACAGCGAAAGCGTGGGGTCAAAGCCGCGCAGTGTGCCGATAATG